>Ga0306920_100000019_pt1 | contig 288382 bp, 257 predicted proteins | sample flu12Cox44000170_FD_204666 | JGI IMG/M metagenome (GOLD analysis project Ga0306920, IMG submission 204666) | Lab enrichment of tropical soil microbial communities from Luquillo Experimental Forest, Puerto Rico - flux4day.12C.oxic.44.000.170 (v2)... | ecosystem: Environmental > Terrestrial >... | reverse complement strand
GAGTGGGAGCGCACAAGCGGCCGGTAGCCGGGCGGGCGATCGACCACGGACGCTTAAGCCGCGGGAGACTTCCCCGCCCTCCCGGCTCCCACCATCGTGGCCTGCCGAAAGACCGGCTTTGCGCAGCAAAGCCACCCAGCCCCGCAGGCAATCCAGCGCCACAACCGTGAACAAAAAAACAAAAAGCCCGCATCGCAAGCGACACGGGCTTCTGCACGCACGAGACGAACGCGTTCAGGCGAACGCAGCGTCCTGGCCGATCAGGTCGGAACCTTGCGCAGCATTTCCTTGCCGATCTCGCCGGCGGCGATCTCGCGCAGGGCGGTCACGCCGTGCTTGTTCTTGGATTCGATCTTGGGCGTGTGGCCCTGGCTCAGCATGCGGGCGCGGTACGTGGCGGCGAGCACGAGCTGGAAGCGGTTCGGGATCTTTTCCAGGCAGTCTTCAACGGTGATGCGGGCCATGTGGCTTCCTTTGCTGGTCGCCGGGCGGGGCCGCACCGGCTGTGGAACTCGAGTCCCTCGTGCGATCGGCCTGGTCCGGCGGATCAGGCCAGGCTCAAGGCGGCGAAGACATCGGGGTGGCTGGCGCGCTGGGCCTCGAAGCGCAGGGCCCCGGGCTGCTCGCGAACGACCGCGCGGAGTTCCGCCAGGGCCTCGTCGAGAGAACCATTGATTATAACAAAGTCGAACTTCGGGGCCTGCGCGACCTCGTGGCGGGCGTTCGCCAGGCGCTGGGCGATGACCTCGGGCGCGTCCTCGCCGCGACCGCGCAGGCGCTGGGCGAGCTCGTCCCAGCTGGGCGGCAGGATGAACACCAGCATCGCGGCGGGGAACAGGTCGCGGATCTGCAGCGCGCCCTGCCAGTCGATCTCCAGCACGACGTCCTTGCCGGTGGCCAGCAAGGTCTCGACGCCCGCGCGCGAGGTGCCGTACCAGTTGCCGTGCACGTGCGCGTGCTCGAAGAACTCGCCGTCGGCGACCATGCGCTGGAACGTGGCGACGTCGGTGAAGTGGTACTCGCGACCGTCCTGTTCCTGCCCGCGCGGCGCGCGCGTGGTGTGCGACACCGAGACCGCCAGCCGCGGCTCGTGCGCCAGCAGCGCCTTCACGAGAGTCGATTTGCCGGCGCCGCTGGGGGCGGCGATGACGAAGAGCTTGCCGGGGAGTTCCATGGAAACGGGTGCGACGGGGGGAGAGTTTTCGCGAATCTTCGAGTATCGCCGCAATCCACCCCGCATCCGTCGCCCTGCAGCAGCACCTCGCGCACGAAGGGCAGGGTGTCAAAAGGAACCCTGCCGGTACCTCCGTGCGCTACCGGAGCAGTGGCGGGTGAACCGGCTTCACGGTCGCCTTCGTTGTCATGTGAGCGCCCGCTGATGCTTTCTCCCGCATGGCGAAATGGCTGACAACCGCTCCACCACGCCGTAACAGGATCTTGCAATTTGGAAGCTCGACAGCGTTCAACGGAACGCGAAAATGGACGAATACAAGAAGGCAGCCCGGCCGGTCACGGAAGTCGCTGCACTTGAGAGGGCGTTTGTGTTTGCAAGAGGCCTGCAAGGCATCGCTTTTTCGTTGGGCTCAGCATGATCTCCTCCTCTACAGTCTCGGCCATGTCCGCTCCTCCTGTCGCCGGTGGGGTCCTGGCGCGTCTGCGCAAGCTGCTGACGCGTCCGATCCGTCTCGAACGCCGTGGTTACGATTTCCACTTCGTGTTCGACAAAGCGCCCCGCAAGACCGCCGCGCTGCAGCAGCCGGACGAGCCCGCCGCCCCGCGGCGCCGCAACAACCCGGGCGAACTGCCGTCGATGACGGCGCGCGAGGTCTCGGAGGTCTGCGCCAACCTGCGCGCCATGCTGGGCGGCCAGATCGGTCGCCATCCGCGCCTGCCGTCGCTGGCCCTGCTGGAACGCGCGCTGATGAAGAACGGCGAGCGCGGCATCGACGACGTGCCGGCCGCGGTGCTGCGCCACGCCGCGCAGGCGCTCGACGCGTTCGACCTCGACGTCTACGGCCCCGGCGTGGTGCTGCTGCGCCGCCGTGTGGAGCAGGTGCTGCGCCGCCGCCATGGCGATCGCCCGTCGCACAACAACACCGGCCACTCGCAGCCCGACCAGCGCACCGAGCGCCTGGCCGCCGCGCTGGCTCCCGGCGCGCTCAAGGACTTCTCCGACAGCATGACGGAGTTCATCAGCATCGACGGCATGTTCGGCGATCGCAACAAGAGCTGAACCGCCACCGCCCCAAATGCAAAGAGCCGCAGTCCGCGGCTCTTTGCATTTGGGGCGGGCCCGTGAGCCCGCCTGCTGCGCCGGATTACAGCGCGGCGTCCTTCAGCTTCTTGAGGGCGCGCGTCTTGATCTTCACGGTCGCGGGCTTGGCCGCGAACATGCGCTCGACGCCGGTGAACGGGTCCTTGCCCATGCGCTTCTTCTTGGCCGGCACGTTGTGCACGACGACCTTCAGCAGGCCGGGCAGCGTGAAGGAGCCGAGGCCCTTCTTGTTGACCGACAGCAGGATCGCGCTTTCCAGCGCGGCCAGCACGGCCTTGGTCGACTTCGCGTCGACGCCCGACTGCTCGGCGACGTGCGCGGCGAGGCTGGACTTGTTGAACGCCGTCTTGATCGGCTTCGCGGCGGCCGGGGCGGCCTTCACGGCCTTCGCCGGGGCGGCGGCCTTCTTCGCGGTCTTGGCCGGCGCGGCGGCCTTGGTCGCCTTCTTGGCGGGAGCGGGGGTCTTCTTAGCAGTTGCCATGGTTCTCAGTACTTTGAACTTTGGATGTCGACGCTTGCGGCGAACGCCGCAGCGGCGCGATTGTAGGCGGCGCGCGTGACAGCGCGCGTTTCGCGCGTCATTCGACGTTCTGCACCTGCTCGCGCATCTGCTCGATCAGCACCTTCATCTCCACCGAGACGCCGGTCAGCTCCAGCGCCGCGGACTTCGAGCCGAGCGTGTTGGCCTCGCGGTGCAGTTCCTGGATCAGGAAGTCCAGCCGCTTGCCGAGCTCGCCGCCGGCCTTGAGCAGGCGCGCGATTTCCTCGAGGTGCGCGCGCAGCCGCGACAGTTCCTCGGCGACGTCGATGCGCAGCGCGAAGGTGGCGGCCTCGTTCATCGCGCGTTCGCGCAGCGCGTCCGTCGGGATGCCGGACGCCGCGCCGCCGTCGAGCGCGCTGGTGGACTTCAGCGCCTCGGCCCAGCGCTCGAGGAAGCGCTGCTGCTGGCGCTCGACCACCGCCGGCACCAGCGGCTCGGCCTGGGCCGCGAGTTCGCGCAGGCGCACGATGCGCTCCATCAGGATCGCCACCAGCTTGTCGCCCTCGCGCGCGCGTGCCTCCCTGAGCGCTTCGACCGCGCGGCGGCCGGCCTCCAGCAGGGCCTCGTCGACGCGGCCGATCGCGGCCGGCGCCGAGCGGCACCAATGCAGGACTTCGTTCACGCTCAGCGGCTGCGCGTTCGGCAGCCAGGCCGCGACGCTGCCTTCGAGGCGCGACAAGCGGTTGAGCTGCTCCGCGCTGGGTTGCGGCCAGTCGTCGCCGTTGCTCCTGGCGGCGCTGACGCGCACGTCGACCTTGCCGCGCCGGCACCCGGCAGTGATCAGGTCGCGCAGCGCGCCCTCGTGCTGGCGCAGCTCGTCGGGCATGCGGAACGAGATGTCGAGGAACCGGCTGTTCACCGATCGGAGTTCGACGGTGACGGCCGCGGAATCCGTGGCGGCCGAGCCTTCGGAAGAAGCGGCGGAAGCTGCGGTGGCCGAGGCGTTGCCGAAGCCGGTCATGCTGTAAACTGCCATATCGCGAGTGCCGTTGCAAAAACAGATTATGTCAAAGCCAAAACCCGCCCCGCTGCCTTCGGGGACCGTGGTCGGCGGCTACCAGATCGTCAAGAAGATCGCCGCCGGCGGTTTCGGCATCGTCTACCTGGCTGAAGACGAAACACGTCATCTGGTCGCGCTGAAGGAATATCTTCCCGCCTCCCTGGCCGATCGGTCGCCAGGTGAATTGATTCCCCGCGTCAAGCCGGAGAAGCAGCCACTGTACCGCCTGGGACTGAAGAGTTTCTTCGAAGAGGGCCGGTCATTGGCTCAGATTTCGCATGCGAGCGTCGTCTCGGTGCTGAATTTCTTCCGCGAGAACGAAACCGTCTACATGGTGATGAATTATCTGCAGGGCGACACCATGCAGGATTTCATCGTCACCGCGCGCGACCTGAAGCGCGAGAAGGTATTGCGCGAGTCCACCATCCGCTCGTTGTTCGACGAGATATTGCGCGGCCTGCGCATCGTCCACCAGCACAAGATGCTGCACCTGGACATCAAGCCGGCGAACATCTTCATCACCAACGACAACCGCGCCGTCCTGCTCGATTTCGGCGCCGCGCGCGAAGTGCTGAGCAAGGAAGGCCAGTTCATCCGGCCGATGTACACGCCCGGCTTCGCCGCGCCCGAGATGTACCGCCGCGACGGCTCGCTGGGCCCGTGGACGGACATCTACGCGATCGGCGCCTGCCTGTACGCGTGCATGCAGGGCTATCCGCCCAACGACGCGCCGCAGCGCATCGACAAGGATCGCCTGCCGCTGTCGCTGTCGCGGCTGCGCAATGTCTATTCCGACAACCTCATCGAAGTCATCGAATGGTGCATGGCGCTCGATCCGCTGTCGCGGCCGCAGAGCGTGTTCGCGCTGCAGAAGGAACTGTCGCGCGAGATCGAACGGCGCTACACCACGCTCAGCTTCTCGGAGCGGCTCAAGCTGCAGATCGAGAACCTGAAGTCCGGAGCACACCCTTGAACAAGCCCTTGAGCGCACGCTCGGGTCGGGAGTAAATCGAATGCGGTTTGGAACGTATCAAGTGAGCCGCAAGGGCGGCCGGGAAAAGAACGAAGACCGCATGGGCTATTGCTACACGCGGGATTCGGGCCTGTTCGCGCTGGCGGACGGCATGGGGGGCCATCCGGAGGGCGAGGTCGCGTCGCAGCTCGCGCTGCAGACGATCGCCGCCACCTTCCAGAAGGAGGCCAAGACCGAGCTGAAGGATCCGCAGCGCTTCCTGCAGGACGCCATCCTCGCCGGCCACCACCAGCTGCTGCGCTACGCCACCGAGCGCGGCCTGACCGACACGCCGCGCACCACCATCGTGGCCTGCGTGATCCAGGGCGGCAACATCTACTGGGCGCACTGCGGCGACTCGCGCCTGTACATCGTGCGCGGCGACCGCCTGATCGCCCGCACCCGCGACCATTCGTACTCCGAGCTGCGCGAGGCGCTGTCGCACGTGGTGCCGCTGGACGAGAAGGTCAACCGCAACGTGTTGTTCACCTGCCTGGGCAGCCCCGGCAAGCCGGTGATCGACAGCGCCGGCCCGATGGTGCTGCGCACCGGCGACCGCGTGCTGCTGTGCTCGGACGGCCTGTGGAGCAGCGTCGAGGATCCGCAGATCGTCAAGATGCTGTCCGAATTCCCGATCCACGACTCGGTGCCCGAGATCGTGGAGCAGGCGCTGCGCAACGCCGGCGAGAAGAGCGACAACGTCACCGCGCTGGCCGTCGAGTGGGAGCAGACCGAGGACGACGAGGCCGCCGGCAACGTCTCCACACGCTCGCTCGGCGAGGACGTGTTCGCGTCCACCATCCAGGCCAGCATGAGCGGCGACTCGTTCCTGCCGGACATCGACGACGACGAGATCGAGCGTTCTATCCGCGAGATCAACGAGGCGATTCAACGCAGCGGCCCCCGCAAGACCTGATCGCTTTCAGGCCTCCACGACCTTCATCCGAACCGGGCACGCTTGCCCGGTTTCGCTTTCTCCGCAACAGGATTTCCCGCATGACGTTCTCCCGCACCCAGGGTCGCACCGCCAACCAGCTGCGTCCGGTCAAGCTGACCCGCGACTTCACCGTCCACGCCGAGGGCTCGGTGCTGGTGGAGTTCGGCGGCACGCGCGTGCTGTGCACGGCCTCCGTCGAGGATCGCGTGCCTCCGTTCCTCAAGGGCAAGGGCGAGGGTTGGGTGACGGCCGAGTACGGCATGCTGCCGCGCGCCACGCACACGCGCTCGGACCGCGAGGCCGCCAAGGGCAAGCAGAGCGGGCGCACGCAGGAGATCCAGCGCCTGATCGGCCGCTCGCTGCGCGCCGTCTTCGACATGAAGAAGCTGGGCGAGCGCACGATCACGCTCGACTGCGACGTGCTGCAGGCCGACGGCGGCACGCGCACCGCGGCCATCACCGGCGCCTGCGTCGCGGCGCACGACGCCGTCGCCAGGCTGCTGGCCGCGGGCAAGCTGGAGCATTCGCCGCTGAACGGCTTCGTGGCGGCGGTGTCGGTCGGCATCGTCGAGGGCACGCCGCTGCTCGACCTCGAGTATGTCGAGGACTCGGCCTGCGACACCGACATGAACGTCGTCATGACCGGCGCCGGCCACTTCATCGAGGTGCAGGGCACGGCCGAGGGCGCCGCGTTCTCGCGCGCCGAGATGAACCAGCTGCTCGACCTCGCCGACGCCGGCATCCGGCAGCTGATCGCCGCGCAGAAGGCCGCGCTGGGCCAAGCTTGATCATGAAGCTCGTCCTCGCCTCCAACAACTCGAAGAAGCTGGCCGAGCTGCAGGCGCTGTTCGATGGCCTGGGCGTGGCGCTCGTGCGCCAGGGCGAGCTGGGCGTGAGCGAGGCCGAGGAGCCGCACATCACGTTCATCGAGAACGCGCTGGCCAAGGCGCGCCACGCGTCGGCCGCGACCGGCATGCCGGCGATCGCGGACGACTCGGGACTGTGCGTGGATGCGCTGGGCGGCATGCCGGGCGTGATCTCGGCGAACTACGCGACGGTTGTCGCGAGCGCGGGTGCGTCGCTCGAGCGCGAGGTCGTGCGCCAGACGCAGGACGAGGCCAACAACGCGCTGCTGCTCGAGAAGCTGCGCGACGTCGAGGATCGCCGCGCCAACTTCGCCTGCACGCTGGTGGCGATCCGCTCCGCCGACGACCCGTCGCCGCTGGTGGCCGTCGGCCGCTGGAACGGCGAGATCCTGCGCGAGCGCGAAGGCTCGGGCGGCTTCGGCTACGACCCGCTGATGTTCATCCCGGCCTTCGGGGCGACGGTGGCGTCGCTGGCCAAGGACGTGAAGAACGCGCACAGCCATCGCGCGATCGCGGCGGCGCAGATGCGCGTGTTGATGCAGCAGGCATGGCATCTCTGAGAACGGCGCCGTGAGCATCGTCCGGATCCATCCCGTCAACGCCGCCGGCGGCGAATCCGGCGAGGGCACGGTCGGCGAGTCGTCGCCGGCCGGCGCGCCGCTGCGCGACCCGCAGTGGTACCACCGCCCCGGCACGCTGAGCCTGCCGGCGCCGCCGCCGCTGTCGGTGTACGTGCACCTGCCGTGGTGCCTGAAGAAGTGCCCGTACTGCGACTTCAACTCGCACGAGTTCCACACGGTCGGCGCGACGCCCAGGGATCTGCCGGAGCAGCGCTATCTCGACGCCGTGCGGGCCGACATCGAGCGCTCGCTGCCCCTCGTGTGGGGCCGCACCATCCACACGATCTTCATCGGCGGCGGCACGCCGTCGCTGTTCTCGCCGGACGGCATCGCGCGGCTGGTGTCCGACCTGCGCATGCTGCTGCCGCTGGCCGCGGACTGCGAGATCACCATGGAGGCCAACCCCGGCACCTTCGAGAAGGAGCGCTTCCGCGCCTTCGCGCAGGCCGGCGTGAACCGGCTGTCGATCGGCGTGCAGACCTTCAACGACGGCCACCTGCGCGCGCTGGGGCGCGTGCACGACGCGGCGCAGGCGCGCGCGGCGGCGGAGGAGGCGGCGCGCAGCTTCGACACCTTCAACCTCGACCTGATGTACGCGCTGCCCGGCCAGACGTTGGCCGACCTCGACGCCGACCTCGACCTCGCGTTCGCGCTCGGCGCGCCGCACCTGTCGCTGTACCACCTCACGCTCGAGCCCAACACCGTCTTCGCGCAGCGCCCGCCGGCGAACCTGCCCGACGACGACACCGCCTACGACATGCTCGATCGCGTCACCGAGCGCACGGCGTCCGGCGGCTTCGAGCGCTACGAGGTCTCGGCCTACGCGAAGGCCGGCCATCGCTGCCGCCACAACGTCAACTACTGGCAGTTCGGCGACTATCTCGGTCTCGGCGCCGGCGCGCACGGCAAGCTGTCGTTCGCCCATCGCGTGACGCGCCAGGTGCGCTGGCGCGAGCCGAACATGTACATGGAGCGGACATTGGCCGGGCAGGGCGTGTCCAACGAGGCCGACGTCGCGCGCGCCCAGCTGCCGTTCGAGTTCATGCTCAACGCGCTGCGCCTGCGCGAGGGCTTCGCGTTGGCGCTGTTCACCGAGCGCTGCGGCCTGCCGCTGTCGGCGATCGCCAGGCCGCTGGACGAGGCGGAGCGCAAGGGCCTCGTCGAGCGCAGCGGCGCGCCGGGCGCGGAATGGATCCGGCCGACCGAGCGCGGCTTCGACTTCCTCAACGACCTGCAGGAACTGTTCCTGTAGGCCGGCTGCCGCTCCGTGCGGCGGGGCGCGCGCGGCGACGTCCTCTCTGGCATGCTTGGCCCGACGTATGCCGGGGGGCCGGCGCCGCACTGCCGCGCCGGCGTCGATCGGCTCCGCAGCCGATACGGGCTCCCCTATCATCGCGCTCGCACGATCGACTTCCGCCAGCAGGAGGCCCATGCCCGCCAACGCCGCCATCGACGCCAACCAGTTCAACCGGATCGCGCGCCGCACCGTCGCCGTGCCGCTGCTCGCGGGCATCGTCAGCGCACTCGCCTTCCTGCTGTTTTTCTGGTACTTCATCACCGCCACCGGCTGGGTGGACCACACGCACCAGGTGATCGGCAAGCTCAACGAGCTGACCACGCTGCAGTCCGACATGGAGTCCGGCGTCCGCGGCTACGTGATCGCCGGCGACGACGATTTCCTGGCGCCCTACCAGGTGGCCCGGGCCCAGCTGGATGCGCAGATCGACGACCTGGTCCACCTGACGGCCGACAACCCGGCCCAGACCGACCGGCTGCGCCGCGTCCAGTCGCTGCAGCAGGCCTGGGAGGCCTTCGCCGAGCAGACGATCGCCCTGCGGCGCCAGGGCGGCGATGCCGCCGCCGCGGTCAGGTCGCAGGCCGGCAAGCAGCTGTTCGGCCGCATCCGGGGCGAGGTGGTGGCGGCGCGCGCGTCCGAGCAGTCGCTGCTGAAGGAGCGCCTGGACGCGCTGCGCAGCGTCACGTGGCTGGGCATCTGCTCGTACGTGCTGTTCGTCCTTGTCCTCAAGGGCTACGTCGCCTGGGCCGGCCGGCGCGACATCCGGCAACTGAGCGGCGACTTCGGCGACGCGCTGAAGGCCGAGACCGCCGCCGCCGCGTCGCTCGCCGAACAGGCCTGGGTGCGCGACGGCCAGGCGCGGCTCGCCGAGACGCTGATCGGCCAGCAGACGCTGGAGGCCGTCGGCCGCAGCGTGCTGGCGTTCTGCGTGCGCACCGTCGATCCGGTCGTCGCCGCGATGTACGTGCGCGATGGCGCCGGCGCGCTGCAGCGCGTGTGCACGCACGGCTTCGAGGGCCGCGACGACGACGGCCAGCTGCAGGCCGCGCGCGACGGGCTGGCGGGCCAGGCGCTGCGCGACGCGCGCCTGAACCACCTCACCGGGCTGCAGGGCGGCTACTTCAAGGTCGGCTCCGGCCTCGGGACGACGGCGCCGGCGGAGCTGGTGGTCGCGCCCCTCGTCAGCGACGGCGCCGCCAACGGCGTGATCGAGCTGGGCTTCATGCGGGCGCTGGCGCCGCGCGAGCTGCAGCTGCTCGCGCTGATCGGCGGCGCGGTCGGCGCCTCGGTCGACGCCGCGCTGTACCGCAAGCGCCTGCAGGACTCGATCGAGGAGACGCAGCAGCTCAACGAGGAGCTGCAGGTGCAGCAGGAGGAGCTGCGCACGGCCAACGAGGAGCTGGGCGAGCAGTCGCGCGTGCTCGTCGAATCGCAGTCGCATCTCGAACGCCAGCAGGCGGAGCTCGAGGCCTCCAACGCGCAGCTGGCGGAGCAGGCCGAGACGCTGGACCGCAGGAACGAGTCGCTCAACGCGGCGCAGGTCGAGCTGCAGCAGCGCGCCGACGAGCTGCAGCGCGCGAGCCGCTACAAGTCGGAGTTTCTGGCCAACATGTCGCACGAGCTGCGCACGCCGCTGAACAGCGCGCTGATCCTGGCCAAGCTGTTGGGCGAGAACAAGGAGGGCAACCTCACACCGGAGCAGCTGAAGTTCGCGCAGACGATCTACAGCGCCGGCAACGACCTGCTCAACCTGATCAACGACATCCTCGACCTGTCGCGGGTGGAGGCCGGCCGGCTCGAGCTGCAGCCGCAGGCCGTGTCCGTGCCGCGGATGGCGGAGTCGCTGCAGCGCCTGTTCGCGCCGCTGGCCGGCGAGAAGAAGCTGGCGTTCGAGGTGCAGGTCGCGCCCGACGCCCCCGCGTCCATCGTCACCGACAACCTGCGGCTGGAGCAGATCCTGAAGAACCTGCTGTCCAACGCGGTCAAGTTCACCGAGGCCGGCGGCGTCGCGCTGGCCGTGCAGGCGCATGCGGACGGCCGCGTCGCGTTCGCGGTGAAGGATACGGGCATCGGTATCCCGGAAGGCCAGCAGGACATCATCTTCGAGGCCTTCCGCCAAGCCGACGGCACCATCAACCGGCGCTACGGCGGCACCGGCCTGGGGCTGTCGATCTCGCGCGAGCTGGCGCGCCTGCTGGGCGGCACGATAGACGTGCAGAGCGCGGCGGGGCAGGGCAGCACCTTCACGCTGGCGCTGCCGGTCCAGTGGACGGGCGCGCCGCCGGCCGAGGCCGCGTCGCCCGCACGCGCGGACGCGGGCACGCGCGTGACGCCCGCCGCGTCCGCGAGCCCGCACGCGCGGGCGCCCATGGCCGCGCCCGAGTCGCTCGCGGCCGCCTTCGTCGACGACCGCGACGCGCCCGCGTCCGACAAGGAGCGTGTGCTGCTGGTGGTGGAGGACGATGCGATCTTCGCCGGCGTGCTCCACAAGCTCGCGCACGAGATGCGCTACCGCTGCCTGGTGGCCCCCACGGCCGCCGAGGCCCTGGACCTGGCGACGCGCTTCCTGCCGGATGCGATCCTGCTGGACGTCCGCCTGCCCGACGACTCCGGCCTGAGCGTGCTGCAGTTCCTCAAGGACGACGCGCGCACGCGGCACATCCCGGTGCACGTCGTCGCCGGCGAGGACTTCTCCGAGGTCGCGCTTCACATGGGCGCCATCGGCTTCGCGGTCAAGCCCGCCACGCGCGACGAGCTGCGGCAGGTGTTCCTGCGGCTGGAGGAGAAGGTCGCCCGCAAGGTGCGGCGGGTGCTGGTGGTGGAGGACGACGCGCGCCAGCGCGACAGCGTCGTGCACCTGATCGCGGACGAGGGCGTCGACATCGCCGCCGTGGCCACCGGCGCCGAGGCGCTAGGGCTGCTCAAGGACACGGTCTACGACTGCATGGTCATCGACCTGAAGCTGCCCGACATGGACGGCAGCGAGCTGCTGGAGCGCATGACGGCCGAGGACATCTGCTCGTTCCCGCCGGTGATCGTCTACACGGGCCGCAACCTCACGCGCGAGGAGGAGGCCCGCCTCAACAAGTACTCGCGCTCCATCATCGTCAAGGGCGCGCGCTCTCCGGAGCGCCTGCTCGACGAGGTGACGCTGTTCCTGCACACCGTCGAGACGAGGCTGTCGGCCGAGCGCCAGACCATGCTGCGCAGCGCGCGCAACCGCGAGAAGGTGTTCGAGGGCCGCAGGGTGCTGTTGGTCGACGACGACGTGCGCAACATCTACGCGCTCGCCAGCGCGCTGGAGCAGAAGGGCTTGCAGGTGGAGGTCGGCCGCAACGGCTTCGAGGCACTGGCCCGGCTGGCCGAGGCGCCCGACATCGACCTCGTGCTGATGGACGTGATGATGCCCGGCATGGACGGCCTGGAGGCGACGCGCCGCATCCGCGCGAACCCCAAGCTCGCGCAGCTGCCGGTGATCGCCGTCACCGCCAAGGCGATGAAGGACGACCAGGAGCAGTGCCGCCGCGCCGGCGCCAACGACTACCTCGCCAAGCCCATCGCCCTGGACCGCCTGTTCTCGCTGCTGCGCGTGTGGATGCCCCGCGGCTAGTGCCCGTGACCGCGATGACCCCGGCCGCCGACATCGAGATGCGCCTGTTGCTGGAGGCGGTGTACGCGCAGTACAGCCACGACTTCCGCGACTACGCCGGCGCGTCGCTGAAGCGGCGGGTGCGGCACGCGCTGCTGCGGTTCGACTGCGAGACGATCTCGCAGCTGCAGTCGCGGGTGCTGCACGACCCGGCCGTGTTCCAGCAGTTGCTGGAGATCCTCACGATCCCGTTCTCGGAGATGTTCCGCGATCCCGCCTACTGGCTCGCGCTGCGCCAGCAGGTGGTGCCGCTGCTGCGCACCTATCCGTCGCTGAAGGTGTGGGTGGCCGGCTGCGCCGGCGGCGAGGAGGTGTTCTCGCTGGCGATCCTGCTGCAGGAGGAAGGCCTGCTGGAGCGCACGATGGTCTACGCCACCGACATCAACGCGGTCGCGCTGGAGAAGGCGCGGCAGGGCATCTTCGGCATCGGCGCGATGCGCCGGCACACGGCCAACTACCAGGCCGCGGGCGGCCGGCGCGCGTTCTCCGACTACTACAGCGCGGCCTACGAGGCGGCGCGCTTCGACCCCGAGCTGGTCCGCAACGTCACCTTCGCCGACCACAGCCTGGCCACCGACTCGGTGTTCTCCGAGACGCACCTGGTCTCCTGTCGCAACGTGCTGATCTACTTCAACAAGGCGCTGCAGGATCGCGCGCTGGGCCTGTTCCGCGAGTCGCTGTGCCATCGCGGCTTCCTGGGGCTGGGCAGCAAGGAGAGCCTGGACTTCTCGCGCTTCGCGGACAGTTTCGAGCCGGTCAGCCAGCGCGACCGCATCTTCCGCAAGACATGAGCGACCTCGCCGCCGCCATCGAAGCCGCCGCGGACCGCCGCGTCGAGGCGGTGGTGATCGGCGCGTCCGCGGGCGGCTTCGCGGCGCTGCTCGCGGTGCTGGAAGGCCTGCCGCCGGCCTGCGCGATGCCGCTGGTGGCCATGCTGCACCTGTCGGAGGGCCGCGAGAGCCGACTGCCCGAGCTGTTCGGCCAGCGGCTGGCGCTGCCGGTGCGCGAGGCGCGCGACAAGGAGCCGCTGGCGCCCGGCGTGCTGTACTTCGCGCCGCCGGGCTACCACCTGCTGGTCGAGGCGGATCGCAGCTTTGCCCTCAGCGGCGAGGAGCGCGTGAACCACGTCCGCCCGTCCATCGACGTGCTGTTCGAGACGGCGGCCGAGGCCTACGGCGCGGCGCTCGTCGGAATCCTGCTGACCGGCGCCAACCACGACGGCGCCGAGGGCCTGGCGGGCATGAAGCTTGCCGGTGGCCTTACCGTCGTCCAGGATCCGGCCAGCGCCGAGGTCCCGGCGATGCCCGAGGCCGCGATCCGCCGCATGGCGCCCGACCTGATCCTTACACTCGCGCAGATCCGCTCCTTGCTGCGCAGGCTCGCAGAACACAGATGACGACAGAACCTGGCACCGGTCGCCCGACCGCGGCCGATCTCCCCGAGGGCCTGCTGACGCCGGAGGAATCGCGCCGCCAGCGGCAGGCGCTGGTCGACGAACTGCGGGCCGCGCGCAGCGAGCTGGAGCGCGCCCTGCGGATGCGCGACGAGTTCATGGCCCTGGTGGCGCACGAGCTGCGCACGCCGCTGAGCGTGCTCGCGCTGGAGGCGCGCGTGCGCCAGCTCAAGCTCGCCGCGGGCGACGCCGCGTTCTTCGCGCCGGACAACCTGGCGCTGATGTTCGAGCGCGACCAGCGCCAGGTGCGCGGCCTCACGCGCCTGATCGACGACCTGCTGGACGCCGCGCGGATCCGGGACGGCCGGCTGGCGATCCGGCCCGGGCGCTGCGACCTGGCCGCGCTGGTCCGGCGCGTGATCGCCGAGACGCGGCACCGGCACGACGACGCGCAGATCGCGCTGGAAGCCGACGGCACCGGCGTGGTCGGCGAGTGGGACGAGTTCCGCCTCGAGCAGGTCCTCGTGAACCTGCTGGACAACGCGCTGCGCCATGGCGCCGGCAAGCCGGTGCGCGTGGCGCTGGGCGGACGGCCCGGCATGGCGACGATCCGCGTCGTCGACCAGGGCGCCGGCATCGCGCCCGACGACCAGGCGCGCGTGTTCGAGCAGTTCGCGCGCGTCGGTGACGGCGATGGCGGCCGTGGGCGAGGCCTCGGGCTGGGCCTCTACGTCGCCCGGCAGCTGGTGGAGGCGCACGGCGGCTCGATCGGCGTCGAGAGCACGCCCGGCCAGGGCGCGACCTTCGTCGTGACGCTGCCCACGGCCGGCGCCTGACGCCCGCCGTCGTCGCGTCGGCGCGCGGTCAGGCGACCAGCGTCGGCTTCAGCGTCGCGGCGTTGGCCGCGGCCAGCTCGGGCGTGGCGACCGGCGTCGGCGGCACCGCGTGGCTCGCGACGGCCAGCTTGTCGACCGCCTGCTGCAGCGCCTCCAGCATCGCATACCGGCGGCGGTACATCGCGCGGCGCTTGGTGGGCACCTCCTCGAGCGGACGCAGCGCCGTGTCCAGCGGCAGCGACCAGTTGCCGCCGGCGTCGCGCGCGCCGTCGTGCTCGGCCCAGAACGCGCGGTAGTCGAAGCGCAGGCGCGAGTCGCGCAGGTTCCAGCGGCCCTTGACGTGGTTCTCGGGGTCGACGCCCAGCAGGCGCGTCGCGCCCCAGTGCGCGGCCAGCACGCGCAGCACGTGCACGAGCAGGTGCGGCGGGCGCATGCCGTGGGCGGCGTGGGTGGCGTCGCGGATGCGGTCCAGGCCCTCGTCCTTCAGCGACGGACCCTGCACGTTGCCCATCAGCACCGTCCGCGCGTCGGTGAAGCCGAAGCCGATGCTGTACAGGCGCACGCCGTCGGCGCCGATCAGTCCGATCTGCCACAGGCCCTCGTGGAAGCTCACGTCGTTGAGCGACAGCACGACGCGCGTGTCGTCGGTGAGCTCCAGCAGCGTGATGCCGTGGGTCAGCAGGCTGCGCACGTTGGCCTCGTCGCCGACCGAGGCGCATACCGCGCGCAGGCTGGCCAGCGTCGCCCGTGCACGCGCCCCGGCGTCCATGCGGCGATCGATCAGGTGGCACATGACCGGATAGAAGGCGCGCGGCTGGGCGCGGAACAGCGCCTCGCCCAGCGCCAGCCCGCCCAGCTCGCGCAGGACATGGCCGCGCGCGCGCCGGGTGAGCGCGAGGCGTCCGAGGTACTTGAGGCGCCGCTCGAGGTTCAGGTCGAAGGCGTCGTCGAACATGCCGCGAGCGCCCGGCCAGGTCAGGGGGGCGTCGGCGGGGACGCCGGGGGCGTCCAGGGAAGTGAGAAGCATGGGATCCGTCTGCTGGCGAGCGGCTGTCCGCTCTTCGAGCGGCGAGTTTGGGAATCGCAGCTATCGGATGCCTATCACCCCAGGTTCCGCTCAGGTTTGTTGCTGATTTGTGTCTCGTGAATGTCGAAGCCGCTGCATCGGGAGGGCGCCGACAGGCCGCCGACGCCTGCGCGCCTGGCCGCGAAGCGACAATCGAGGCGCCATGCGACTGCTCCTGATCGAAGACGACATCCACATCGCGCGCGAGCTGCTGCTGCGCTGGCGCGAGGGCGAACGGCTGGCGCTGCACGCGCCCACCCTGGCCGACGCCGACGCGGCGCTGGCGCAGGGCAGCTTCGACATCGTCCTGCTGGACCTGGGCCTGCCCGACGGCGACGGCATGGACTGGCTCACGGCCTATCGCCAGCGCGACCCGCAGGGCGCCGTGCTGGTGATGACGGCGCGCGACCGCGTGGCCGACCGCGTCAAGGGCCTGCGGCTGGGCGCCGACGACTACCTCGTCAAGCCCTTCGCGCCCGAGGAGCTCGACGCCCGCATCGACGTGCTGGTGCGGCGCGCCAACATCGCGCGCACCCACGCGCTGCGCTTCGGCCGCCTCGACCTGATCCAGGAGAGCTCCGAGGTGCTGGTCGACGGCCGGCGGCTGGACATGTCGCCGCGCGAGTACGAGCTGCTGTTCATCCTCATGCGCGCGGCGCCGCGGCTGGTGCCCAAGCGCGCGCTGGTGGACGCGCTGTCCGAGCGCAACCTCGAGCTGAACGACGCGGCCGTCGAGCTGTACGTGTCGCGTCTGCGCAAGAAGCTGGACGGAACCGGTACGGGTATCCGTACGCTGCGCGGCGTCGGCTACCAGCTGGCCATCGCGGCGCCCAGCCCGCCCGCCCGCGAGGGCGGCGCGTGAAGCCGGCGCGGGCGGCGGCGCGGCCGATCCTGTATCGGCAGCTGACGCTGCGCCTGATGGCCCCGCTGCTGGCGATCGTGGCCGTCGCCGGGGCGATGGGCCTGATCAGCGCGAACAGCGAGACCTCGACCGTGTTCGACCGCTGGCTGCTGGATGCCGCCGTCTCGCTGGCCGACCAGGTGCGCAGCGCCGATGGCGCCGCCGCCAACGCCGTCGACCTGCCCGAGGCCGCGCGCACGATGCTGGCCTACGACGAGATCGACCGCACCTGGTACAGCGTGGAGGACCGCGGCCGCGTGCTGGTGGGCAGCGCGGGCATCCCGGCCGCGGGCGTCAACACGGCGGTCTACAAGGATGGCCGCGCCTACGACGCGGTCTACGAGGGCGCCCAGGTGCGCGTGGCGGCCGTCGGCGCGCCGTGCGCCGGCTGCGAGCACGTGGTCGTGCTGGTGGCCGAGACCATGCTCAAGCGCCAGCGTTCCAACCGCGTCGTCGAGTGGCTGCTGATCCCGCTGGCGCTGATGCTGGCGGTGACCTGTTCGGCGATCTGGATCGCGGTGCGCCGCACGACGGGGCCGCTGGAGGCGCTGGCCGAGCAGTGGAATCGGCAGGCGCATGCGTCGCTGCAGCCGATTCCCGAGGGCGACCTGCCCTACGAGCTGTCGCCGTTCGCCACCGCGCTGAACGACCTGCTGTCGCGCATCCGCGGCATCCTCGTGCGCGAGCGCACGTTCGCCGCGGCCGCCGCGCACCAGCTGCGCACGCCGCTGACCGCGCTGCGCCTGGGCATGGCCCGCGCGCGCAACAGCCCCGACCTTGAAAGCGCGCGCACCGTCCTCGACGAGCTGACGCCCGTCCTCGAGCACACCGGCCGGCTGGTGCAGCAGCTGATGCTGCTGGGACGGCTCGACCCCGAAGGCCGCGGCGACATCGACCGCGCCCCTGGGGACCTGCGCGAGATCGCGCGCGACGTCTGCGGCCTGTTCGCCGAAGTGGCGCTGGAACAGCACGTCGACCTCGAGCTGCAGCTGCCGCCAGCGCCGGTGACGGTGGTCGTCCAGGCCGAGCTGCTGGCGGAGGCGCTGGCCAACCTGATCGACAACGCGCTGAAGGCCGCCGGCCGCAAGGGCCAGGTGCTGGTCGCGGTGATCGAATCGCCGCCCGGCCTGCGCGTCTGCGACAACGGCCCCGGCATCAAGCCGTCCGAGCGGCGCGTGATATTCGAGCGCTACGCGCGCGGCTCGCGTCCGCGCTGGGCGGGCACGGGCCTGGGCCTGGCCATCGTGGACGACGTCGCGGCGCTGCACGGCGCTGCGGTGAGCGTGACCGACGGCGAGCTGGGCGGGGCCTGCTTCGCGTTCGAGTTCCCGCGCGCCGCCACGACGCCCTAATCGGGCCGCCGGCCGCGCACGGCCGTCGCCCGCCCGCTGCAGGTGATGCTGCCGTCGGCCGCCGCGGGCAGGCGCTCGCGCAGGCGCGACTTCAGCAGCGCGGTGTTGTCGCCGGCCATCCCCGCCAGGCGCGGCGCGAAGACCGGGCCCTTGCGCACCGTCGTCCACCAGGACTCGAAGTCGGCGAAGCGGCGCTGCACGGTGACCTCGGTGGTCTCGACATCGACCAGGCCGGCGTCCATCCACAACTGCCGCAGCGTCTCCAGGCACGCCGCCTCCGGGTGCGGCGGGCGAGGCGGCTCCTGGCCGAGGGCGGCCATCGCGTCGTGCAGTGCGACGTAGGGGAAGCCACCGCCGAGGATGTCCCAGGCGTACGCGCAGACGCCGCCGCCGGGCCGGATCACGCGCGCCATCTCGGCGACCGCGCCGGCCGGGTCCGGCACGAAGAAGATGACCAGCGCCGACGCCACGGCGTCGAACGTGCCGTCGGCGAACGGCAGGGCCATCGCGCTGCCGGTGCGCATTTGGACGTTGCGGGCGTGCGCGAGGCGGCGGCGGGCGAACGCAACCTGTTCCTCGGACGGGTCGATGCCCTGCACCGACCGCGCCGCGCAGCGCCCGGCCAGCAGCTCGGTGAACGCGCCGTTGCCGCAGCCCACGTCCAGCCAGCGCAGGCCGGGCGCCGGGCCCAGCCAGTCCAGGAAGGCGTTGCCGGCGAGCCGGCTCCACTTGCCCATGAAGTCCTCGTACGCGGCTGCGTCGTCGAAGCGGATCTGTTCGTCGGCCATCGTCGTTCCTCGCGTGGATGCGGGGACGAGTATCGCGCGGCCGGGCAAGGCACCGCGATTGCCGCAGCGCGCCGGGAGGGCCGCCGCCGGGGCGCGCCCGGGACCGGAGCGCGCATGACCCTGCACCAGGCCGAGGCCTTCATCGTCATCGCGGCCATGCTCGCCCTGTTCGTCAGCGGGCGGCTGCGCTTCGACCTCGTCGCCGCGCTGGCGCTGGTGACGGCTGTCGGGCTCGGCGTGGTGCCGGGCGCCAAGGCGTTCTCGGGCTTCTCCAACCCGGTGATCGTCATCATCGGCTCGGTGCTGGTGGTCAGCCGCGCGATCGCCGCGTCCAACGTGCTGGACGTGTGGATCGGCGCGCTGCTGGCGCGCGTGAAGTCGCCGTCGCTGCAGATCGGCATCCTCACGGCCGCGGTCGGCTACCTGTCGGCCTTCGTCAAGAACGTGGGCACGCTGGGCATCGTGATGCCGGTGGCGATCCAGGCGGCGCGGCGCGCGAACGAGCCGCGCTCGTCGTACCTGATGCCGCTGGCCTTCGGCTCGCTGGTGGGCGGTACCATCACCCGTATCGGCACCTCGCCCAACCTGCTGATCTCCAGCGTGCGCCAGGAGCTCGGCCAGCCCGCGTTCCGGCTGTTCGACTTCGTGCCCGTGGGCCTGCCGCTGACGACGCTGGCCGTCGCGTTCCTCGCCGTCGGCTGGCGGTTGCTGCCCAAGCGCGAGGGGCAGAAGCCGGCCGACGAGGCGTTCGCCATCGATGCGTACTCCACCGAGCTGCGCGTGCCCGCGACGCCCGCCGCGCCCGAGCTCACCGTCAAGAGCGTCGAGGAGCTGTCCGAAGGCGAGGCCTCGGTCGCGGCGATCGTGCGCGAGGGCGGGCGGCGCTACATCCCGGCCGAGGACTGGCGCATCTTCCCCGGCGACGTGCTGATCGTGCTGGGCGACCCGACCGTCGTCGACAAGCTGGTCGCCAAGACGGGCTACGCGATCGCCGGCTCCAAGGAGCTGGCGCAGCCGGAGCACAAGAGCGATGAGATGGAGGTGCTCGAGGTCATCGTGCCCACCGGCTCGATGCTGGTCGGCCAGACGCCGGCGTCGCTGAACCTGCGCCATCGCTTCGGCGTCAACCTGTTCGCGGTGCGCAAGGCCAGCCAGGCCTCGGTGCGGCGGCTGCGCTCGCACCGGTTCTCGGAAGGCGACGTCGTGCTGCTGCAGGGCTGGGGCAAGAACCTGCAGGCCTCGATCGACGAGCTCGGCGTGCTGCCGCTGGCCGACCGCAAGCTCACGCTGGGCCGCAACGCGAGCGGCCTGATCCCGATCGCGCTGCTGGCCGCGGCGCTGCTGCTGGCGGGGCTGCGCTGGGTCGACGTCGAGGTGGCGTTCTTCGGCGCCGCGGCGCTGACGGTGCTGACGCGCCAGATCAACGCCAAGGAGGCGTATGCCGCCATCGAGTGGCCGGTGATCGTGATGCTGGCCTGCCTGATCCCGGTGGGCGAGGCGCTGAAGGACACCGGCGCCACCGCGCTGATCGCGCAGGGCCTCACGCACGCGGCGGGACAGGTGCCGGGGTATGCGGCGGTCGGCCTGGTGGTGCTCACGGCGATGCTGCTGACGCCGCTGCTGCACCACGCCGCCGCGGTGCTGGTGCTGGGTCCGGTGGCCGCGGCGGTCGCGACCAACCTCGGCTACCGTGCCGACCCGTTCCTGATGGCGGTGGCGCTCGGCTGCGCCTGCGACTTCCTCACGCCCATCGGCCACCAGAACAACACGCTGGTGATGGGCCCGGGCGGCTACCGCTTCGGCGACTACTGGCGCCTGGGCCTGCCGCTGACGCTGATGGTGCTGCTGGTCGGCACGCCGCTGATCCTGCGCGCGTGGCCGCTGCGGTGAGCGGCCTCAGTTCGACAGCGCCAGCGTCTGCCCCGACTTCTCCGTGCGCTCGCCGGCCGTCTCCCATTCGGGCATGCCGCCGCGGAACCAGTAGACGTGCTTGTAGCCGGCGGCGATCGCCGCGCGGCTGGCCTTGTACGACTTCCAGCACTCGGGCCCGTTGCACTGGAAGACGATGTCGCGCTCGCGATCGAGCCGGGCCAGGCCGGGGAAGCTGTCCAGCCGGGCGTCGAACGCGACGTCCTTCAGGCTCTTCTCGCCGTAGGGCAGCCACAGCGCGCCGGGGATGTGCTTGTCCTTGTATTCGGACTCGATGCGCGTGTCGACCAGCACCGCGCCGGCGCCCACCAGCGTCTTGACCGTGTCGTGGTCGACCACGGTGGCGCCCGGCAGCGCCTTGGGCGTGAAGGTGCCCAGCTCGGCGACGCGCGTGTAGGGCGACAGGTCGGGGTGGGCGTAGACCGGCTTCAGGCCGCAGGTGGTGGCGTCGGTCTCGAACCAGTGCGCCAGCTTGCCGCGCGTCTCGGGCGGCAGCTTCTTGCGCACGGCCACCGAGTAGCCGCCCGGCACCGCGCTGGAGACGGCCAGCACCTTGGCGATGCCGGCGTGCCCGCGATCCCATTCTTCCCAGTCGGCGCTGCGCACCATCGTCGCCTCGGAGTGGCCCAGCATCAGCGCGAACAGGCCGGCCTGCGGGTAGCGCTCGTAGTCGACGCCCTTCATGTCCTTGAAGCTCAGGCCGTTCGCGTTGAGCAGGCCGCGTGCGAGGTAGGTGTAGATCGAGTCCTGCTGCGGCAGGTAGATCTGCTTGCCGCGCAGCGCGGCCACCGACGGCAGCTCGGTGCGGCCGACCAGCAGGTACTGCTCGTCGGCGTCGGTGACGCCCACCAGCGCGTAGCCGTGCCCGAGCGCGGACGCCGCGACCTGCGGCGGCGCGATGAAGACGTCGTAGCCGCCGCTGCGCGTGGCGCGCATTGCGTCGGTCAGGTCGTCGCTGGTAGTCACGACGACCGTTTCCTTCAATACCCTGGACAGGTGAGCCTGCAACGCGTCGCGCGACACCATCAGCACGTCCTTGCGGTTGGTGGGTTCGGTGACGAGCAGCGCGGTGACGTCGGCGAGCGCGCTGGCGCAGACGAGGCTGGACAGCAGGAATGCAGTGAGATGTTTCACGACTTTCGTCCTCATGGGAGTGATAACGAATGCTGGAGTCGCGCGTTGCGAAGACGCTCTCGGGCCGGTGGCCGGGGTCTTCTTCCCTCGCTGCATGGCGCTTGGACAGGGTAGGCGATCCGCATACCGGGCGGTGTATCCAGAGGAAACCTGGATGGGACGCGCGCGGCGCGGGACTACACTCCCTGTCGAGCTGTATTCGGCCGGCGCGCGGAACGGTTTAGGCCCGCGGACAGCGATTCCTGTCAGGTACTCTTGCCACCACGAGGACTCCGCATGACGAACTCGCCCAGCAACCGCCTGCGCCGCAGGCTCGTCGTCGCCGGCGGCGCCGGCCTCGCCACCTCGCTGCTCGCGCGCGCCGCGGGCGCGCAGGGCGCGAGCGTCGAGCTGCCCATCGTCAACGGCCACCGCGACCTGGTCGCGTTTCCCGAGAAGCGCCCGCTGATCGTGATCACCACGCGGCCGCCGCAGCTCGAGACGCCGTTCTCCGTCTTCAACGAGGGCGTCATCACCCCGAACGACGCCTTCTTCGTGCGGTACCACAACGCCGGCATCCCGACCTCGATCGACGGCGACAAGCACGTCATCCGGATCGGCGGCAACGCGGCGGGCAAGCCCTTCGAGCTGACGATGGCCGACTTGCGCACGCAGTACAAGCCGGTCGAGCTCGTGGCCGTCAACCAGTGTTCCGGCAACGGCCGCGCGCTGTTCAACCCGCGCGTGACCGGTGGCCAGAGCACCAACGGCACGATGGGCAACGCGCGCTGGGTGGGCGTGCCGCTGAAGGACATCCTGGCCCGCGCCGAGGTGAAGAACACTGCCAAGCAGGTCACCTTCGACGGCCTGGACATGGCGCTGATGGGCGGCGGCGACTTCGTCAAGGCGCTGGACATCGGCGTCGCCACCAACGGCGAGGTGATGATCGCGTACCAGATGAACGGCGCCGACCTGCCGTTCCTCAACGGCTACCCGGTGCGGCTGGTGGTGCCGGGGTACTACGGCACGTACTGGGTCAAGCACCTGTCCGACATCCAGGTCATCGACCAGGTCTACGACGGCTTCTGGATGAAGCCGGCCTACCGCGTCCCCGACAACGCCTGCGCCTGCGTCGAGCCCGGCTCGGCGCCGGCCGCCACGCGTCCGATCGGCCGCTTCAACGTGCGCTCGTTCATCACGTCGATCGGCGACGGCGCGCGCGTCCCCGCGGGCCAGGCGCTGGCGGTGCGCGGCATCGCCTTCGACGGCGGGCAGGGCATCCGCGAGGTGGCCTGGAGCGCGGACGGCGGCCAGAGCTGGCGCGAGGCGACGCTGGGCCAGGACCTCGGCCGCTTCTCGTTCCGCGAGTTCACCTTCGGCTTCACGCCGCAGGCCGGCGCCCACGACTTGCGCGTGCGCGCCTTCAACCGCTCGGGCGAGAGCCAGCCGATGGAGGCGCTGTGGCAGCCCTCGGGCTACATGCGCAACGTCGTCGAGTCGGTCCGGATCCAGGCGAGCTGAGGAGCCCTCATGAAGCACGCATCACTTCTCGCGCTTGCCGGCCTCGTCGCCGCCCTCGCGTTCCCGGTCGCGGCCAAGGACATCCAGCTCCCGCCCGACGTGGTCCAGCTCAAGCCCAGCCCGCTGCCCGGCTACGCCAAGGCCAAGGCGAACTGCACGATGTGCCACTCGGCCGAATACATGCGCATGCAGCCGCCCACGGCGGCGCGGCCCTACTGGGATGCGATGGTGCATCGCATGAAGGCCGTGTTCAAGGCGCCGGTCGCCGACGAGGACATGCCGGAGATCGTCGACTACCTCGCCAAGACCTACGGCAACGAGCAGCCCAAGTGAGCTGATCAGCCGGCCTGTTCGCGCAGGTGGCGCGGCAGCAGGCTCGTCAGCGCGCTCAGCGCGAGCGGCACCAGCACGAGGTCGTCGACCGCGCCCATCAGCGGCAACGCCAGGTTGAGCGGGTCGAGCGCGAAGAACGCCAGCGCGACGCTGGCGGGCAGCAGCCACGCCGGGCGATCCGGACGTCGCAGCGCGCGCCACAGCAGCTTCAGGTCGCTGCCGCCCTGGCGCCAGAAGAGGAACAGTCGACGCATGCGCGCTCCTTGCCGGGCGGGGCGCCCGAAAACTCGCAGATGGTGGCGGGTCCGGCGATTTCAACGCGCCAGCGCGGTCCCGGGATGACGCGCGGCCACCCTGAAAGGAATGGCGGCGAGAATGAGTCCATGATCATGACTCTTGCACGAACCGAAGAACGGGCGACGCGCCTGCGTGCCGCCATCGCCACGCTCGCGCTCGCCCTCTCCGTCGCCGGGTGCGCCGCTCCGAACGTCGTCGTGCACCGCATCTCCGTCGATGTGCAGGCGCACCCGAAGGACCTGCGCGCGTGCGTCATCGAGGCCGTCCGCGGCGTCGACGGCGTGCCCGGCGTCAATCCGCCGCCGCAAGGCATCGAGGAGTCGGTCGTCGCCTTCCGCACCACCCTGCCCGAGGTCAGCGGCGTCGTGGAGCGCGAGGGCGCCGACGGCGTGCGGGTCAGCATCGAGGTGATGGCGCACGTGGAGCCTGCGAACTTCTGGGAGTTCGCGCAGTCCCGCACCAGGATCATCGGCGACGCCATCGTCGCGCGCTGCGCCGCGCTCTGATCCGCGGATCGACGTTCGACGACATCCTCGCGGCGAGCGCGCCCGCCGCGGTGTTCATGCGTGCTCCTTGATGAACAGGTCGCGGTCGGGCGCGAAGTTCGCGTGCAGCGGCAGCAGCGCGCCGCCGAGCGCGCCGGCGTCGGGGCCCACGGTGCCGGCAAGCAGCTGCGGCGCACCGACGCCTTCCCAGTTCGAACGGCGCATCGCCGCGGCGATGGCGGCGATCAGCTCGTCGAGCAGGCCGCGGTGGACGGCGCCGTCGACGATCACGCCGTCCAGGTCGAGCAGGCAGACCGCGCCGTTGATCGCATGGGCGATCGCGGTAGCGGCCTTGTCCAGCCAGGCCAGCGTGACGTCGCGCCAGGGCGCCTGCAGCGCCTCGGGGCCGGCGAAGCTCGGGTCGGGCAGGCCGGCGTCGCGCCAGGCCTGCTCCAGCGCGTGCAGCGACGCGACGCTCAGCAGCTGCGGCGCCGGGCCGCGCGCGTCGGGCAGGCCCAGCGGCATCGAGCCGATCGCGCCGGCGTTGCCGGTCAGGCCGTTGCGCAGGTGGCTGTCGATCACCAGGCCGCCGCCGATGAAGGTGTCGACGAAGATGTAGAGGAAGCTGGGCATGCCGCGGCCGCGGCCGGCGACGAGCTCGGCGACGCAGGCGGCGGCGGTGTCCTTCATCGAGTGCACGGGCCAGTCGCACAGGTCGGCGACGGCGTCGCGCAGGTCGAGGCGGTTCCAGCGCTCGGCGGCGTCGGGCGACACGCCCAGCAGCGCCTGCCAGCCGTGCAGCGACAGCGGCGCCGCCAGGCCGACGCCCTGCAGGCGCAGGCGGGCGTCCGGCCCCAGCTTGCGCCGTATCGCGCTGAAGCGCTGGCGCAGCTCGGCGAGCACTTCGCCGGGATCGGGGAAGCGGTAGTCCAGCGACCAGCGCGCGCAGGGCTGGCCGCTGAAGTCGATCAGCAAGGTGTCGAGCCGGCGCCGGCCCACCTTGATGCCGATCGCGTATGCGCCGTCCGGCGCCAGCGACAGCGGCACCGAGGGCTGCCCCACCTTGCCGCGCACCGGCGCGCCCTTGCGCAGGTAGCCGTCGTCGATCAGGCTCTTGGTGATCATCGACACCGTCTGCGCCGTCAGGCCGGTGAGCCGCGCGATCTCGGCGCCGGGCAGGGCGCCGTGCAGCCGGATCGCCTGCAGCACGACGCGCTCGTTGTACTGGCGCAGGCCGCCCTGGCTCGAGCCGCGCGGGCGCAGGTGGGCGCGCTCGGCGCGCGGGGACGTCTCGTTCACCGTGATCCTCAGTGCGCCAGGACGTCCGCGGGCAGTTCCTCGGGCCGCAGCGCGCCGGTCATCACCGCCACGGTGTCGCTCATGCCGATCTTCTTCGGATCGAGCACCGTCGCGCGCTTGCCCAGGCGCGCGACGTGGATGCGGTCGGCCACCTCGAACACGTGCGGCATGTTGTGCGAGATCAGCACCACCGCCAGCCCGCGGTCGCGCACGCGGCGGATCAGCTCCAGCACCATGCCGCCTTCCTTGACGCCGAGCGCGGCGGTGGGTTCGTCCATGATGACGACGTGTTTGGCGAACGCCGCCGCGCGCGCGACGGCCACGCACTGGCGCTGGCCGCCGGACAGCGTCTCGAGCGCCTGCGACATCGAGCGGATGCCCACCTTCAGCTCGGCCAGGCGCGCGACGCTCTCCTCGATCATGCGGCGCTTGTCCAGCATGCGCAGCGCGCTGCCGCGCCAGCCGGGACGGCGGATCTCGCGGCCCAGGAACAGGTTCTCGGCGATCGTCATCGCGGGCGCGACGGCGAGGTCCTGGTAGACCGTCTCGATGCCCGCGCGCCGCGCCTCGATCGGGCTGCGGAACTTCGTGACGACGCCGTCGAGCCGGATCTCGCCGGAGTCCGGCACCGTCGCGCCCGACAGCGCCTTGATCAGCGAGGACTTGCCGGCGCCGTTGTCGCCGATGACGGCGAGGATCTCGCCGGCGCGCAGCTCGAAGTCGGCGCCGTCCAGCGCGGTGACCTGGCCGTAGCGCTTGACCAGCGTCCTGGCCTGCATGACGACGCGGGGTTGTGCGATGGCGTTCATGTCAGCGGGCTCCGCGGCGAGAGAGTTGGTCGGCTGTCACCGCCAGGATGACGAGGACGCCGGTGACGAGCACCTGGTAGATCGACGACACGCCCATCAGCGTCAGGCCGTTGCGGAACACGCCCACGACCAGCGCGCCCACCAGCGAGCCGATGACCACGCCGCGCCCGCCGAACAGGCTGGTGCCGCCCAGCACGACGGCGGTGATGGCGTCCAGGTTGTCGGTCTGCCCCGCGTTCGGATCGCCGACGCCGGTGCGCGCGACGCTCAGCAGCGACGCGACGCCGTACAGCATGCCGGCCACGACGTAGACGACCAGCAGCACGCGCTGCGTGGCGATGCCCACCAGCCGCGTCGCCTCGGGGTTGTTGCCCACCGCGTAGACGTGGCGGCCGGCGGCGGTCTCGCGCAGCATGAACCAGGCGAGCGCGTACAGCCCCAGCATCACGACGGTGCCCCAGGCGAACTGCGTGCTGCCGATGCCGAAGGTGTCGCCGAGCGCCGTCATCAGCGGCGGCAGGTCGGTGACGGTCTGCGCGCCGGAATACAGCTGCGTGGCCGCGAACGCGATGTTCATCGTGCCCAGCGTGACGATGAACGAGGGCAGGCGGATGCGCGTGACCAGCAGCCCGTTGACCAGCCCGAACAGCGTCGTCACGCCGATGCCGCACAGGATCGCCGGCACCGGTGGCATGCCGTTGACCGCGGCGAAGCGCGTCATCACGATGCCGCCGAGCGCCATCAGCATGCCGCACGACAGGTCGATGCCGCCGGTCAGGATCACCAGCGTCTGGCCGATCGCGATCACGCCGACCACGGCCACCTGTTGCAGGATCAGCGAGAAGTTGGCGCCGGTCAGGAAGTGGTCGCTCTGGGTGGCGAAGAACGCGCTGGCGAGCACCAGCGCGATCACCGGGCCCAGCACGGCCACGCTCAGGCCCGCGGGCCAGTGCGGGCCGGGGGCGTTCGGCTTGTCCGGGGCCGCGTCCGAGGTGTGTACCGCGGCCATCTCACTTGCCCCAGCACAGCTGCGCGCCGACCTTGGAGTCCTTGCTCTCGACGCCGGCCATGGGCTTGTCGGCGATCAGCGTGACGCCCGTGTCGGTGTAGCCGCTGACCTTGGTGCCCTTGGTCGCGTAGTCGACGCCGGCGGCCACGCCCAGCGCGGCCATCTTCAGCGGGTACTGCTGCGAGGTGGCGGCGATGGCGCCGGCCTTGACGTTGCGGATGCCGGCGCAGCCGCCGTCCACCGACACGATGATCACGCCCTTGTCCTTGCCCGCGCGCTTGAGCGCCGTGTACGCGCCCGCGGCGGCCGGCTCGTTGATCGTGTAGACGAGGTTGACGTCGGGGTTCTTCTGCAGGCAGTTCTCCATCGCCGTCTGGCCCTTGGCCTGGTCGCCGTAGCTGTCGGCCGAGCAGACGATCTCGGCGGACTTGCCCAGTTCGTTGACCTTGGCATCCGGCGCCGCCAGGCCGAAGCCCTTCATGAAGCCGTTGTGGCGCTGCGCGCCGACCGGGTGGCCGGGGAACAGGTCCAGCGTGACGATCTTGGCCGGCTTGCCGGCCAGCGCGGCCTTGGCGTATTCGCCGATCAGGATGCCGGCCTTGTAGTTGTCGGTGGCGAACAGCGCGTCGGTGGCATCCTGCGGGTCGGTGGGGCTGTCGAGCGCGATCACCATCACGCCCTTGGCGCGCGCCTTCTGGATCGCGGGAACGATGGCCTTGGAGTCGTTGGCGGTGATCAGGATCGTCTTCGCGCCGGCCGTGATCATGTTCTCGATGGCCGTGACCTGGCCGGCGTTGTCGCCGTCCTGCTTGCCGGCGGCGGTCAGCAGCTTCGCGCCGCGTTCCTTGGCCATTTGCGTGGCGCCTTCCTTCATCTTCACGAAGAACGGGTTGGTGTCGGTCTTCGTGATCAGGCCGATCACGGGCTGGTCGGCCGACAGGGCGGCGCTGGAGGCCGTCGCGAGAACGGCGGCGGCGAGCAGGGACGAGGCGAGCTTGGGCATGTTGTCTCCGGTGGTTGAGGAAGGCCGCTTCTGCGTCGGCGCGAGGTGTGGTCATCGTAAGAAGCCTTGATAAATAAATCAAGCGGACTGATTAATGGAAAACCCAGGGGCGATCGGCGGCACGGTCGAGCACGGCGGCGGCGGCGCGTCCGGCACGTCGGCGGCCGGGGCCGTCGGCGACAATCGCCCCCATGCTCCTGCGCCTGCACCACGCCGCCATCATCTGTTCCGACTACGAGGCCTCGAAGCGCTTCTACACGCAGGTGCTGGGCCTGCGCGTGATCGCCGAGCACTGGCGCGCGCCGCGCCGTTCGTGGAAGCTGGACCTCGGCCTGCCCGACGGTTCGCAGGTGGAGCTGTTCTCGTTCGAGGGCGCGCCGCCGCGGCCGTCGTACCCCGAGGCGCGCGGGCTGCGCCACCTGGCGTTCGCGGTGGCGGACGTCGCCGCCGTGAAGACGCATCTCGAGTCGCACGGCGTGAAGGTCGAGGACATCCGCGTCGACGAGTACACCGGCCGGCGCTTCACGTTCTTCGCCGATCCCGACGACCTGCCGCTGGAGGTCTACGAGGATGCTCCCGCGTCCGCGTGAAGTTCAGCGCCGCACGAACTCGCGCCGCAGCAGCCCCAGCTGCACGAGGTCGCGCCGCTCGCCCTGCCAGTAGCCCGCCTCGCGCAGCAGGCCTTCCTCGACGAAGCCGAGCTTGCGCAGCAGCGCCAGCGACGGCGTGTTGAGCGGATGCACCTGGGCCTCGATGCGGTCGACGTCCATCACGTCGAAGGCCCAGGCGTAGATCGCGCGCAGCGCCTCGGCCATGTAGCCCTGGCCCTGCGCGTGGCGCGCGAGCTCGTAGCCGGTGAGGCAGCTGCGCCAGCCGCGATTCCAGCGGAACACGCCGCAGGTGCCCAGCAGCGCGCTGCCGCGTGTCGGGCTCGCGTGCACGAGACCCCAGCGCACGCCGGGGCTGGGCAGCGCGCGCATGTTGGCGAAGCCGGCGATGACCTTCTCGGCGGCCTCGAGGTCGGCCAGCGGGTCGGTGCCGAACCACTTCATCGCCTCGCGGTCGCCGTGGATCGCGAGCAGGGCGGGCGCGTCGCTGGCGACGATCTCGCGCAGTTGCAGCCGCGGCGTCGACAGCGACGGGAACGCGCCGTCCGGCCCCAGCACGGGGACGTCGGTGGCGCGCCGCGCGGGGGGCGCAGCGTCGGGCGGGGATGCGGTGCTCATGCCGCCCCCAGACGCCACAGCGAGGTCACTTCCCGGCTGCGCGCCGCGAACAGCGGGTCGGCCGGATCGCCGGCCTTCGGGTGCGTGGGCCGCGTGTCGTGGCGCGCGACGACCCGCAGCCCGGCGCCCGCGATCCAGCGCAGCATCTCGTCGCGCGTGCGCAGGCCCAGGTGCTCGGCGAGGTCCGACATCACCAGCCAGCCCTCGCCGCCGGGCGCCAGGTGCGCGGCCAGGCCGGCGAGGAAGGCGCGCAGCATCGCGCTGTCGGGGTCGTAGACGGCGCGCTCGATGGCCGCGTTGGGCGTCGTCGGCACCCACGGCGGGTTGCAGACGACCAGCGGCGCGCGGCCGTCGGGGAACATGTCGGCCCGCACGACGCGCACCGCGTCCGCGACGCCCAGCCGCGCGAGGTTGTCGGTGGCGCAGGCGATCGCGCGCGGGTCGAGGTCGGTGGCGACGACCTGGCGCACGCCGCGGCGCGCGAGCAGGGCGGCGATCACGCCGGTGCCGGTGCCGACGTCGAACGCGAGCGACTGCGCGCCGGGCGGCAGCGGCGCTTGCGCGATGAGGTCCAGGTACTCGCCGCGCAGGGGCGAGAACACGCCGAAGTGCGGGTGGATGCGGCCGCGCAGCGCGGGCACGGCGACGCCCTTCTTGCGCCACTCGTGCGCGCCGACCAGGCCCTGCAGCTCGCGCAGCGACGCGATCGCCGGCGTGCCGTCGGGCGCGCCCCAGGCCTCGCCGATCGCGGCGCGGACGTCGGGCGCGCGGCGCAGCGCGATCGAGTGGTCGGGCTCGAACTGCAGCAGCACGCGCCCGAGCAGCGCCGCGCGCCGCGCCTGCGTCGCGCGGTGGCGCGCGAACGCGTCACGTGCGAGCGCAGCCGCGTCCGCGGGGGCGGCCGCCGGCGCGCCCTTGCGCGGCGTGTCCACGCGCGGCGGCCTGTCGACGCGGCGTCCGAGCGCCTGCAGCAGCTGGCGACCGTTGTGGAAATCGCCGCGCCACAGCAGGCCCGTGCCCTCGGTGACCAGCTTGAAGGCCGCGTTGGCGGTGAGCGTGTCGTCCACGGGCAGCAGCGTGGCGGGCATCGCCTGCGACTCGGAGCGCCAGCGGGCGCGATGGGGGGTGCCGGATTCTTCCCAGGTGATCCAGGCGTCTTGTTCGTTCATCCCCGAATCATGACACCGACGGCACGCTCGGCCCGCGAAGCTCAGACCCGGTTCAGCGACAGCCCCGCGGTGCTGCGCAGCCGCTCGATCACGTGGCCCGCGATCTTGCCCAGGGGCAGCACCTCGTTGGCGGCGCCGTGGGCGATGGCCTCGCGCGGCATGCCGAAGACCACGCAGGTGGCCTCGTCCTGGCACACGTTGTAGCTGCCGGCCTCGCGCATCGTGCGCATCGCCTTCGCGCCGTCGGCGCCCATGCCCGTCAGCATGATGCCCAGCGCGTTCTGGCCGACGACGCGCGCCGCCGATTCGAACAGCACCTCGACCGACGGCTTGTGACGGTTGACCGGCTCGCCGTCGCTGACGCGGGCGACGTAGTTGGCGCCCGAGCGCTCCACGCTGAGGTGGAAGCCGCCCGGCGCGATGTAGGCGTGGCCGGGCAGGATGCGCTCGCCGTCGACCGCCTCCTTGACGCGGATCTTGCAGAGCCCGTCGAGCCGGTTCGCGTACGAGCGCGTGAAGCCCGGCGGCATGTGCTGGGTGATGACGACCGCCGGCGAGTCGGGCGGCAGGTTCATCAGCACCTCCTTGGTCGCCTCGGTGCCGCCGGTGGACGCGCCGATGAAGATCAGCTTCTCGGTCGACAGCCGGCCGATCGAGGCCGGGGCCGCGGGGCGCGACGGCGCCGCCGCGCCGGCCGCCGTGCTGCCGGCGGCCGCCGGCACCTGCGGCTTGGACACGCGCGCCTTCGAGGCCGTGCGGATCTTGTCGGTGATCTCCTCGGCCAGCTGCTTCAGGCCGTCGGCCACGCCGATCTTGGGCTTGGCGACGAAGTCCACCGCGCCGAGCTCCAGCGCCTTGAGCGTGACCTCCGCGCCGCGCTCGGTCAGCGTCGACACCATCACGACCGGCATCGGGCGCAGGCGCATCAGCTTGGACAGGAAGTCGATGCCGTCCATGCGCGGCATCTCCACGTCCAGCGTGATGACGTCGGGGTTCAGGTTGCGGATCATCTCGCGCGCCGCGTACGGGTCGCTGGCGGCGCCGATGCATTCCATGTCGGGCTGGCGGTTGACGATCTCGGTCAGCAGGCTGCGCACGAGCGCCGAATCGTCCACCACCACCACGCGGGTCTTTGCCATCTCTCGTCTTCCTTCTCGCCGCGTCAGAACAGGTCGATCGAGCCGCCGCCGGTGGCGGCCGGGGCCGCCTTCTGCTGGGCGACGCGATCCTGCTGGACCAGCGCTTCCGTGTTCGTCGGCGCGAGCCGCTTGACCATCGCCTTGCCGCTGGCCGGCAGGAAGCAGACCTTGCGCGGGTAGATCTCGAGCACGTCCTTGGACACGACGGGGATGCGCTCGGTGTTGAGGAAGTCGAGCACGAAGCGCGTGTTGCGCTCGCCGACGTTGAGGCTGTTCATGCCGGCGATGACGGCGCCGCCGCCGAACACCTTGGCCTCCATCGTCATGCGCGAGGCGCCGCGCTTCATCATCTCGTTGATGAGCAGTTCCATCGCGTACGAGCCGTAGCGGCCCGAGTCGCCGGCGCCCTCGGGCAGCATGAAGTGGTTCATGCCGCCGATCTTCGCGTGCCGGTCGTACAGGCAGGCCGCGATGCAGGAGCCGAGCGTGGTCATGACCAGCATGTCCTCGTTGTCGACGTAGTACTCGCCGGGCAGCACCTTGACGGCGTCGTTGCGGAAGTGCGCGTCGTAGAAGAAGAACGACGCCTCGCCGGGCTTGCGCGCGACCGACTTGAGCCGCTCGAGGCGCGAGCCGGGAGCCGCGGTCGCGCCTCGAGCGGCCGGGGCGGAGGGCGTGGGGTGGACGAATGCCATGTGCTGCAGCCTGGGGGATTCCGGAGTGTTTCGCGTGAGCGTCGGACGCGCGAGCGCGTCACGCCCGCTTGTAGATGGTCTTGCCCTGCAGCAGGAACAGGTCCCGCGCGTCGGTGAAGTTCTCGGAGTGGCCGACGAACAGCAGGCCGCCCGGCTTCATCACGCCGTGGATGTGCTCGAGGACGCGGCGCTGCGTGGCGTGGTCGAAGTAGATCATCACGTTGCGGCAGAAGACCATGTCGAACGGCTCGCCCAGCGACCATTGCGCGGCCATCAGGTTGAACGTGCGGAACTCGACCATCCTCTGCAGCTCGGGCTTGACGCGCATGAAGCCGGCGTTGGCGCCGGTGCCGCGCATCATGTGCTTGTGCAGGCGCTGCGGCGACATCCCGCGCGAGTCGGCGGGGTAGACGCCGCGCTGCGCGGTGGCGAGCACCTTGGTGTCGATGTCGGTGGCCAGCAGCTTCGAGCTGGCGCAGCCGTTCTCGACCAGCGTCATCGCGATCGAGTAGGGCTCCTCGCCGGTGGACGCCGCGTTGCACCACATGCGGACCGGGCGGCCGGCGAAGGCCTTGAGGGCGTCGGCCAGCGCGTGGAAGTGGTGCTCCTCGCGGAAGAACGAGGTCAGGTTGGTCGTCAGGCAGTTGATGAATTCCTGCCACTCGGCCTCGCCCGCGGCGCCGCCGGCGCGCTCCAGGCCGTCGAGGTAGTCGGCGAAGCTGCGGTCGCCGGTCTCGCGCAGGCGGCGCGACAGCCGGCTGTAGACCATCGCGCGCTTGCCGTCGTGCAGGCTGATGCCGGCGCGCTGGTAGATCAGCTTGCGGACGCGCTCGAAGTCGCCGCTGCTGAACGTGAATTCGTGGCTGGCGGCGTCGGCGCTGGCGAATGCGAGGTCGTTGCTCATCGGCGTGCGGATCTGCCCTTGGGGCGGGGGGATAGCTACGTGGGTTATCGGTCGTTGCCGGCCAGTCTCAAGACTCCGGGCCGCCGGCGGCGGCTGGAGTTGGGGCGGAAACGCGCTTCTTTTCGCGTTTCTGCAGTGCACAAGCGCGGCGGTAGACTCGGCTGCAAGTCAAATGGCGCCTGATCCAGTCGACGTGAACTCGAAGCCCCCCTTCCTGCAATCCGCCCCGCCGGACGCGCTGCGCCTGGAGCAGGCGCTGTCGCTGCTGGCGCAGTCCGGGCAGGAGGCGCCCGCCGGCGTGCAGGGCAGCACGCCGTGGCTGCAGTCGCTGATCGACGCCTTGTGCGACCTGTCCAGCCGCGACGGCCTGACCGGCCTGGCGAACCGCCGCAGCTTCGAGAACGCGATTGCGCGCGAGTCCGACCGCGTCGCGCGCTCCGGCGAGCCGGCGCTGCTGCTGATGCTGGACATCGACCACTTCAAGCGCATCAACGACCAGCACGGCCACGTCGCCGGCGACCTCGTCATCCGGGCCGTGGCCGAGGCGCTCAACGCCACCGTCCGGCCGATGGACCTGGTGGCGCGCATCGGCGGCGAGGAGTTCGCCATCATCCTGCCCAACTGCCCGCCCGCCTTCGGCACCGCCGTGGCCGAGCGCATCCGCGAGCGCGTGCAGGACCGCCCCATCGCGCTGGCCAGCGGCCAGCCGCTCGGCTGCACGATCAGCATCGGCGGCGCCTACGCCCCGCAATGGGTGCGCTCGACGCCGGCGGTGTGGATGGAGCGCGCCGACCTGCAGCTGTACCGCGCAAAATCAGAAGGTCGCAACCGCACCTGCCTCGAGCCGACGCCCGTGTCCGTCGTCTCGGCCGAGGAGAAGGGGCTGCTGTTCGCGTCGTCCATCTTTGGGGAAGACCTCTCATGAATACGGCCGCCGCTGGACGACGCGCCCGCATCACCGCCATCACGAGCGGCAAGGGCGGCGTGGGCAAGACCTTTCTGTCCGCCAACCTGGCCACCGCGCTCGCGCGCCAGGGCGAGAAGGTGCTGGTGCTCGACGCCGACCTCGGCCTGGCCAACCTGGACGTGGTGCTGAACCTGTTCCCCAAGATCACGCTGCACGACGTGTTCACCGGCAAGAACACGCTGGACCAGGCCATCCTGGAGACCGGCGGCGGCTTCTCGGTGCTGCTGGCCGGCTCCGGCATGGTCGAGTATTCGCGCCTGACGCCCGAGGTGCGCGAGCAGCTCACGGACGTCATCAAGCAGGTGGTGCCGCGCTTCGACCGCATCCTGCTCGACACCGGCGCGGGCATCTCCGACGTCGTGCTCTACACCGTGTCGCTGGCCGACGAGGTGCTGATCGTGGCCACGCCCGAGCCCACGTCGCTGACCGACGCCTACGCCACCATCAAGGTGCTGGCCACCACGCAGAACCGGCGCGACATCCGCGTGCTGGTCAACCAGGTGACCAAGGCCGGCGAGGGCCGCGTCATCCGCGGCCAGCTGCAGCAGGTGGTCGACCGCTTCGTCAGCCCCGGGCTGGAAGTGCCGGTCAAGCTGGAGTTCGTCGGCGAGGTGCCGATCGATCCGTCGGTGCGCGACGCCGTCAAGAAGCGCCAGCTGCTGCTCGAATGCATGCCCGGCTCCGGCGCGGCCCAGGCCGTCGTCGCCGCGGCCACGCGCCTGCGCGCCTGAGTGTCCCCACGTCCGCGGGCTCGCGGCCGGCGTCCGACAATGCCGGCATGACCGACTCCGTGACCGACACCGCCGAAGCGAAACAGCCGACCCCGTTCGAGCTGCTGGGCGGCCTCGAGGGCGTGCGCGCGCTCGTCGACCGCTTCTACGACCTGATGGACCTCGAGCCCGAGTTCGCCGATCTGCGCGCGCTGCACCCGACCTCGCTCGATGGCTCGCGCGACAAGCTGGCCTGGTTCCTCACCGGCTGGCTGGGCGGCCCCGACCTCTACATCGAGCGCTTCGGCCACCCGCGCCTGCGCATGCGCCACTTCCCGTACGCCATCGGCATCCGCGAGCGCGACCAGTGGCTCACCTGCATGGGCCTGGCGATGGCCGAGATCGGCGAGGCCGGCGGCTGCACCGACTTCATGCGGGAGCGGCTGATGCAGTCGTTCGCGAACACCGCCGACCACATGCGCAACCGCGCCGGCTGACGCCGGTCAGCCGGGTTCGAGAGGCCACGACGGGCGGCATCGAGGTTTCCTGACAGCGCGAGTCATCGTGATTTAGTAGGCGCATCGGCCGTCCGTCGCGGGATCTGCCCTGTTTGGCAGCGCGGAATGTCCGAAGTCCCGAACATGCGGACCCCGCGATCGAAGCGGGTGTCCGCACCACGGATCGAGGATATTGCGCATGCAGCTGCTGCCGCTCCAGGACGTCGCGAGCCAGATCAAGGCGGGTCTTCCGCTGGCCTGGAGCATCCGCGACGCCAACGGCAAGCTGCTGCTCGCGCGCGGACAGCGCGTCACCGATGCCGGGATGCTGGAGGCGCTGCTGGCGCGCGGCATGTTCGTCGACGCCGCGGAGATGCGTGCCGCGATGTCGTCCAGCCACGCCGGGTGCAAGCCCAAGGAGGGTTTTCTCGGCCGCTGGCGCCTGGCCGGCGCGCGCCTGAACACGCTGCTGACCACCACGCCGGCGGAACTGCGCGCCGCGCTGATGGAGGTGGTCGACGTGGTGATCGCGCTGGCCGACCGCTACCCGGACAAGGTGCTGTTCCAGATCCTGCGCCACGACCAGACCAAGCTGCAGTCCTATGGCGTCTCGCACTCGCTGCACAGCGCAGCCGTGTGCTGCCTGTCCGCCCGCCGCGTGGGCTGGGACGATGCGCAGCGCCGCACGCTGGTCGCCGCGGCGCTGTCGATGAACCTGTCGATGGTCGAGCTGCAGGGCCGCCTGGCCGTGCAGAGCGTGCCGCCGACGCCGGAACAGCGCGCGGCCATCGAGGACCATCCGCTGCGCAGCGCCGAGCTGCTGCGGGCGGCCGGCGTCGACGACCCGCTGTGGCTGGCCGCCATCGAGCAGCACCACGAGCGGGCCGACGGCAGCGGCTACCCGCGCGGACTCACCGACGTCGGCGAGCTCGCGCAGGCGCTGCACTTCGCCGACGTGTTCACCGCCAAGCTCAGCGCGCGCTCCTGCCGCTCGGCGCTGATGCCCAACGTCGCCGCACGCCAGATGTTCACCGACAGCGCGGGCCATCCCCTGGCCGCGGCGCTGATCAAGGAATTCGGCATCTATCCGCCGGGCTGCTTCGTGCGCCTGGCCTCCGGCGAGATCGCGATCGTCGTCCATCGGGGCGAGACGGTGGCGGCGCCGGTGGTCGCCTGCCTGACCAATGCCGCCGGCCAGTCGATGATGCGGCCGCAGCGCCGCGAGACCACCGGCAAGTCCGGCGCCATCCGGGCGCTGCTGGCGGACGCGGACGTGATGGTGCGCGTGTCCTGGGAGATGCTGTACCCGGACGACTGACGCGCCGGCGCCGACAATGGGCATCGTGAACGAACACGACCTGTCGCCGCCCACCACCTGGATCGCCCCGCACGGCGCGCCGCGCGTCGCGCTGATGCTGCTGCACGGCCTGGACATGGCGCCCGCGCCGCTGGCCACCATCGCGCGCTCGCTGAAGCTGCCGGCGCTCGTCGCGCTGCCGTCCGGCCCGGTAGCCCGCGCCGACGGCCGGCGCGCCTGGTGGCCGGTGGACGACGCCGCACGGTCGGCACGCATCGCCGCTGGCCCGGCCGACCTGCACGACGCCCACCCGTCCGGCCGCGAGCACGCGCGCGACGCGGTGCGCGCGGTGGCGCGCGAGCTGCGCGAGCGCGCGCCGGGCTTGCCGCTGGTGGTGGCCGGCTTCTCGCAGGGCGCGATGCTGGCGCTGGACTGCGTGTTCCAGGCGCCGCCGCTGGCGGTCGACGCGCTGGCGCTGTGGTCGGCCTCGCGCCTCGCGTTCTCCGAGTGGACGCCGGCGCTGCACCGCCTGCGCGGCGTGCGCGTCGAACTGCTGCACGGGCGTGGCGACGCCAACCTCGACGTCGCGGCCGGACGCTCGCTGCACGACGCGCTCGCCGCCGCGGGTGCGGACGCGCGCTGGGCGACCTTCGACGGCGGCCACGAGATCCCGCTGCAGGCCTGGGTCGGCCTGCGCCGCCTGGTGCGCGACGTCGCGGCGGCGCGCGGGGACGGCCGCGGCGACGTGTGACTTAACTCGCGGGGTCGGGGGATTTCGCATCGCGGGCGGCCGGGCGGGCCGGTCTCGCTGTCGAGTCGGGGGTGGGCGACCTCTAGAATCGATTGATACCGTTTGTTACCTTGCCGACCGTGCATCCCCCGACCGCCCCGACCACCCATTCGCCGCCGCCCCAGCCGGTGCTCGTCGAGGCGGCCGGCCACACCTGCGTCGCGTGGTGGCACGCGCCGGCCGCCGGCGCGGCGCAGCCGCTCGCGGTGGTGCTCGCCAGCTCCTGGGGCGAGGAGGACCTGGCCGGCTACGACGCCCAGCGCGCGCTCGCCGTCGCACTCGCGCGGGCCGGGCTGGGCACGCTGCGCTTCGAATGGCCGGACACCGGCGACTCGTCGGCCGCCACCGGCGCCACGACGATCGCCGACGCGCTGGACGCCTTCGAGGCCGCCGCGCGGCGCACGCAGTCGCTGTCCGGCTGCGAGCGGCTGGCGTTCGCCGGCCGCCGGATCGGCGCGCTGCTCGCCGCCCACGCCGCGCTCGCGCGCCAGGACGTCGACGCGCTGCTGGCGCTGGCGCCGGTGGCCAGCGGCGCGGCCTTCGTGCGCGAGCTGGCGGCCGACGGCGCCGTCGCCGCGCGGCCCGGCCCGGCGCCGCTGCCCGGCGCCGTGGTCGATCCGGCCGAGCTGCCCGTGCCGCTGGGCGGCTTCGCGCTGCCGGTGCGTCGCCTGGAGGCGCTGGCCGCGCTGCGCTGGCCGGCCGCGGCGACGACGTCCGTGCTGGAGGCTCTGGTCGTCTGGCCGCCGCGACGCGGCAGCCGCGCCGCCGCCGATGCGCTCGCGCGCATGGGCGTGCGGGTGCGCGAGGCCGGCGCCAGCGACGCGGACTCAGGCACGATCGTCGCTTGGCTGTGCGAGCGCGCCGGCGACGCCTCGGTGCTGCACGGCGTGCCCGCGATCGCCGGCTTCGGCGTCGCCGATCCCGGCAATGCCCGCGTGCACGCCCGGCTGGCCGCGGCACGGCTGGAGGCCGCCACGACGGCGGTGCTGTCGCTCGCCGCGGCCGCGGCGCCGGTCTGGCTGCGCCTGCGCGAACGCGGCGTCGCGCTGCGCGAGCGCGTCGTGCGCATCGGCGACGGGCGCGGGTCGGCGTTGGCGGGCGTCGTCTCGGAGCGCGACCCGGCGGCCGACGGCGGCGGCGTGCCGGCGGGCCGCCACGGCATCGTGCTGCTGTCGGACGGCCAGCGCCGCGTCGGGCCGCACCGGCTGTGGGTGCCCTGGGCGCGCCAGCGCGCGGCGCGCGGCGACCTCGTGCTGCGGCTGGACACCGCCGGTGTTGGCGACAGCGAGCCGGCCGTGCACCGATCCAGGCGCGACTCCGGCGACGTCGCCCGTGCCGTGGACTGGCTGCGCCGCGAGCACGGCGTGGGCGCCTGCACCGTCGTGAGCATTGGCGCCGGGGCGCAGCACGCGTGGGACGCGCTGTCCGACGATGCCGACGTGCAGCGGGTCGTCGCGATCGATCCGCCGTTCCCGCGCCGGCTGCCGCTGCGCATGCCGCAGGCCGGCGCGGGCCCGCGGCGCGTCTGGCGCCTGTGCGTGCGGGTGACGGCACGGCTGTTGCGGCGCCCCTTCGAGGCCGAGCTGGCGCTCGCCGCCGAGCGCGACGTCGCGGTGGATCTCGTGCTGTCCGGCCCGTTGCGCTCCGCCGCGGACGGCCGGGCGCGCGCGCTGCTGCGCGACGGCCGCATGATCGCCAGCCATCTCGCGACCGCGCGACCGGGCTTCGCCACGCAGGCCGACCGCGAGGCGCTGTACGCGCGGCTGGACGGGCTGATCCGCTCGAGCGGCGGCGCCGGCGCCGCCCCCGCGGCCGCTGCGACGGCCTGGCGGGCGGATGCGCGCGCCACGCCGGCCAGCGAGGCGCTGCGGCTCATCGCCCGGGCGAGCAGGGCCGCGACTTGAGCGACGACCCGACGCAACCGATGTGGACGCCGCCGGAAGCGGAAGCCGGCGCGGCGCGGCCGCGCGCGGCGCAGCGGCTGCTCGCGGCGGCCTGGCGGCATCCCGGGCTGATCGTGCCGTGCGCGCTGGCGGGGGCGGTCGTGGCGACGGCGCTGTCGTCGTCGCTGCGTCATCCGGCACCGCTGGCGACCGCGACGGCGGCGCGGGCGCAGGTCGAACGGACGCCGCTCGCGGCGGACGGCGCGGCGCCGGCGGTCGTCCTGGCCGGCGCGAGTGCGGCGGCGGACTTCGACGCCTTGCTGAAGCGGGCGCCGCCGGCCGGATCGGGCGTGGTCGCGCACCGCGACGGCGTCGCCGCCGTCCCGGGTCTCGTCGCCGGCCTGCTGCTGGGCCTGCTGGCCGCCGCGGCGCGCGAGCTGCGCGGCGGCGACCGCCTGCGCTCGGCGCGCGAGGCCGAGCGGGCGCTGGGCGTGCTGGTGCTGGGCGGCGTGCCGACGTTGTCCGGCCGGGCGCGTCGCGCGCTGCTCGCGGCGGCGGCGCGTCGATGAGGCTGCTGCGCCGCGGCGCGCCGTTCGATCGCATCGGCCGGCGCGTGCTGGATCACCTGGAGCGCCACGGCGGCGCCGCGGTGCAGCCATCGGCGGACGGCGACGCCGGGCTGGCGTCGGGCCGCATCGTCCTGGTGACCAGCACGAACGCGGGCGAGGGCAAGAGCTTCGTCGCGCAGGCGCTCGCGGCGGCGCTCGCCGCGCAGCAGGACGGCGACGTGATCTGCGTGGACGCCGCCTTCGACCGGCCGCCGGCCGACGGCGACATCTCGCGCCGCGGCGCGTCGGGGCTGTCCGAGATCATGACGCTGGGCTCGCTGCAGGGCCTCGCGCCGGCCGGCCCCGGCGGCGGACGCCTGTGGCGCCTCGGGCGCGGCGTGCTCGCGCACCCGGCGCTGCTGCAGCGTCCGGACGCGATCGCGCAGGCCCTGATGGCGCTGCGCGCGGGCTTCGCCCTGACCGTGCTGGACGCGCCGACGCTGGCCGGCTGCGGCGCGCTGCTGGCGCAGGCCGACGCGTGCGTGATGGTGGTGGACGCGCGCCGCACCGCGCGCGGCGACGCGCGCCGGGCCTTGCTGGAGTCGCGCCTGGGCCCCGCGCGCCTGGCCGGCCTGGTGCTCAACCATCGTCCGCGGCCGGTGCCGCGCTGGCTCGGCGGCGATCCGGCATGAAAAAAACCGGCGCGCGCGAGCGGGCCGGGTTCGTCGTCGCGCGGCGCCTGGCGCCGGCCGGTCGCCTTCAGCGGCGCACGCCGCCGTCGCCCGTCAGCATCGACAGCTCGACGAAGTGCGACGCCACGTGGTCGCGGGTGAAGTTCAGGTTCAGGCCGTCGAAGTCGTAGTGCTGCAGCGACTCCAGCCCGCTGGCCAGGCCCTCGCGCGTGTTGGCGCGGCCGCGGCGCAGGCCCTCGACGAAGACGCGGGCGTCGATGTAGCCCTCCAGGCTGGAGTAGTTGGCCGTCGCGTCGCCGCCGGCGGCCTTCACCGCGTCGAGGTAGTCGCGCACGATGGGCACCGCGGGCGAGAACGGGTAGGGCATCACCTGGCTGACGACGACGCCCAGCGCCTCGGACTTCAGCTCGTCGGACAGCGCCTTGGTGCCCACGAAGGAGACGTTGAAGAACTGCCCGCCGTAGCCGGCGGCGCGCGCCTGGCGGACGAACGCGGCGCAGGCCTTGTACGAGCCGATCTGCACCACGCCGTCCGGCTGGGCGGCGACGATGGTCTTGACCGCCTCGGCCACGTTGACGGTGTTGCGCTCGAAGCCGCCGACGGCCACGGGCGCCAGGCCCAGCGCCTTCAGCGCCTTGGTGGTGCCGTCCAGGCCGGCCTGGCCGTAGGCGTCGTTCTGCTTGAAGACAGCGATCTTGCTCAGGCCCAGGTTGTGCAGCTGGTTGACGATCAGCGCGGTCTCGTCGTCGTACGAGGCGCGGACGTGGAACACGTTCTTGAGCACCGGCTGGCGCAGCGCCATCGCGCCGGTGAACGGGCCGAAGAACGGGATGCCGGAGTCCTTGACCATCGGCAGGCAGGCCACCGAGGTGGGCGTGCCGACGTAGCCGAACAGCGCGAAGACGTCGTCCTTCAGGAAGGACTCGGTGTTGGCCTTCGCGCGCACGGGCTCGTAGCCGTCGTCGAGCATGCGCAGTTCGATCTTCTGTCCGTTGACGCCGCCGGCGGCGTTGATCTTGTCGAAGTACAGGCGCGCGCCGCGGTTGAGCTGGATGCCCAGCTGCGCCGACGGGCCCGTGTTCGGGGCCGACTGGCCGAGGACGAGGTTGCCCGATTCCTTGGAGAAAGCGGTGGCGGCCGGCAGGGAGGCCAGCAGGCTCAGCATCGTGCGGCGTTTCATGTTTTCCTGGCTGCGCCGGAGGGAGCGCATCGAAACTTTGGGGGAGTCCAAATTGTCGTTCAGCTTGCTGACAAGTGACTTGCCGAACTACCGCGCAGAAGTGGTTTGTTTCACTGAGTCGTGAAGCGGTTCACGAATTTACTGTTGAGTCGAGATCGTTTTTGTGGCAATGATTTTCGTCGCGAAACAGCGGTAACGGGTGGTTACCCCTAACCGGTATTTTCACCTGTACACGGCGCGCGACCGGGTACGCGACACCCATGGAAATGCCGTACCCGGCACCAGTCGATGGCCGGTCGCTCAACGCGGTGGTTCCGCCGGTGGCAAGACCCCTCCGGTCGGCGCCGTGAGACGGGTCAGGCCGGTGTCGTCGTTGACCTCGGCGCGGCCCGGGTCGGTGCGCTGCCCGGCGATGCGCGCGGCCGGTTCGTCGCGGTGGTCGTGCGGCTGCGCGGCCTCGCGCAGCTCGGCGCGCAGGCGGGGCAGGGCGTCGGGCTGCTCGCGCTGCATCAGGTCGATCAGGCCTTCGCGCAGCAGGCAGCACAGGTCCCAGCTCTGGCCGGCGGAGGGGGAGCTGACGATCAGCCGCAGCTTCATCGCGCGCTCGCTGGTGTCGACGACCTGCAGCAGGCAGACCCGGCCGTCGTGGTCCTTCGAGCCCTGCGCCAGGCGCGCGGCCTCGGCGCGCAGCGCGGCCAGGTCGGTGGCGAAGTCGACCCAGAAGAACACGCTGCCGACGATTTGCGAGGTGCTGCGCGTCCAGTTCTGGAACGGGTTGTCGATGAACCATTGCAGCGGGATCACCAGGCGCCGCTCGTCCCAGATCTTGAGCACGACGTAGGTGCTGGTGATCTCCTCGACGCGGCCCCATTCGCCCTGCACGATCAGCACGTCGTCGATGCGCAGCGGCTGCGACAGCGCGATCTGCAGGCCCGCCAGCAGGTTGCCGAACACGGACTTGGCCGCCAGGCCGATCACCAGCGCGGACAGCCCCGCCGACGCGAGCAGGCTGGCGCCGAACTGGCGCGCCCGCGGGAACGTCATCAGGATGAACGCCGCGCCCGTGAACAGCGCCAGGCCCATCGCGATGCGCGCCAGCACGCGCGTCTGCGTGAGCACGCGGCGCGCCTGCAGGTTGTCGGCCACGTCCTGCGGATGCAGCAGCAGCACCGCCTCGGCCACGCCGCGCACCGCCGCCATCGCCGTGGCGGTGAAGGCGGCGATCAGCAGCACCGTGACGAGCTGCCGCACGCCGTCGACGTGCGGCAGTTCGTCCGGCGCGCCCTCCAGCGCGACCTGGACCGCCATCAGCGGCAGCAGCCAGCGCGTGGGATGGTCGATCCGCCGCGTGACCGCGCCCGCCACCGGCGCGTGGCGGGACAGGCGGCGCAGGACGGGGCGCGCGACGGCGTGCACCAGCAGGCCCGCGAGCGCGGCGCCGAGCGCGGAGGCGAGCGGGGCGAGCCAGTCGTCGTAGTCGTGCAGGTTCATGGCGGGGCGGGCGCGGGAGGCCAACGCGGCGCCGAGCAATTCACGCTCCCGCGTAGGGTCGTCCGGCGGCGTGCTGCGTGGCCGCGGTGGCGGGCATACAGTGCGTGGCCTGTCCCGGCGCCCGCTGCCCACAGCTCGTCCGCCGACGTGATCGAGGAACTCTCCTGAACCAGCCATCGCTTTTCCACGACCTGCCCGAGCCGCTGCCGGCCGGCCTGCCCGAGGGGCTGGCGTACGAACCGGAATTCCTCTCGCGCGACGAGGAGCAGGCGCTGGTCGCGTTGATCGGCACGCTGCCGCTGCACGCCGCGAAGTACAAGCAGTACACGGCGCGGCGACGCGTGATCAGCTTCGGCGGCAGCTACGATTTCGACGCCAACGAGCTGCTGCCGGCGCAGCCGCTGATCGAGGAGCTGTATCCGCTGCGCGCGCGTGTCGCGCGCTGGGCGGGCGTCGAGCCGGGCGCCTTGCGCCACGTGCTCGTGGCCGAGTACGCGCCGGGCACGCCGCTGGGCTGGCATCGCGACGTGCCCGACCACCAGGACGTGTTCGGCGTCTCGCTCGGGTCGACCGCCGTCCTGCGGTTCCGGCCCTATCCGCCGGTCACGCCCAGGCGCGCCGACGTCGTGAGGCTGCGCGCGGCGCCGCGTTCGGTCTACGCGCTGCGCGGGCCGGCGCGCTGGGCCTGGCAGCACAGCGTCGCGCCGGTCGACGCGCTGCGCTGGTCGATCACGCTGCGGACGGCGCGCGCGGCGCCGCGGTAGTCTAGTCAGAAGCTGCCGGCGTCGCCCGGGAACGCGACCGGCGACTCCCAGCCGTCGGCGGAGATCGCGGACACGCCGAAGAAGAAGTCGTCGAGGTCGACGTTCTTCAGCACCGCGTGGCCGGGGTCGACGTCGGCCGGGTAGGTGCGGCTGCGCTGCCACTGCGGCGCCGTCGTGTCGCGCCACCACACGCGGTAGGCGGCGACGCCGGGCTGCGGCGTCCAGGTCATCACGGTGTCGGTGGTGACGGCGCCGCCGATGGCCACGCCCCTGACCGGCGCCGGCGCGCTGGCCAGCGCGGCCAGCGCGATCGCGTTCAGGCGCGTGACCTGCGCGAGGTAGTCGAAGTCGACGCGGTCGAGGGTGTCGCCATACCGCACCCCGTTCTCGCTGCGCAGGTCCTGGTGCTCGTTGCGATAGTCCTCGTGCGGCTCGGTCAAGCGCAGCGCCGGGAAGCCGGCCTCCAGGAACGGCACCTGGTCGCCGCCGCGGCCGTAGCGGTCGGTGCGGTAGACCATGGCGACGCGGAAGTTCACGAGATGCCGTTCGGCCAGCCCCGCGACGAAGCGCGCCAGGTTGCGCGACGGCGAGTCGAGCTCGCCGCCGTTGTAGCGCCGCCGGTTCGCCTGCTCCTGTGTCTCGACGGCCTTGGTGCCTTCCGAGAACACGCGGATCACCGTGTTGTCGTTGACGCCGTCCTGGCCGTGGCTGTTGCCGACGATGTCGTTGTTGAGGTCGGCCTCCACCCTCCAGCCCTTGGCCTTGGCGTAGTCCGCCAGCACCTTGCCGCCGTACAGGCCCTGCTCCTCGCCGGAGAGCACGCCGTAGACGATGGTCGCCGCGAACCGGTGCTTCGAGAGCACGCGCGCCGACTCCAGCACCGCGGCCGTGCCGGAGCCGTCGTCGTCGGCGCCGGGGGCGTCGTGGGTCGCGTCCATCACGTCGGTGACGCGCGAGTCGAGGTGGCCCGTGATCGCGACCACGCGCCCGGGGTCGGAGGTGCCGCGCTGGATCGCGACGACGTCGACGATGTCGACCCCGTCCGGGACACGCTTGCCGATCACGTGCTGCGTCGGCGTGACGACCTCGAGGCAGCCGCCGCACTCCTTCGAGATCGCCTCGAAGCGCGCCTGCGCCCAGCGCCGGGCGGCGCCGATGCCGCGGGTGTCCGACTTCGTGTCCGACAGCGTGTGCCGCGTGCCGAAGCCGACCAGCTTCTCGATGGTGGCGTGCAGCGCGCGCGCGTCGACGGCGTCGGCGACGGCGGCGAGCTGCGCGTCGGGCGCATCGGCCGCGAAGGCCGGGCTGGACGAGACCATGGCGACGGCCACGGCCAGGCGGAGGAGCGCGGAGGTGTTGGGCATGCGCGGATTATGGGCATGTCGCGGCGGTCGCGCAGCCGGGCAGGCCGCCTGCGTGCCAGGCGGCCTGCCCGCCGCCAGATATGCAACCGGTCGGTTGCATGATGACGATGCCCGCGATATAACCACCTCCTTGGAGAAGAACGTCATGCCGAGCAGCAACGAGATCCGCAAGCAGCAATTCATCCAGGCGCCGCCGTCGCGCGTGTGGCGGGCGATCACCGATGCCGACGAGTTCGGCGCGTGGTTCCGCGTCAGGCTCGAGTCGCCGTTCGTGGTCGGTCGCGCGACGTCCGGCCACATCACCTACCCGGGTTGGGAGCACGTGCGCTTCACGCTGGTGACCGAGGCCATCGAGCCCGAGACGCGCTTCGCGTACCGCTGGCACCCGTACGCGATCGACACGCAGAAGGACTACTCGTCCGAGGCCATGACGCTCGTCGAGTTCCTGCTGCAGCCGCAGGGCGCGGGCACGCTGCTGACCGTCGTCGAATCGGGCTTCGACCAGCTGCCGCCCGAGCGCATCGACGAGGCCTTCCGCATGAACGAGCGCGGCTGGGCCGAGCAGCTGGACAACATCGCCGCCCATGTCGCCTGACGCCGCCCGCCGCGCCCGCGACGCCGCGCCGCTGTTCGCCGCCCTCGGCGATGCGACGCGGCTGCAGCTGCTGATGCGGCTGTCGTCCAGCGGGCCGGAGTCGATCGCGCAGATGAGCGAGAAGTCGGCGGTCACGCGCCAGGCCATCGCCAAGCACCTGCGCGTGCTGGCCGACGCCGGCTTCGTGGCGGGCGAGCGGCGCGGCCGCGAGCACATCTGGCGCCTGCGGCCGCAGCGCCTGCGCGACGCGCGCGGGCAGCTCGATCGCATCTCGCGCCAGTGGGACGACGCGCTGGAGCGCCTGCGCGCCTTCGTCGAGGAGGGGCGGACGCCATGAACGACGACGACCTGCAGCGCTTCGTGGACGCGCAGGCGCCCCAGCTGGCCGACGTGAAGGCCGAGCTGGCCGCCGGCCGCAAGCGCACGCACTGGATGTGGTACGTGTTCCCGCAGCTGCGCGGCCTGGGCCGCAGCGAGACGGCGCGGCACTTCGGCCTGGCCTCGCGCGCGGAGGCGGCGGCCTACCTGGCGCACCCGGTGCTGGGGCCGCGGCTGCGCGACTGCGTCGAGCTCGTGCTGGCGGTCCAGGGCCGCGGCGCGCACGCCATCTTCGGATCGCCCGACGACCTCAAGCTGCGCTCCTGCCTGACGCTGTTCCGCGAGCTCGATGGCGCCGGCGGCGTGTTCGACCGCGCGCTGCGCAAGTACTTCGACGGCGAACCCGACCCGGCGACGCTGGACCTGCTGGCCCGGCCGCGATGAAGCGTCGCCTGCCGCCCGCGATAGCCTTCGAGGCCCCCGCGCCGGCCGTCGCCCATGCGCTGATCGGCGCGACGCTGCTGGTGGACGGCGTGGGCGGCGTGATCGTCGAGACCGAGGCCTACGACCAGTCCGACCCGGCCTCGCACACGCACCGCGGCCCGACCGCGCGCAACGCCGCGATGTTCGGGCCCGCGGGCCATGCCTACGTCTACCGCTCGTACGGCCTGCACTGGTGCCTGAACTTCACCTGCCGCGAGGCGGGGCACGGCGCCGGCGTGCTGATCCGCGCGATCGAGCCGCGGGCGGGGATCGACGAGATGTCCGCGCGCCGCGGCGGCATCACCGATCCGCGCCTGCTGTGCTCCGGCCCGGGCCGCGTCGGCCAGGCGCTGGGCATCACGCTGGCGCACTACGGCCTGCCGCTGGATCGCACGCCGTTCTTCGTCGCCGCGCCGCAGGAGGCCGTCGAGGTGGTCGCCGGGCCGCGCATCGGCATCAGCAAGGGCGTCGCCGCGCCGTGGCGCTTCGGGCTGGCGGGCTCGCGCTTCCTGAGCAAGCCGTTTCCCGGGGGCTGAGCGTCGCCGTCCGGCGCGTCAGGCTTCCAGCAGCACGATCACCGCGCCCGCGCCGCCCTGCGGCCCGGCGGCCTGCGCGAACGCGATGACCTCCTGGCGCTGCGCCAGCCACTTGTGCACCTTGGACTTGAGCACCGGCTCGCGCCCGGGCGAGCCGTGGCCCTTGCCGTGGACGACGCGCAGGCAGCGCAGCCCGCGCTGGCCGGCGGCGCGGATGAAGGCGCCGACCGCCTCGCGCGCCTCGTCGCGGCGCAGGCCGTGCAGGTCGAGCTGGTCCTGGATCGCCCACTTGCCCTTGCGCAGCTGGGCCAGCACGTCCAGCGAGATGCCGGGCCGGCGAAAGCCCAGGCCGTCGTCGGTCAGCAGCAGCGACTCGACGTCGACCTCGTCCGACATCGCCTCGGCCAGCGCGCGCGCCTCGTCGAGCTCCTTCTGGCGCGGCAGCGCGGGCGGCGGCGGCAGGCGCAGGTCGGCGCGCGCCGCGGCCTTGACCGGCCTGACCGCGCCCACCGCGAGCTCGAACTGGCGGCGCTCGCGATCGAGCCGCGCGCTCTCCTCGGCGGCCTTGCGCGCCGCTTCGGCCGCCTCGCGCTGCGCGCGCGCGAGCGCGTCGCGCATGGCGGCGAGATCCTGCAGGCTGCGCACTTTCAAGATGGGTTCCCTCGGGTGGAGCCGCGTGCGCGACGGGCTCCGTTCGTCGTTCCATCATTGTCGCCGAAGCACCCTCACAGCAGCCCGCGCTCGGCGAAGCTGACCACCGTCCCGGCGCCCACCACCAGGTGGTCGAGCACGCGCACGTCGATCACCCGCAGCGCCGACGCGAGCGACTGGGTGAGCACCTCGTCCGCGCGCGAGGGCTCGGCCAGGCCGGACGGGTGGTTGTGGACGAGGATGGCCGCGCCGGCGTTGAGCAGCAGCGCCTGGCGCAGCACCTCGCGCGGGTATACGCTGGTCTGCGCGAGCGTGCCGCGGAACAGCTCCTGCATCTCGATGAGGCGGTGCTGCGAGTCGAGGAACAGGACGCCGAAGACCTCGTGCGCGAGGGCGCCCAGGCGCAGGGCGACGAAGTCCTTGACCTTCTGGGGCGAGTCGAACACCGGCGCCTCCTTCAGCTGCTGCGCGAGCGCGCGGCGGGCGATCTCGCGCACGGCGGCCAGTTCGGCGCGCTGGGCCGGGCCAACGCCGCCGGCGTGTTGCAGCTCGGCGGGCGAGGCGTGCAGCAGGCCGGCCAGGCCGTCGAAGCGGGCGAGCAGGCGTTCGGCGCGCTGCAGCACGCTGATGCCGGCGCTACCGGTGCGCAGCAGCAGGGCCAGCAGCTCGACGTCGGCCAGCGCGTGGGCGCCGTGGGCCAGCAGCTTCTCGCGCGGGCGGGTGGCGGGGGGCATTTCCTTGATCGACATGGCGGCTGGGTCAGCGACGGGCGCCGACAGGTAAAATCGAGGTTTCGTCACGGGGAACGCGCATCTGGCGCGTGCCGACCACCCCAGTGTCGCGCCCACCCCGGCGGGCCGTGCCCGTCCAACTGCCTGATATTCGTGAACATCGTCCAGCCCGACTCGTTCCTGACGCTGCATTACCGCCTCAGCGGCCCCGACGGCGCCGAGGTCGTCAGCACGTTCGACGACAAGCCCGCCACGCTGTCGCTGGGCCAGGGCCAGCTCGCCCCGGCCATCGAGGCCTGCCTGGTCGGCATGGAGGAGGGCGCGCGCATGACCTGGCACCTCGAGGCCGGCGCCGCGTACGGCGAGCGCAACCCGGACATGCTGCAGCGGGTCAAGCGCAGCCTGCTCGCGCAGCACGGCGACCCGGACGAGGAATACCGCGTCGGCGACGTCGTCGAGTTCCCCACGCCGGACGGCGCGGGCAAGTTCGCGGGCGTCGTGCGCGACGCTGGCGACGACTGGCTGCTGTTCGACTTCAACCACCCGCTGGCCGGCCAGCCGGTGACCTTCGAAGCCCAGCTGATCGGGGTGCTGTGATGAACGAGACCCCAGCGACCGGCAAGTTCGTGGACGAGGTGCTGCTCGCGCAGCCGCGCGGCTTCTGCGCGGGCGTCGACCGCGCCATCGAGATCGTCGAGCGCGCGCTCGAGAAGTTCGGCCGCCCGATCTACGTGCGCCACGAGATCGTGCACAACACCTTCGTCGTCAACGACCTGAAGAACAAGGGCGCGATCTTCATCGAGGATCTCGCCGACGTGCCGCCCGGCGCCACGCTCGTCTTCTCGGCCCACGGCGTCAGCAAGGCCGTGCGCGAGGAGGCGGCGCAGCGCGGCTTCTCTGTGTTCGACGCGACGTGCCCGCTGGTGACCAAGGTGCACGTCGAGGTGTCGAAGCTGGCGCGCGAGGGCTACGAGTTCATCATGATCGGCCACAAGGGCCATCCCGAGGTCGAGGGCACGATGGGCCAGCTCAGCGACGGCATCTACCTCGTCGAGGAGGTCGAGGACGTCGCCGGCGTGCATCCGAACGACCCGAGCAAGCTGGCCGTCGTCACGCAGACCACGCTGTCGGTGGACGACGCGCGCGAGATCCTGGAGGCCGTCAAGGCGCGCTTCCCGCAGATCCGCGAGCCCAAGAAGCAGGACATCTGCTACGCCACGCAGAACCGCCAGGACGCGGTGAAGTTCATGGCGCCCAAGGTCGACATCGTGATCGTCGTCGGCAGCCCCACCAGCTCCAACAGCAACCGCCTGCGCGAGCTGGCCGAGCGCCTGGGCACGCCGGCCTTCATGGTCGACGGCGCGCAGGACCTGCGCCCCGAGTGGTTCGACGGCCGCGCCCGCGTGGGCCTGACGGCCGGCGCGTCGGCGCCCGACGTGCTGGTGCAGGCCGTCATCGACCGCCTCAAGCAGCTGGGCGCGGTCAGCGTGCGCAACATCGACGGCGTCAAGGAGACGGTCGAGTTCCCGCTGCCGATGGGCCTTGGCGACCGCAGCATGGCCGAGGTGCGGGCGTCGCGATCTTGACGCTCGCCTGAGCGCCGCCCGGCGGCGCGCCTCGCATCGGCTTTCGCGCGCCCGTGCCGCGCGACGTCCGGACAACCGCATTCGAAGAATCCAAGGAACCGATCCATGCTCGACATCAACCTGTTGCGCCGCGACCTGCCCGCAGTCATCGCCGGCCTCGAGAAGCGCAAGAACCCCCAGCCGTATCTGGACGTCGCCGCCTACACGGCGCTCGAGAACGAGCGCAAGTCGCTGCAGACCCGGACCGAAGACCTGCAGGCCCGCCGCAACAGCCTGAGCAAGCAGATCGGCATGCTCAAGGGCAAGGGCGAGGACACCGCGCCCGTGATGGCGGAAGTGGCCGGCATCGGCGACGAGCTCAAGGCCGGCGCCGAGCGCCTGGAGGCGCTGCAGGGCGAGCTCAACACGATCCTGATGGGCCTGCCCAACCTGCCCGCCGACTCGGTGCCCCTCGGCGCGGACGAAACGGGCAACGTCGAGGTGCGCCGCTGGGGCACGCCGGGCAAGTTCGACTTCGCGGTCAAGGACCACGTCGACGTCGGCGCCCCGCTGGGCCTCGATCCCGAGACCGGCGCCAAGCTCTCGGGCTCGCGCTTCACCGTGCTGCGCGGCGGCATCGCGCGCCTGCACCGCGCGCTCGCCCAGTTTATGCTGGACGTGCAGACCGGCGAGCACGGCTACACCGAGCTGTACACGCCCTACATCGTCAACCGCGAGGTGCTCGAGGGCACCGGCCAGCTGCCCAAGTTCAAGGAAGACATGTTCTGGGTGCTGCGCGGCGGCGACGAGAGCCAGCCCGAGCAGTACCTGATCTCGACCTCGGAGATCTCGCTGACCAACACCGTGCGCGGCGAGATCCTGAAGGCGGAAGACCTGCCCGTGAAGATGACCGCGCACAGCCCCTGCTTCCGCTCGGAAGCCGGCTCGGCCGGCCGCGACACGCGCGGCTTCATCCGCCAGCACCAGTTCGACAAGGTCGAGATGGTGCAGGTCACGCACCCCGAGCAGAGCATGCAGGCGCTCGAGGACATGACCGCGCACGCGGAGGCGATCCTGCAGAAGCTGGGCCTGCCGTACCGCGTGATGCTGCTGTGCGCCGGCGACATGGGCTTCGGCTCGACCAAGACCTACGACCTCGAGGTGTGGCTGCCCGCGCAGGACACCTACCGCGAGATCAGCTCGTGCTCGAACATGGGCGCGTTCCAGGCGCGCCGCATGCAGGCGCGCTTCCGCAACGCGGCCGGCAAGCCGGAACTCGTGCACACGCTCAACGGTTCGGGCCTGGCCGTGGGCCGCACGCTGGTGGCTGTGCTGGAGAACTACCAGCAGGCCGACGGCTCGGTGACGATCCCCGAGGCGCTGCGTCCGTACATGGGCGGCGTGGCCGTCCTCAAGCCCTGAGCGCGCGATGGACTACCCGTCGTACGACCCGAAGTCGCCCGTCACGCCGCTGACGGAGGACGAGCTCGCGAGCCTCGACGAGCTGCTCGCGAGCCTGCCGTCCGACGGCGCGATGTCGCTGGACGGCATGGACGGCTACCTCACGGCGCTGCTGGTCGGCCCGGTGCCGCTGTCGGCGATGAAGACCGGCGACTGGCTGCCCGCGATCTGGGGCGGCGACGGCGAACCCGCGCCCGCGCCGTTCCGCAGCAACCAGCAGCGCAAGCGGTCGACGGTGCTGGTGCTGCGCCACCTGCGCGCGATCCAGGAGGCGCTGTCCGGCCCGCCGGACGCGTGGGAGCCGATCTTCAACGTCGCCGAGGTGCCCGGCACGCACGGCGACGAGCTGGCAGACGCCGGCGACTGGTGCCTGGGCTTCCTGGCCGCGATGGATCTCGCGCCCGACGCGTGGGCGCCGCTGCAGGACGACGCCGAGCTCGGCCCGGGCCTCGCGACGATCGCGTTCCTCGGCGGCGACGTCGACGCCCCGCCCGCGTCCGACGACGCCGGCGACGACGAGGATCTGGACGACCCGCGGGTGCGCGACCAGCTGAGCCGCGCGGCCGCCGACGTCGTGCTGCAGCTCTGGGCGCGCAAGCGCGCCTGAGCCCGGCGCCGCGCGCCTGCCGCTGATGGCCGCGATCCCGCAGGACGACCCGCTGGCGGCGCTGGACGCCCCCGCGCGCGACGCGCTCGCCGCGCTCGCGCTGGGCGCGCTGGCGCGCTCGCGCACGTGGGTGGCCGATGCGCTCGCGTCGCCCGCGCTGCGCACGCCGGGCAGCACGGCGCCGTCGCAGGACGCCGTGCGCCTCGCGCTCGGCCGGCTGCAGAAGGCCGGACTCGCCAACGAGGACGAGCGCCGCCCGGGCTTCTGGACGCTGCCGCTGAACGTGTACCCCATGCTGTATGCCGAACTGCTGGCGCGCGCGCCGCAAGCAGGTTTGCAACAGGCGCTGGCGCACGCCGACGCGTACGACGCCGCCGGCATCGCCCGCCAGGCGCACGGCCGCTTCCCGACGCTGGCGGCGGCCATCGCCCGGGTGCGCCTCGACGCGCTCTGCGGCGCCGGCCCGGTCGACATCGCTCAGCTGCTCGATCGCCTGCCGCCCGGCCTGCACGACATCCCCGCGCTGCTGGACAGCGCGATCGCCGACTGCATCGCCGAGCCGCTGTTCGATCGCCTGCATCCGGCGATGCAGTCCGACCTCCTGGCCGGCGCGCTCGACCGCCTCGGCGCGACGCTGCAGACCGGCATCGGCCTGGACGCCGGCTTCGTGCGCGAGCGCGCGCGGCGCCTGGTCGACGACGCGGCGACGCCGCATGCGCACGGCCTGCGCTGGTCGTTCGCGTTCGACCGCCTGCTGGCCGACGGCGCCGAGCGGCGCGGGCCCGACTGGGCGGCGTCGTTCGGCGCGCTGCTCGCGCCGGCCATCGCCGTGCCGGCCGAGGGCGACCTGCTGGACGCGATGCGCGCGTCGCACGGCATGGCGGCGGCGCCGCGGCCGGCGACCGCTGCGCCACCGTCGGAGGCCGGCCGGCACGCGCTGGCGCAGGCCATCGTCGCCGCGGCGCTCGCGACGCCGGGGCGCTGGTCGGACGCCGAGCCCGAGTTCGATGCCGCGCTCACGGTGCTGCGCAAGCTCACCGGCAAGCGGCGCGGGCTCGTGCCGCCGTCGGTGGCGTTGCCCAACGTGCTGGCGCTGCTGGCGCAGCAGACGCCGGCGCACCTGGACAAGGCGCTGAAGTTCTGCCTCGCCGAGGGCGGCAAGCGCGAGCCGGTGCTCGATCATCCGCTGGGCGCGATCGCGCTGGCGATCCAGATGCGGCTGGGCGCCGCGCCGCGCGACATGAAGCCCTTCCTGCCCTACGGCAGCCAGTGGGGGTATCGCAGCGCGTCGCGCGTGGTCTCGCCGCTGGATCACAACCGCTGGCTGATGCGGGCGTGGCTGAAGGAAGGCTCGCTCGCCGAAGGCCTGCCGCCGAACGAGGCGGACTCCGCGCAGAAGCTGAAGGACGCGTACGAATCCGCCGGCTTCGACGGCCTGGCCGAACAGCTGGGCGCCGCGCTGCGCGTGCTGGGCGGCGAGCCCGCGCCGGCGTGGTTCTTCGTGCCGGCCGGGCTGGAGCGCTGGCAGGTGGCGCTGGCGGCGCTGCGCGCGCTCGGCGAGCCCGCGGACGCGGCGCCGGCCAGCGCGGCCGCGACGCCGGACACCCGGGTCGTCTGGCTCGTCGAGGCCGGCGAGCACGGCGCGATCCGCGGCCTCGTGCCGCACGAGCAGAAGCGCGGCGCGCGCGGCTGGGGCGCGTTGAAGGAGGTGCCGCTGAGCCGGCTGCAGCGCGGCGCGGCGACGCTGACGCCGGCCGACGCGGCCATCGTCCGGTCGATCCGCCAGGAGCAGTTCGGCCGCGGCCTGCGACTCGATCTCGCGCAGGCGGCGGGCGCGTTGTTCGGCCACCCCCACGTCGCGTTCGCGGACGCGCCCGAGCAGTTCATCGAGCTGGTCGAGGCCGGCCCCGAGCTGGAGGTGCTGGACGAAGGCGAACGCCTGCGCGTGCGCCTGCAGCCCGCGCTGCGCGTGACGCCCGACGCCGCGACGCCGCGCTGGGCCGGCAGCGAGGCGGAGAGCAAGGAACTCGACGCGCTGCGCCTGGTCTCGATCTGGCGCGACGGCCCGCAGCGCGCGAAGCTGATCCGGCTGAGCGCGTCGCAGAAGCGCGTCGCGCAGCTGCTGGGGCCGGACGGCCTGGACATCCCGCGCCAGGGCGCCGCGCAGCTGCAGGAGGTGCTGACGGGGCTGGGCAGCCACTTCCGCATCCACGCCGACGACGCCGGCGCCGCGCAGGCCGCGCGCGAGGTCGAGGCCGAGTCGCGCCTGCGCGCCGAGCTGCAGCCCGTCGGCGACGGCCTGCAGCTGCGCCTGGTGGCGACGCCGTTCGGCGCCGACTACGCGAGCGTCGGCCCGCGCCTGATCCCGGGCCGCGGCCGCGCGCGCGTCGTCGCCACGCTCAAGGGCGAGAGCGTGGGCGTGCAGCGCGACCTGAAGCGCGAACGCGAGCATCTGGAATCGGTGCTCGACGCCTGCCCCATGCTGCCGCCGCTGCCGCTGGACGCGCCCTGCGAATGGCTGCTCGACGCGGCCGACGACGCGCTCGCGCTGCTGGAGCGGCTGCAGCCGCACACCGCCATCCTCGCGCTCGACTGGCCGCAAGGCCGGCCGGTGCGCGTCGATCCCGGCGCGCTGGGCCAGCTCACGCTCAAGGTGCGCACGCACGAGAACTGGCTGGCGCTCGATGGCAAGTTGAAGGTCGACGAGGAGCTGGTCGTCGGCCTGCAGCAGCTGATCACCTTCGCGAGCGAGGGCCGCAGCCGCTTCATGCCGCTGGGCGACGGCCGCTTCCTCGCGCTGACGCAGGAACTGCGCGAACGCGTCGCCGACATCGCCGCCGTCGTCGAGAAGCAGACCGCGCGCGCCAACAACCCCGACGAGGTGCGCGCACCGGCGATCGCCGCGCCGTGGCTGCGCGAGGCGATGCAGGGCGCGCGCGTCGAGCACGACGCGGCCTACGCGGCGCGGCTGATGGCGCTCGACGAGGCGCGCCGCGTCGTGCCGGCGCTGCCGTCCACGCTGCAGGCCACGCTGCGGCCGTACCAGGAAGAAGGCTTCGAATGGGCGATGCGGCTGGCCTCGGCCGGCCTCGGCGCGTGCCTGGCCGACGACATGGGCCTGGGCAAGACGCTGCAGGCGCTGGCCGTGCTGCTGGCGCGCGCCGCGAACGGGCCGGCGCTGGTGGTGGTGCCGACGTCGCTGATCGGCAACTGGCGCTCGGAGGCGCTGCGCTTCGCGCCGTCGCTGCGCGTGCACGTCTACGCGGAGCAGGGCAGCATCGCGGATCGTTCGCGGGCGATCGCGGAGATGGGCAGGCACGACGTCCTGCTCGTCTCGTACCCGATGCTGCAGATCGACGGCAAGGCCTTCGCCGACAGGGTCTGGGCGACGCTGGTGCTGGACGAGGCGCAGGCGATCAAGAACGCCGCGGCCAAGCGCAGCCAGGCGGTGTTCGCGCTGCAGGCCACGTTCCGGCTGGCGATGTCGGGCACGCCGATCGAGAACCGGCTGGGCGAGCTGTGGTCGGTGATGCGGGCCTGCAATCCCGGCTTGCTGGGCACGCTGCCGCGCTTCAACGAGCGCTTCGCCAACCTCATCGAGCGGCAGAACGACCGCAACGCCCAGCGCACGCTCAAGCGCCTGATCGCGCCCTTCATCCTGCGCCGCACCAAGGCCCAGGTGCTGGCCGACCTGCCGCCGCGCACCGAGCTCGTGCTGCAGGTGCAGGGCGACGAGGCCGAGAAGGCGCACTACGAGGCGCTGCGGCGCGAGGCGCTGCTGGCGGCCGAGAAGAGCCTGTCGGGCGACGGCGCCGGCCAGGCGCACCTGAACATCCTGGCCGGCCTCACGCGCCTGCGCCGCGCGGCCTGCGACCCGCGCCTGGTCACGCCCACGCTCAAGCGCCCAGGCGCGAAGGTGACCGCCTTCGCCGAGCTGGCCGCCGAGCTCGTCGCCAACGGCCACAAGGCGCTGGTGTTCAGCCAGTTCGTCGACTTCCTGGCCCTGCTGCGCGAGCCGCTGGACGCCGCCGGCATCGCCTACCAGTACCTGGACGGCAGCACGCCGTCGGCCGAGCGCACGCGCCGCGTCGAGGCGTTCCAGGACGGGCAGGGCGACCTGTTCCTGATCAGCCTGAAGGCCGGCGGCTTCGGCCTGAACCTGACGGTGGCCGACTACGTCGTCATCGCCGACCCTTGGTGGAACCCGGCCGCCGAGGACCAGGCCAGCGGCCGCGCGCACCGCATCGGCCAGCAGCGCCCGGTGACCGTCTACCGGTTGGTCAACGCCGGCACGCTGGAGGAACGCATCCTGACGCTGCACCAGACCAAGCGCGAACTGGCCGACAGCGTGCTCGAGAGCGACGGCCAGGCCGTTGCCGCGCTGCCGCAGGCACGTGAACTGCTACAGCTCATGCGCGGTGACCTGATCCCCGAGTGACGGGCCGCGGCGCGGACAGGCTACGATGGCGGCGACTTCCCCTTCGAGCGCAGCGCCTTGACCGACGTCACCGGCATCGACCACATCTACATCACCGTCTCCGAGCTCGCGCGCTCCGAGCCGTTCTACGACCGCGTGCTGCGCGACGCGCTGGGCTTTCGCAAGAACGCGTTCACCCTCGGAGGCGATCCGCACGTGCAGTACTACAACCGCCAGTTCGGCTTCGTGCTGCGCCCCGCGCGCGTGCCGCGCGCGCACGAGCCGTATTCGCCGGGGCTGCACCACTTCTGCCTGCGCGTCGACACGGTGCAGGACGTGCAGGCGGTCGCGCGCGACCTGCAGGCGGCCGGCGTCGCGGCCACCGACGCGCGCCTGTATCCTGAGTACGCCGACGACTATTGCGCGACCTTCTTCGAGGATCCCGACGGCGTGAGACTGGAAGTTACGAACTGGCGCCTGGAGCGCCGCCGGCGTGCGGCACACTGGGACGATCCGCAGCCCTGAGCGCGCCCGCGCCCCTTTTCCTCCCGCCCGCGACGCCATGCCCGATCTCCAGCCGCCCGATCTCCGACCGTCGAGCCGCCCGCCCGAGCAGCCGGGCACGCCCGTGCGCGCGGTGCTCACGGGCATGGCCATCGACATCTGCGGCTCGAAGGTGGTGAGCATCGTGGCCGTCACGATCTACGCGATGCAGGTCGTCACGCCCGACATGAGCGACGCGCAGGCCGCCGACATGCTGCAGCAGCTGCCCCCGAGCTTCGGGATGTTCCTGCTGCTGAACGTGCTGGGGACGCTGATGTCGGTGGCCGGCGGCTATGCCTGCGCGCGGGTGGTGCTGCGCGACGAGTTCCGCGTCGGCGCGATCCTGGCGGTCGCCGTCACCTTCTTCGGCCTGCTGCTGGACGACGCCGGCGTCAGCGACCTGACGCTGCTCTACATCCTGTGCGACGTCGCGGGCATCCTGCTGGGCGTGAAGTACGGCGCCGCGTACAACCGCCGCCTCGAATCGCCGGCGCGCTCGCCGGCCGACGCGTCCACCCCATGAACGGACGGCGCGTCGCGATCGGCCTGGGCGTGGTCGCGGCGTTGGGCGCCATCGCGTGGTGGGCCGTCGTGATGTTCATGCCGCAGGCCTCCATCGACATCGACCAGGCCCAGCTGCAGCGCCGCCTCGACGCGTACTTCCCGCAGAAGCACTGCTCGCTGATGGTGGCCTGCGTGACGCTGAGCCACCCCGCCGTCGCGCTCGCCGAGGGCTCGCCGCGCATCGGCCTGTCCGCCGACATCCTGGTGACGCTGGGCCACCACGAGATGCCCGGCCAGGTCACGTTCTCCGGCGTGCTGCGCTACGTGCGCTACCAGGGCGACTTCTTCCTGGACGACGTGCAGGTCGACAAGTTCGCGCTCACCGGCGTCTCGCCCGACATGGTGCAGGTGGTCAAGCAACGCGGCCCCGACGCCCTGCGCCGCGCGCTGCAAGGCCATCCGATTTACACCCTGCGCGGCGACTCCGCCCGCGAGGCCCTCGCCAAGTTGGCGGTGCGCGACGTGCGCGTCGTCGACGGCAAGCTGCGGGTGACCTTCCTGCGCTTCGGGATCTGAGAAACCAGGCCCGCGCGGCGTCCCGCTCGCGCGCTGCCTGCGCTTCAAATCTTGCCGACCTCCAAAATCCGTGCTAGAGTCACGGACTCCGCTCAATTGACCAGCGGCACCGAATCAGGAGAGGTGGCAGAGTGGTCGATTGTACCTGACTCGAAATCAGGCGTACCGCAAGGTACCGTGGGTTCGAATCCCACCCTCTCCGCCAAGTAGTCAAAGGGCTCGCAGCAATGTGAGCCCTTTTTCTTTGGACCGCACCAATTGGGGCGCTCCGGGGGCGATGGGCTTTCTCTGTCACCGACTTTCCGGGCGCCGCAGGCCGTGTTCGGAGCCGCTTTCTCAGCGGCCCCGAGTGCCGGTACGGTGAGGTCAAAGCTTGATTGCGGGCCGGCATGAAAATCGGCACCACTGAGGCGCCGATGGGGCTGGCGGAGAAGGGCGGTCAGAAGCCGAGATGCTTTCGCTGGGCGTCCCAGGCGGTCGGCAGCGGCACGATGCGCATCAGCCGCTCAGCGGTGAGTTCGGGTGACCGTGCCCCACGTTTTGCACCTGAGAGCTGCGAGGTAGCATCGCTCGCATCTCCTCTCGAGTCGCGGTTGTTCAATGATTGAATCTCGGTTTTGGCGCGCCGAACTGCGAAGCGAGCTTGTTTGGCTAAAGGCGCACCGGACCTACCGCAGGTGGTCCGAGAAGCAACTGGTGCTCTTCGAACGCAGGCTCATGCTTGCTGCCTTTCAGGTACGTTCTCTTCTTGAGCGTCCGAAGGTGAACGATCGGGCTCGCGGAGCATCCATGCCAGTGATCCGCTACAAGAAGATTGGGGACCGGCCATTCACCGTGACAGGGTCGGGCTGGCCTGAGGATCGGTTCGACATGGACAATCCCGAGTCCGCCGTTTTGTCCGTCTTGGACGTCTGCAATCAACTGATCCACTACTACTGGATGCAAACGTGGTCAGAAGGTACGGCATTTGCGGGCATGCTGGTCTTTTCGGACTACATGCGACACAAATGGGCGTACGAATTTCGAGTGCAAGCTCTACTGAGCTTGCTCAATGTCTTCGCTGAGGAATCATCTGCCGTCGTCGGATCGCATTCGCAATGGAATGAGAAGAAGCAGGACTACGTCGTGAACAGGGCTTGGGGACCAGACGAGGAGGCAAGTAGCCGTTAGGTTTGCCAATACCTGCTTGTGGAGTTTCAGTGACCTTGGCCCCTCGAAACGTCGGCAATGCAGCGGAAGCGCTTCATATTAATCGGATGTGGAATGTCCGCAAGCCCCCACGTAGCGGGCCGCTCCGGCTAGGCCTTCTGCGTATTGGTTCTCGTTCGTTGCGTCGCACCATCGTGACAGCTCCGCCGCGCTGAGGCAGGATACGACGCTAATTCAGGCAAACAACGCACACGATGGCAACTGTCATCCCGGCTTTGAGCACCTGCGTCTCCCGGATGACTCAGGGGGAGCGACGAACTGCTGAACGATTGGAGCAGAAGCTCGACGACGACTACCTGGCCTGGTACGACGTACCCGTCGGCCCCAAGCATGCCCATCCCGATTTCGTCGTTCTGCATCCACGGCGGGGGTTGCTCATACTTGAGGTCAAGGACTGGCGCCTGGAGACGATCCGCACGGCGAACAAACAGACCTGGGAAATCCTGGCTCAAGGCATTCCCAAGAGCGTTCCGAATCCGATCGAGCAGGCGAGGCACTACGCCCACCAGGTCGTGGATGCGTTGTCCAAGGACCAACGGCTCACGAACTCGGACGGCAAGCCCGCCTTCCCATGGAGCTACGGGGTTGTCCTGACGCACATCACGCGCAGGCAGTTCGAAGGCGCCGAGCTCGACCTCGCGATCGAAGCTCATCGCGTCATCTGCAGCGACGAGATGACCGCCACGGTCGAGGCCGAGGACTTTCAGAGCCGCTTGTGGGCCATGTTTCCCACCCTGATGCGCGGCACGCTGTCGCTCCCGCAGATCGACCGCGTGCGATGGATTCTGTTCCCCGAAGTGCGGGTCAGCACGCAGATCGGACTCTTCTCTTCTGACGAGGACGCCAACGACGCATTGCCAGACATCATGCGCGTGATGGACCTGCAGCAGGAACAGCTTGCGCGAAGTCTGGGAGAGGGCCATCGCGTCATCCATGGGGTCGCAGGCTCAGGCAAGACGATGATCCTCAGCTACCGGGCCGAGTATCTTGCCAAGGCTTCCGGGAGCGCCAAACCGATCTTGGTGCTTTGCTACAACCAACCATTGGCGGTAAAGCTGGATGCTGTCATGGCGGCCAAAGGCCTCGCCGATAAGGTGCATGTCCGCAATTTTCATAAATGGTGCCGGCAGCAATTGGTAGCCTACGGGCAAGCGGTGCCCGCACAAGGGCCGGACATGTTCGAGCAAATGGTGGCCAATGTCATCCGCGGGGTGGATCGAGCGCAGATTCCGTCCGGCCAGTACCAGGCCGTCCTGATCGACGAAGGACATGACTTCGAGGCTGCTTGGCTGAAGTTGGCCGCCCAGATGGTTGATCCTTCGACCAATAGCCTGCTGTTGCTCTACGACGATGCCCAAAGCATCTATCAGCGACGCCGGGCACAGCAGTTCAGCTTCAAGAGCCTGGGAATCCAGGCCCAGGGCCGCACGACGATCCTGAAGATCAACTACCGTAACACGCGGCAGATCCTGCAGACGGCGAGCATGGTGGCCGCGGATTTGCTGAAGCCAGAAGACAGCGCCGATGACGGCGTTCCCCTCGTACAGCCGGTCAGCTGCGGACGCGATGGGCACCAGCCTGTTGTCATCCGACTGCCGGGCCTGCGCGATGAAGCAATCAAGATAGCCGACCTGCTGACTGCCGCGCATCAAGAGGGATACGCATGGGGCGACATGGCCATCATCTGTCGTCACTACGTAGGGATGGAACGCTGCGCCGCAGTGCTGCGCTACCGACACCTGCCGCATGAGGTTCGCAAGGGCTCCGGCACGTTCCACCCACTCGCCGACACGATCAAGCTGTTGACCATGCACGTCAGCAAGGGGCTCGAATTTCCCATCGTCGCCCTCTCGGGCGCTGGTCAGATGCCCGAAGACGGGCAAGACGAGGCCGAGGAGGCGCGACTCTTCTACGTAGCCGCGACGCGCGCGACCCAGCGGTTGTTTGTTCCACTGAGCGGAACCGGAAAATTCGCCGCTCGACTTGAACCCCAAGAAGCCTGAGCCTTGGCTCTTCGGGGTTCCTTCGTTTCGGAAGATGTCATGGGCAGTTCTCTGCTACCGCATCTCCGATGCGACACAAAGGGGATGAGCCGAAATGATGCGATCACCGACTTGGGCGCTGGCCGCCGTACTGGCGCTTGCGCTGAGCACTGCTATCGCGAAGCCACCCGTGCCGCCGGCAAGCAGCGCGGCCAGCGCGATCGAAGTGCCGGCCGTCGGATCGCGGGAATCGCAGTTGGTGGAACACGGCCACTACGCCAACCGATCAGGGGCGGTTGTGCACTCGCCGGCCCATTCGGTCACTGGCCAGGCGCCCGATGGAGCGTCGGCCAAGTGCCGTGACGGCACCTTCAGCTTCAGCCAGCACCACCGCGGGACGTGCTCGCGCCACGGGGGTGTGGACGCGTGGCTTTGATGCCGGCCTTCGGTTTCGGCTATGTCCTCGCGGCTTGCTTCCCTGCAGGGGTCGACAGATTCCCTGCTATGCCGCGTAGGGAATTTCACACAAAGCCCAATGGTGGCAGGTGGTTAGATGCCTTGGCCGACGGGCCACCTACCCGAAAGCGCCGCAATTCCCTGCAGAACTCCCTGTTTCCGGGGAATTTGCCCCCGAGACGGGTTCGCTCGTGACTCCCTCCACCGCCAAATAGTCGAAGGGCTCGCAGCAATGCGAGCCCTTTTGCTTTGAGCCCGAGTCTTCACTCGCGGGATGCGAGGGTGGACAGATGACGAAGCCCGGCTACGTACTTTCCCTTGAACCGTCGCGCTGAAAGCAGGCAGAAGGATCGCGCCGCATAACGTCCGCGTTCGACGGAAGGCAGCCGGCGGACACGTCGGAAGCTTCAAAAGAACACACGAGACAGGGCGCCAGCGCGCGTCGCACTGGAGAAGAACATGGCTTGCCTTCTGGCCAGATCGATACGGATGTCCGCGCTGGTCCTCGGGCTCGCGTTCGCCGGCCTTGCGCACGCGCAGGTGCTGGTCGGGCAGACCACCGGCGTCACGGGCAATTCGGCGCTCAACGTCGCCGAGACAACGCTCGGCGCGAGGCTCTGGATCGACGCGGTCAACGCGCGCGGCGGCGTGAACGGCAACCAGGTCGAGCTCCGCACGCTGGACGATCGCGGCTCCGCGACGCAGGCCGCGGCCAATGCGAAGACGCTGATCGAACGCGACCAGGTGCTCGCGCTGTTCATGATCCGGGGGACGCCGCAGAACGAGGCGGTGATGCCGCTGCTGGAACGCTACGACATCGCGTCGATCGCGCCGTCCAGCGGCGCCATGCTGCTCAACGCCCCGGTCAAGCGCCACGTCTTCAACGTGCGGAACTCGTACCAGGCCGAGGCCGAGCGCGCCGTCGAGCAACTGGTCAGCATGGGCAGCACGCGCATCGCGGTGCTCAAGACCGACGACGCGTTCGGCGACGACTCGCTGGCCGGCGCGACGCGAGGCTTCTCGAAGATGAGCCTCTCGCCGGCGTTCGTGGAGGGCTTCGACAAGGCGAATCCGAAGTTCGACGACGTCGCGGCGCGGCTGACGCAGGCGAACGCGCAGGCCGTCGTGATCCTCGGCACCGCGTCCTCGGTGGTCAAGGCGACGCGCGCGATCCGGGCTGCGGGCAACAGCGCGACGGTCGTGACGCTGTCGAACAATGCGTCGGAAGGGCTGATCCATGAACTCGGCCCGCTCGCGCGCGGCGTCATCGTCACCCAGGTGTTTCCCGGCGAGAACGAGATCACCTTGCCGATGATCCGCGACGCCACGCGCCTGCTCCAGGCCCGCCAGCCCGGGGCGCGGCCGTCGCCGGCGATGATCGAGGGCTTCGCCGCGGCGCGCGTCCTGATGGAGGCGCTCCGGCGCGCTGGGCCGCATCCCACGCGCAGGAGCGTGATCGCGGCGCTCGACGGCATGGACGACTTCGACCTGGGCGGCGTCAAGGTGCACTATCGCGAGTCCGACCATTCCGGCGTTCACTACGCGGACCTGAGCGTCATCGACGAGCGCGGACGCTTCCGGCGCTGACGACGGTTCGCGGCGACACTCGGCGCTGCCGGCTTCGGCGTCCGTCCGGTTCAACTATCGAGAGATCATCATGCAGCACAAGATTCCTGCCACGCTCATCGCCGGCGACGGCATCGGCCCGGAGATCGTCGACGCGACGCTGGCGGTGCTGGAGGCGCTGGGCGATCCCTTCGACTGGGATCGCCAGGCGGCCGGCCTCGCGGGCGTGTCCGCGCACGGCGATCCGCTCCCCGCCGTCACGCTGGAAAGCATCCGGCGGACCCGGCTCGCGCTCAAGGGGCCGCTGGAAACGCCCAGCGGCGGCGGGTTCCGGTCGTCCAACGTCCGGCTGCGCGAGGAATTCAAGCTCTACGCGAACCTGCGTCCCGCGGCCACCCTCATCCCCGGCGGCCGCTTCGACGACATCGACCTGGTGGTCGTGCGCGAGAACCTGGAGGGCCTCTACATCGGGCACGAGCACTACGTGCAGATCGACGACGACCCGCACGCCGTCGCGATCGCCACCGGGATCAACACGCGCGCGGGCAGCCGGCGCCTGCTCCGGTTCGCGTTCGACCAGGCCGTGGCGATGCGGCGCCGCAAGGTCAGCATCGTCCACAAGGCCAACATCATGAAGGCGCTGACCGGCATCTTCCTGGAGACCGCGCGCGATCTCTACGACAGCGAGTACCGCGGGAAGTTCGAGCTCGACACCGTCATCATCGACGCCTGCGCGATGAAGCTGGTGACCAATCCCTGGCAGTTCGACATGCTGGTGACCACCAACCTCTTCGGCGACATCCTCTCGGACCTGGTGGCGGGCCTCGTCGGCGGACTCGGCATGGCGCCGGGCGCGAACATCGGCGCGGACGCGGCGATCTTCGAGGCGGTGCACGGGTCCGCGCCGGACATCGCGGGGCAGGGCGTCGCCAATCCGACGGCGCTGCTGCTTGCGGCGGGGCTGATGCTCGACCACGTCGGGCTGCGCGAGCAGGCGGACCGGCTGCGCGCGGCATTGCGGGACACGCTGGTCGTCGATGCGATCAGGACGCGCGATCTGGGCGGCACGGCGGGAACCCGGGAGTTCACGCAGGCGCTGGTGCGCCGCATCCGGAACGCCTGAGCGCGCCTCGACGTCGGGTGGCCGCCCGGGCCGCCGTCAGAGGCCGTCCGAACCGAGCCGCGCCTTCAGTCCCGCCTCGACCACGCTGACGAACGCGCGCACCGCGGGCGAGGATCTCGCGGTGCGGGCGTAGAGCGCGAAGATGCCGATGTCGGGCGTCACCGCCCAATCGCGCAGCACGCGCCGCAGCCGGCCGGCGCGCACCTCGTCGCGCAGCATGAACGCCGGCAGCACGGTGAGTCCCAGGCCGTCGCGCGCGGCCTGGAGCAGCACGTCGCCGTTGTTCGAGCAGACCGGGCCGCGCGCCATGACGCTGACGACGGCGTCCCTGGCGGCCGCCTCCGGTGCCGCGGGCCGGAACTGCCAGGCCGGCGCCGTGCCCGGGTCGCCGTAGTGCAGGCAGGCGTGCCGGGCCAGGTCGGCGGGCCGCGCGGGCAGGCCGACGGCCTTCAGGTAGGCGGGCGCCGCGACCAGCCAGCGCGGCGCCGTCGCCAGGGGAACGGCCACCAGGTCCAGATGCTCGGGCAGCTGCGCGACGCGCAGCGTCACGTCGGCGCCGCTGGTGGCGGGGTCGACGAACTGGTCGTCCAGGTCCAGCCGCAGCTGCACCTCGGGGTAGGCCGCGTGGAAGGTGGGCAGCAGGGGGGCGAGGTAGCGCTGGCTGAAGCTCATGGGGGCGTTCACCCGCAAGGTGCCGCGCGGCGTCGTCGCCAGGCTGCGCAGCTCGCTCATCGTCTCGTCGACGAGGCCCACGATGGTCTGCGCCCGGCCGAACAGCGCCTCGCCGGCGCTCGTGAGCGTGACGCGGCGCGTGCTGCGGGTGAACAGCGTGGTGCCGAGCTCGGCCTCGAGCCCGGCGATCTGCTTGGAGATCTGGTCGCGCGCCAGGTCCAGCTTGCGCGCCGCGGCCGAGAAGCTGGCGAGGCGGGCGGCTTCGACGAAGGCGCGCAGGGGACTGAGCCGGTCCATGCAGGCCATTGTCTTCGATTTGCAGACAACCCCTTGCCATTCCGACGTCTTCCGGCCGCGATTGCCGCCGAGAACAATGCGACGCCAAGGACGCAGACGCGCCCTGCCAACCGACAGGAGCCCTCCCATGAGCAACCCCAAGCTCGACGTGCTGACCCCGCAGAACTCCCAGCTCGTCTTCATCGACCAGCAGCCGCAGATGGCCTTCGGCGTGCAGTCCATCGACCGGCAGACGCTGAAGAACAACGTCGTGGCGCTGGCCAAGGCCGGCAAGGCCTTCGGCATCCCGACCACCATCACGACGGTGGAGACGCTGAGCTTCTCGGGCCCGACCTACCCTGAACTGCTCGCGGTGTTTCCCGAGGCGCCGCTGCTGGAGCGCTCGTCGATGAACTCCTGGGACGACCAGAAGGTGCGCGACGCCCTGGCCGTCAACGCCCGCCAGGGCCGCAGGAAGGTCGTGGTCTCCGGCCTGTGGACGGAGGTCTGCAACCTGACCTTCGCGCTGTCCGCGATGAAGGACACCGACTACGAGATCTACATGGTGGCCGACGCCAGCGGCGGCACCAGCAAGGAGGCCCACGACTACGCGATGCAGCGCATGATCCAGGCCGGCGTCGTCCCCGTCACCTGGCAGCAGGTGCTGCTCGAATGGCAGCGCGACTGGGCGCGCAAGGACACCTACGACGCCACCATCGGCATCGTGCGCGAGCACAGCGGCGCCTACGGCATGGGCGTGGACTACGCTTACACGATGGTGCACAAGGCGCCGGAGCGCGTCGCCCACGGCGCGACGCTGGCCCCCCAGCCGGCCAAGTGATGCCACGACACCGTCGATGAACGGAAAGGACGCCGCATGAACGCCGCCGATCTCATCATCCACAACGCCCGCATCACGACGCTGGATCGCAGCCAGCCCGAGGCGAGCGCGCTGGCCGTCCAGGACGGCCGGTTCACGGCGGTGGGCGCGGACGCCGACGTGCTGCGCCTCGCCCGCGGCGCCGGCACCCGGGTCATCGACGCGCGCGGCCGCCGCATCGTCCCGGGCCTCATCGACAGCCACACGCACCTGATCCGCGGCGGGCTGAACTTCAACCTCGAGTTGCGCTGGGAAGGCGTGCCGACCCTGGCCGACGCGATGGCCATGCTCCGGGAGCAGGTCGATCGCACGCCGCCGCCGCAGTGGGTGCGCGTCGTCGGCGGCTTCACCGAGCAGCAGTTCGCCGAGAAGCGCCTGCCCACGCTGGACGAGCTGAACGCCGTCGCGCCGCACACGCCGGTCTTCATCCTGCACCTGTACGACCGGGCGCTGCTCAACGCGGCGGCCCTGCGCGCCGTCGGCTACGGCAAGGACACGCCCGATCCGCCGGGCGGCGAGATCCAGCGCGACTTCGCCGGCAACCCGACCGGCCTGCTGCTGGCCCGGCCCAACGCCTTCATCCTGTATGCCGCGCTGGCCCAGGGCCCGAAGCTCGCGCCGGACGACCAGGTCAACAGCACGCGCCTGTTCATGCGCGAGCTCAACCGCCTGGGCATCACCAGCGTCATCGACGCCGGCGGCGGCTTCCAGAACTATCCCGACGACTACCGGATCATCGACAAGCTGGCCCGCGACGGCGAGCTGACCGTGCGCATCGCCTACAACCTGTTCACGCAGAACAAGGGCGGCGAGCTGGGCGACTTCCAGCGCTGGAGCGACCTGATCGCCCCGCTGGCCGGCAGCGAGACCTTCCGCCACAACGGCGCCGGCGAGATGCTGGTCTTCAGCGGCGCGGACTTCGAGGACTTCCGCCAGCCGCGGCCCGACATGCCGGCGCAGATGGAGCCGGACCTCAAGGCCGTCATCCGCCACCTCGTGGCCAAGCGCTGGCCGTTCCGCATGCACGCGACCTACGAGGAGACGATCAGCCGCGCGCTGGACGTGTTCGAGAAGGTGAACCGCGAGATCCCGTTCGACGGCCTGCACTGGTGGTTCGACCATGCCGAGACCATCAGCCCGCGCTCGATCGACCGCATCAAGGCGCTGGGCGGCGGCATCGCGGTGCAGCACCGCATGGCCTTCCAGGGCGAGTACTTCGCCGCGCGCTACGGCGCCCGGGCGGCCGAGACCACGCCGCCCATCCGCCGCATGCTGGATGCCGGGCTGCCCGTCGGCGCGGGCACCGACGCCACGCGGGTCGCGAGCTACAACCCGTGGACCAGCCTGGCCTGGCTGGTCACCGGCAAGACGGTGGGCGGCATGCGCCTGTACGGCGAAGCCAACCTGCTCGATCGTCATACCGCGCTGCGGCTCTGGACCCAGGCCAACACCTGGTTCAGCCACGACGAGGGCCGCAAGGGCCAGATCGCCGCCGGCCAGCTGGCCGACCTGGCGCTGCTGAGCCGCGACTACTTCGGCGTGCCCGAGGACGAGATCGGCGAGCTCCACGCCGAGCTGACGGTGATGGGTGGCCGCGTCGTGCACGCGAGCGGCGACTTCGCCGATCACGCGCCGCCGCTGCCGCCGGCGTCGCCGGACTGGTCGCCGGTCAACCGCTTCGGTGGCCACTGGCATCGCGATCCGAAGGCCGGGCTCTTCGGCGGCGGCGCGCGGCGGCTGTCGGCCATGAGCTGCTGCGCCAGCCCGTGCGGCGTGCACGGCCATGCCCACGCGCGCGCGCTGGCGTCGTCGGTGCCCGCCGACGACCGCGGCTTCTGGGGCGCGCTGGGATGCGCCTGCTGGGCCTTCTGATGCCCGGACATGACCTGGGAGACCGGCACATGGCGAGCCATTTCGAACTGCCCCTGCGCACCCTCGCGCTGCTCACGCTGCTGCTGCCCTATCTGATCAGCGGCGCACTGAAGCTCGTGGACTTCGCGGGCGCCCAGGCGGAGATCCGCGCGCTGACCGGCGTCGCGTCCCCGGCGGGGCTGGCCGCGGCGGTCGTCGCCACGCAGCTGGGCGGCAGCGCCGTGCTGCTGTTCGGCGGCGCGTGGGCCTGGCTGGGGGGCCTCGCGCTCGCCGGCTTCACGCTCGTCGCCACCTTTCTGGCGCACGGGTGGTGGCGCCTGCCGGCCGGCCCGGAGCGCGTGCAGGCCTTCAACGGCTTCTGGGAGCATCTGGCGCTGGTCGGGGCGCTGGTCTACGCTTCGGCCTCCACCCCGGGGAGCTTGCGATGAGCGCGGTACCGAGCACGCCGCCGGCCGGCGTACCGAGGCGCGACAGCACGCTGCTGGCGCTGTCCGCGGCCTACGTCGACACCTGCGGCTTCATCGGCCTGTTCGGCCTGTTCACCGCCCACGTGACCGGCAACTTCGTGCTGATCGGGGCCGAGGTCGTGCGGCACCACGGCGACATCCTCACCAAGCTGCTGGCGCTGCCGGTGTTCCTGGCCAGCGTCGTCGCGACGGCCCAGGCCGAGGTGGTGCTCGCGCGGCGCGGCGCGCGCGCCGGCGCCTGGCTGCTGGGGACCGAGGCGCTGCTGATCGCCGTCGCGGCCGCGATGTTCCACCTGCTGGGCGCGCCCGCCGCGCCCGACGACCGGCCGGTGGTCGTCATGGGCTTCCTCCTCATCGCCGCCATGGGCGTGCAGAACGCGCTGATGCGCACGAGCCTGGCCGGGCCGGTGCAGACGACGGTGATGACGGGCAACGTCACCCAGATCGCGATCGACCTGCTGGCCCTGGCCACGCACCGCGCCGACGCCGCGACGCAGGCCCGCGTGACGCGCTCCTGGCCGGCCATCGCCGGATTCGCGCTCGGGTCCGCGTTCGGCGCCGTGGGCTATGCGTGGCTGGACTTCGACTGCCTGTGGCTGGCGGCGGCCCTGGTCGCCGCGACGGCGATCGCGCGGGGAAGCGCCGCCCGGTGACGCCGGATTCCGCGTCGCCGCCGCAGGCGCGTCTTCGGTGCTTCGCGGTCGGTCGTCCCGGATCCCGGCGCGTCCGGCGCGCAGGCCTCAGCTCGTCTTGACGACCGTCGACGGCCCGTTCGTCTTGACCGACTTGATGCCGTTCTCCATCGCCGCGGCGCTCGAGTACATCTCGCTCTTGCCGATGGTCTGGCCGTTGGCGGCGTTGAGGACGAAGTAGGGCGAGCCGTCCTTGGCCGTCTTGCGCTCGAAGCGCGCATCGATGGCCGAGTTGGTCCGCACCGACTCGATGCCGTTCATCGCGCCGTCCTTGGAGGCGTACACCTGGCTCGTCAGGATGACCTCGTGGTTGCCTGCGTGCAGGTTGAACATGAACTCGTTGCTGCCCGCGGGCTTGAGTCGATAGTAGCCAGACACGATGGTTCCTCCTTGGCGGAATTGGCGAACGGACATTCCCATCGGGAATCGACGGGGACGGCGGCGAGGAAACTCCGGGCGATGGTAGTGAAGCGCCGATCCGGCGGCAAACACGGTTACCGTGGCGGCGCGCCGGGCGTGAAATGCTGGTCGAATTTTGACCTGCCGGCGGCTTTAGTGCACGCCCGGCGCCCGCCCGCGGCGACGATGCGGCGCGCCGAAACCGCCGCCGCGCATCGCCGCGAGCGCGCGCCGTGTGTGGCACAAGGCGCAAACGCGGCAAATCCGCGTGTCCGAAGCGCCGGGTCGTCTGTAACATGGGTGACCCGCCGGCCGCATGGAATCCGGCGTTTCCGCCGCCTCCCACGGCGCCGCCGCCGCGCGCCGCCCCATCGCATCGACATGCTTTCTCGCGCCAGTTTCCGGTCTTCGACGCTGCGCCGCAGCCTGCGGCAAGGGCTCCTGGGACTGGCGCTTTCGCTGGCCGCCGGCGCGTGCGCCGCGGGGGCCGACGCGCCGCCCGCGGCGGACGCGCCCGTGCCGGCGTCGGCGCCCGCCGGCACCGCATCGCGCCTGCCCGACTGCTCGCGCCCGCTGACGCTGGGCCTGCACGAGCACGGCCTGCTCTACACCAGCCAGACGGGCGAGGGCATCGACAAGGACATCGCCGACGAGATGTCGCGCCGCAGCGGCTGCCACCTGGCGCTGACGATGCTGCCGCGCGCCCGCATCTGGCAGCTGATCGAAGCGGGCGCGCTCGACTTCACGCTGTCGGGCATCGCCAACGCGCAGCGCGACAGGTTCGCCGCCTTCGCCTGGTACGTGTCCAACAAGTACTACCTGCTCGTGCGGCGCGACGCCGACGTGCGCTCGGTGGCCGACTTCCGCCGCAAGCGCGGCCTGCGCGTGGGCCTGATCCGCAGCTTCCGCTACGGCGAGCAGGCCAACGCGTTCGTCGACGCGCTCGAGGAGCAGGAGCGCGTCACCTACGCGGGCAGCCTCGATCCGCTCTATACGATCCTGCTGGACGACGGCATCCAGGCGATGATCGTCGAGCCGTTCGACTTCCCCGTCATCTCGGGCGCGCAGATCCAGGCGCAGACCACCATCCTCGAGTTCGGCGACGCGGCGGTGCCGCACGGGCTGGTGATGTCGCGCAAGTCGCTGTCGGCCGCGCAGCAGCAGGCGTGGCGCGACGTCATCCAGTCCATGCGCGGCGACGGCACGATACGCCGCATCTTCGAGAAGTACTTCTCCGCCGACCTGGCGCGGCAGATGACGCAGTTCTGAGCAGGCCAGCCCCGTTCGTGAAACGCGCCCTGCCTCCGTTGATCGCGCTGTTCGTCGGCGCGATCACGCTCGCGTTCACGGTCGGGCTGTGCGTGCACGAGCGCGACAACGAGCAGGCCCGGCTGCGCGCCGTGTTCGACGCCAACGCGCGCCAGGCCGCGGGGCGCATCGAGCAGCGCATCGCCAACTACGAGCAGATGCTGCGCGGCGTGCAGGGCCTGCTGTCGGCCGATGTCGGCATCGACCGGTCCGCCTTCGAGTCCTACGTCGACACCGTGATGGCCGGCCCCGACGCCGCCGGCCTGCAGAGCGTGGCGTTCTCGATGCTGGTGACGGCGCCTGAGCTCCCCGACTTCGTCGGCCACCAGCGCATGATCGGCCACTCGGAATTCACCGTGCGGCCCGAGGGCGTGCGCGACATGTATGCGCCCATCGTGCTGCTGGCGCCCGACAGCGCGGGCAACCGCAAGGTGGTGGGCTTCGATTCGCTGTCGGATCCGGTCCGCCGCGCGGCGCTGCTGCAGGCACGCGATTCCGGCAACGCGACGCTCTCGCCGCTGGTGCAGCTGCGCGTGGACGCGGATGCCGACGAGCGCAAGCCGGGCTGCCTGATCTACCTGCCGGTGTATCGCCGGGGCGCCGCGATCGGCTCGGTGGCGCAGCGGCGCGCCAGCGCGATCGGCTGGGTGCGCGCGGCCTTCCGCGTCGAGGACCTGATGTCCACGCTCTATGGCGAGCAGAGCCCCGGCCTGGTGGTGCGCGTGCACGACGGCGCCGACACCAGCCCCGCTACGCTGATGTACCGCTCCGACGACGGCGGTGCCGCGAACGACGAGGCGATCGCCGCCGCCCGCTTCCAGACGCAGGAGTACCTCACGCTGGCGGGCCACACCTGGACGGTGCAGCTGAGCTCGCTGCCCGAATTCGAACGCGTGCACGGGCGCAACGCGTCCAGCGTGATCCTGGTGGCCGGCATGCTGCTGAGCCTGCTGCTGGGCGTGATCACGCACCAGCTCGTCACGGGCCGTGCGCGCGCGTACGCGGCCGCGCACCGCATGACGCGCGAGCTGCGCGAGAGCGAGGAACGCTACCGCCGCATCGTCGAGACCGCCAGCGAAGGCATCTGGCTGCTCGACGAGGGCAACCGCATCGCGTTCGCCAACCCGCGCATCGCGCAGTGGCTGGGCTGCGGCGAGGAGGCCATGCACGGACGGCCGGTGGACGACTTCATGGACCCCGAGGAGGCCGAGCGCTGCCGCGCCGCGCTGGCCGAGCAGCTCGAAGGCAGCGGCAGTCCCGTCGAGCTGCGGCTGCGCTGCGCCGACGGCGCCGCGATGTGGGTGTCGCTGTCGACCAGCATCATCCGCGACGACGCCGGCCGCCCCGCGGGCGCGCTGGGCATGCTCACCGACATCGACGAGCGCCGCCAGGCCGAGCAGCGCCGCGCCGCGCTCGAGACGCAGCTGCGCGACGCGCAGAAGATGGAGGCCATCGGCACGCTGGCGGGCGGCATCGCGCACGACTTCAACAACATCCTGGCGGCCATCATCGGCAACGTCGCTGCGGCGCGGCAGGACGCGGCCGCGGGCGTGCCGTGCGACCCCAGCCTGCTGCAGATCGAGCGCGCGGCGGTGCGCGCGCGCAGCCTGGTGCAGCAGATCCTCACGTTCAGCCGCATGCAGGTGCAGGAGCTGCATACGCAGGCGCTGCAGCCGGTCATCGACGAGACGCTGGACATGCTGCGCGCCGCCATGCCCGCGCAGGTCGCGCTGCACGTGGACATGCCGGCCGAGCCGGTGCACGTGCGCGCCGACGCCACGCAGATCCAGCAGATCGTGATGAACCTGTGCACCAACGCCTGGCACGCGCTGCCGTCCGGCCGCGGCCGCATCGAGGTGGGCCTCGCGGCCGAGGACGGCGCCGCGCCCGCGCCGGCCGGCGCCGGCTGGCCGCAGGCGCTGCGCGGCGGGCGGCGGGCGCACCTGTGGGTCGCCGACGACGGCTGCGGCATGGACGCGGCAACAAAGGCGCGCGCGTTCGAGCCGTTCTTCACCACCAAGCAGGTGGGCCGCGGCACCGGCCTCGGGCTCGCGGTGGTGCATGGCATCGTCAGCGTGCACGGCGGCGCGATCCACGTCGACAGCATGCCCGGCGCAGGCAGCCGCTTCGACGTGTGGTTCCCGCTGCAGGACGCGCCATCCGAGCCGGTGCAGGCGCAGGCCGTCGGCCTCGTCGCGCCGGCCGGCAACGGCGAGCACGTGCTGTGCGTCGACGACGACCCCGCGATGGTGCTGATGGTCGACGGCCTGCTGCGCCGCAGCGGCTACAAGGTGACGGCCTACGAGGATCCGGCCGCGGCGCTCGCGCGCGTGCGGGCCGCTCCCGGCGAGTTCGACATCCTCGTCACCGACTTCAACATGCCCGAGATGGACGGCATGGCGCTCGCGGCCGAGGTGGCGCGCGCGGCGCCCCGGCTGCCCGTCATCATCACCTCGGGCTTCATCTCCGACGAGATGCGCCAGCGCGCCAGCGACCTCGAGATCGGCGCGCTGCTGCAGAAGGAATACACGCTCGAGCGCCTGGCGGGCCTGGTGCACGCGGTGCTCGAACACCACCGAGAATGACGGCGTCGCTGCGCGCGCAGCTCTCCCGGCCGTCCACCATGACCGATCCTGTCGCCGCCCCCTGTGGCTCCTGGCTCTCGCCCATCACCGCGGCCCGCGTGGCCGCCGGCGTCCGTCCCGTCTCCGCGCCGCGCGTCGTCGACGGCCGGGTGCTGTGGCTGCAGGGCCTGCCGGAAGACGGCGGCCGCCTGGCCGTCGCCAGCGTCGACGCCGGCGGCGCGCGCCACGTCCTCACGCCGCCGCCGTTCAACGTGCGCTCCCGCGTGCACGAGTACGGCGGCGGCGCCTACGTGGCCGCGGGCGACACGATGTGGTTCTCCAACCACGCCGACAACCTCGTGTACGCGCAGAAGGGCGACGCCGCGCCGGTCGCGCTGACGTCCGACGGCCGCCAGCGCCACGCCGACTTCGAGCTCGACGCGCGCCACCGCCGCTTGATCGCCGTGCGCGAGGATCACGGCGTCGCCGGCGAGCCGCGCAACACGCTGGTCGCGCTGGCGCTCGACGGCAGCGGCTCGACGACGCTGGCGGCGGGCGCGGACTTCTACGCGTCGGCGCGCGTCTCGCCCGAGGGCCGGCGCATCGCGTGGCTCAGCTGGAACCACCCGGACATGCCGTGGCAGGGCACCGAGCTGTGGCTGGCGGCCTTCGCCGACGACGGCTCGCTGATCCACGCGAGCAGGCGCGCCGGCGGCCCGTCGGAGTCGCTGTGCCAGCCGGTGTGGGCGCCGGACGGCAAGCTGCACGTCGTCTCCGACCGCTCGGGCTTCTGGAACCTGTACCGGCTGGAGGTCGAGGGCCTGGTGCCGGTGTGCCCGATGGACGCCGAGTTCGGCCTGCCCCAGTGGGTCTTCGCGCAGTCGTCGTACGGCTTCGCCGGGCCGAACGAGATCATCGCCGCCTGCCGCGAGAACGCCATCAGCCGGCTGCTGCGCATCGACACGCGCACGGGCGCCGCGACGCCGATCGCGACGCCGTTCGAGGACATCGTCGAGTTGCGCGTGGCCGGTGGCGTGGCCGTGGTCGAGGCGGGCACGCCGGCGATGCCGACCTGCATCGCGTCCATCTCGCTGGCGGACGGCGCGATGACGGTGCTGGCGCGCAGCGCGGACGAACTGCCCGACGCCGGCGACCTGTCGGCGCCGCGCGCGATCAGCTACCCGAGCGCCAACGGCCGCGTCGCCCACGCGTTCCACTACCCGCCGCGCAACGCCGGCTTCCGCCCGCTGGACGGCGAGTGGCCGCCGCTGATCGTCATCGGCCACGGCGGCCCGACCGGCATGGCCGGCAACACGCTCAAGCTCGCGACGCAGTTCTGGACCAGCCGCGGCTTCGCGGTACTGGACGTCAACTACGGCGGCAGCACAGGCTTCGGCCGCGCCTACCGCGAGCTGCTGAGCGGGCAGTGGGGCGTCGTCGACGTCGAGGACTGCATCGCCGGCGCACGCCACCTCGTCGAGCAGGGCCTGGCCGACGGCGAGCGCCTGGCCATCCGTGGCGGCAGCGCCGGCGGCTACACGACGCTCGCCGCGCTGGCGTTCCACGACGTGTTCAAGGCCGGCGCCAGCTACTACGGCGTCAGCGACCTGCGCGCGCTCGACGCCGAGACGCACAAGTTCGAGTCCCGCTACAACAACGACCTGCTCGCGCCGCTTCCCGAGCGCGAACGCCTGTACGACGAGCGCTCGCCGATCCACGCGGCCGACCGGCTGTCCTGTCCGGTGATCTTCTTCCAGGGCCTGGACGACAAGGTGGTGCCGCCGGCGCAGGCCGAGCGCATGGTCGCGGCGATGCGCGCCCAGCGCATCCCCGTCGCCTACCTCGCGTTCGAGGGCGAGGGCCATGGCTTCCGCCGCAAGGAGACTGTGCAGCGCACGCTGGAGGCCGAGCTGTCGTTCTACGGGCAGGTGTTCGGCTTCGAGCCGGCGGACGAGATCGAGCGCGTGATCTTGTCCTGATTCATCCGTCGGTCGCCTGGTGCGGCGCATCGCGGCGGCGTCTGGTTGCCTGCGGCGCTGGGCGCTTCGCCAGGTGGCGGCGAAGCGGGGCCAGGGTGCTGGCGCTCGGAGACCTCGCGTCGCGGGGCGGGTGGGGGTTCCTGTTGCGCTCATGCGTCCGCGGTCGGCTACGGCCTGCGGCCTTCGCGCGACTGCGCTGCGGTGCTCGGCGCCCAGGGCTTCGTCGCCAGGTCGTCGGCGTAGCAGGCCCGTGCTGACGGCCCATGGATCAGCGCCGACTCGCGCTCCTTGGCCCCGCTGCGCGGGGCAACCCTGGGCGCCTGCGCGCCTCGCCGCTCCCGAATTCGCGCAACAGGAACCCCCACCCGCCCCGCTCAGCGGCGCTCCTCGCTTGAATGGGAAGGGACAGAAAAGTGCGCTCGCGAAGGCGAGCGATACCGCCGTTCACGGCATGCCTGCAGGGTCGCGCCGAGAGGCGAGCTGGCGCGCCCGGAAGCCGAACGCGACCGAGCGCAACGGCCAATTCAGTGCGCTCGGACAGGTGCGCGATCCTGCCTGCGCCAGTGCGGACAGCGTTGCCCAACGGGCCGCCAGGGCGTACACAGGTTCCGACCGTGAGCGCGTGCAGTCGCCACACGTGTCTGACGTTCACGCTCGCCTGCGCGAGCGCACTTCAATGTTTTCCCTCCAAAGCGAGGAGACGTCGCCGAGCGGGGCGGCGGGGGTTGCCGTCTCGCGATTTCGGGAGCGGCGAGGAGCGCAGGCGCCCAGGGTTGCCCCGCGCAGCGGGGCCGAGGAGCGCGAGTCGGCGCTGTGCGGCAGGCCGGGAGTACAGGCCTGCTACGCCGACGACCTGGCGACGAAGCCCTGGGCGCCGAGCACCGCAGCGCAGTCGCGCGAAGGCCGCAGGCCGTAGCCGACCGCGGACGCATGAGCGAGACGGCAACCCCCGCCGCCCCGCGACGCGAGGTCTCCGAGCGCCGCCCCGCCCTCCGCGCTTCGCCACCCGGCGAAGCGCTCAGCGCCGCAGGCAACACCCTGACCCGCTCAACCAAGTGTCAGCATGACAGCCGAGCCGCAAGCGTCACCGCTCGGCCACCCCGGCTGTCGATCAGATCAGCCCGCCGGCACCGGCGTCCCGCGCGGCAGCCGCAGCCGGTCGGGCGCCAGGTAGTGCTGGCGGTAGATCTCGAACGGCATCGTGTCGGCCGCCTCGATGCGCGCCTGCTCGGCCAGCGACTCGGTGGCCAGTTCGGCCATGTGGGCCGCGACGTCGGCCGGCAGCTCGCGCTCGAGCATGTCGGCCCGCGTGCGCAGCGAGTGCGCGCGCACGAACGCGTCGTGCGAGCCGCCGAACTGCGACCGCATCTCCGCCAGCACGCGGGCCGACGGCAGCGTCTCGGGCGCGAGCACCGCGGCGCGCGCGGCGGCCAGCGCCTGCGCGTGGGCGTCGCCGCCCGCGTGCGCGTCGAGCCACGCGGCGATCGGCGCGCATTCGGTGAGGATCTCGCGCAGCCAGTCGGTCATCAGCACCTCGGCGCCGCCGCGTTCAAGCTTGAGGCCGGGCTCGCGGCCGCGCGAGGCCACGCGCTGCTGGTTGCGCGCGAGCTCGGCGATCTCGTTGGGCGAGTCGAGCGGGCTGTCGTCCAGCAGGCAGTGCAGCAGAAAGATGTCGATCATGCGCATCGTGGCCGGCGCGATGCCGGTGGGCACGAACGGATCGAGGTCCATGCAGCGCACCTCGATGTACTCGACGCCGCGCTCGCGCAGCGCGTGCAGCGGACGCTCGCCCGGGAAGATCACGCGCTTCGGGCGGATGGTGCTGTAGAACTCGTTCTCGATCTGCAGCAGGCTGTCGTTGAGCTGCCGGTACGTGCCGTCCTCGGCCTGGATGCCCAGGCGCTGGTAGGCCGGGTAGGGCCGCACGAGCGCGTCGGACAGCGAGGCCGCGTAGCTGTCGAGGCTGTTGTAGCTGACGCTCAGCGAGTTCTGCGCGTCGCTCTGGTAGCCGAGCCGGCCCATGCGCAGCGAGGTGGCGTGCGGCATGTACAGCGTGTCGGCGCCCATGGGCTGCAGGTCGGGCGCGTCGTCGGCGAAGCCGCGCGGTACGGCGGGCGACGCGCCGAACAGGTACAGCAGCAGGAACGAGCGGCGGCGGAAGTTGCGGATCAGGCCGAAGTACTCGGCCGTCGTCACCTCGGGCAGCGACCAGTTGTAGTGGATGCCCGAGATCGTCTGCATGCGGCGGCCGTAGCGATGGCCCAGGCCCATGCGATAGACGGTCTTGGACAGGCCCACGTTGGAGGTGCCGTACTGGCCCAGCGGGATGCTGTCCTCGTCCGGCGGCAGCGTGCAGGGCATGCTGGCCACCCACATCATCTCGTCGCCGAGCGCGCGGTAGACGGCCTGGTGCACCTGCGTCAGCTCGGCCTCGACCGCCTCGGCGCCGTGGTGCACGCCGGTGATCAGCTCCAGCTGCGCCTCGCTGAAGTCGGTGGTGATGTGCGGGTGCGTCAGCGCCGCGCCGAGCGCGCGCGGATGCGGCGTCATGGCGAGCGCGCCCGCCTGCGTCACGCGCAGGCTTTCCTTCTCCACGCCTCGCCCGATGCCTCGCAGGCGAGCCGCGCTCAGTGCCTTCAGGCTTTCTTGCAGACCGCGCATGCGGTGCCTCCTGTACTTGTCTGGCGCGAAAGGTACTGGAATTTCGTGACTCTTGCAGGCGTGGGCCGATCGCGCCCTTTCCGCCGTTGTGCTATGGCGGGGGCAGCAGATCGGCGCCGGCGGTGGCGCTCAGTGCAAACCCGGATGCCGCCGCGTTGCCGAGCAGGCCGGGGTCGCGGCGGCCGCGGCCGCGGCGGCGACGCCGTCGTCCCGCGCGCGGTCGCGGGATCCCGGCGGCTCAGCCCGCGACCAGCATGCCGCGCCGCTCGATGAAGTCGACCACCTCGGCCAGCCCGGCCTTGGTCTTGAGGTTGGTCATCACGTGCGGCCGGTTCGGACGCATGCGGCGGGTGTCGGCCTCCATCACGTCGAGGTTCGCGCCCACGTGCGGCGCGAGGTCGGTCTTGTTGATGACGAACAGGTCGCTCTTGGTGATGCCCGGGCCGCCCTTGCGCGGGATCTTCTCGCCGGCGGCGACGTCGATCACGTAGATCGTCAGGTCGCTCAGCTCGGGGCTGAAGGTGGCTGCGAGGTTGTCGCCGCCGGACTCGATGAAGACGATGTCGGCCTCGGGGAACTTCTCCAGCATGCGGTCGATGGCCTCGAGGTTGACCGACGCGTCCTCGCGGATCGCCGTGTGCGGGCAGCCGCCCGTCTCCACGCCCATGATGCGCTCGGGCGCCAGCGCGCCGGCCACGGTCAGCAGGCGCTGGTCCTCCTTGGTGTAGATGTCGTTGGTGACGACGACGAGATCCCACTTGTCGCGCATCGCCTTGCACAGCATCTCGACCAGCGTCGTCTTGCCCGAGCCCACCGGCCCGCCCACGCCCACGCGCAGCGGCGGCAGGCGCTTGCGGCGGTTGGCGATGTGGTGCAGCGGGGCGGGACGGGTGGCGGCGAAGTCGATCATGGCGAGGTCTCGTCGAATCAGGAGCGGAACAGGCGCGAGTACTGCGTCTCGTGGCGGGCGCTGGCGATGCCCAGCATCGGCGCGAACGACTGCATGTCGTCGTCGCCCATGGCCAGCGCCTGCTCGATCAGCGGCGGCATGCGCGCGACCAGCGCCTGCAGGATGCGCTGGCCCGCGAGCTGGCCCAGCGGCACCGCCTTCAGCGCCGCCTGCACCATGTTCTCGGCCCAGCCGAACAGCGACGCATGCAAGGCCTGTGCCGCGCTCGCGTTCGCGCGCGCGGTGCCGAACGCGAAGGCGACCGGCCAGGTGGGCGAGGGCGCCAGCGCGGCCAGGTGCGCGAGGCGCGCGTCGTCGCCGCCGTCCTGGTTGCGCAGCCACTCGACCAGCGAGCGGCCCATCTGCTCGGCCTGCAGGCGCAGCTCGCGCGTCTCGCGGGTGCGGGCGACGAAGTCGTTGAGCTGCGTGACGCGCGCGAAGTCGTGGCGCTGCCATGCGAGATGCGCCTGCGCCAGCACCGGCAGGTCGGCGCGCGCGGGCGCCAGCGCCATCTGGTTGGCGAGCCAGTCGGCCGCGCTGGCCTCGCCGGTGACGCGGCCGTCGTCGACCGCCGCCTCCAGGCCTTCCGAATAGCTGAACCCGCCGACCGGCAGCGCCGGCGAGGCCAGCCACATCAGCTGCAGCAGCACAGCGTCGCCGGCGACGGTCGCATCGGACATCAGTGGCCGTGCTTCTTGTGGGCGTGGTCATGGCCATGCGAATGCGCGTGGCCGTGATCATGGTCATGATCGTGGTCGCAGTCGGGCCCGTGGACGTGCGGCGCGGCCTGGCCGACGACCGGGATGCCGACCGCCTTGCCCGCGGCCTTGGGCTTCGCATGCGCATGGCCGTGTCCGTGTCCGTGATCGTGATCGTGATCGTGATCGTGATCGTGATCGTGATCGTGATCGTGATCGTGGTGCGCATGATCGTGGTGGTCGTGGCCATGCCCGTGATCATGGCCGTGGTCGTGCCCATGCGCATGGCCCGCATGCGCGCCGGTCTCGTACGCGCCGCCCTCGGGCTCGAACGCGCTGCTCGCCTCGGTGACGATCAGGTGCTGCGCGCGCAGCATGCCGGCCAGCACGTGGTCGGGCTCCAGCAGCAGGCGGTCGGGCTGCAGCTCCAGCGGCACGTGGCGGTTGCCCAGGTGGTAGGCGGCGCGCAGCAGGTCGAACGGCGTGCCGTGCTCGGCGCAGTGCGTGACCACCAGCACCGGCTGCGGCGCCGATTTCACGCGGATCAGCGACCCGTTCTCAGCCACCAGCACGTCGCCGCCGCGCAGCGCCGTGCCGCGCGGCAGGAACACGTTGAGCTCGCGGCCCTGCGAGTCGGTGGCGGCGAAGCGGCTCTTCTGGCGCACGTCCCAGTCCAGCTCCACCTCGCTGCCGCGGCGCAGCAGCACCTGGCTGAGGCCCTGGCCACCGGCGATGCGCTTGCCGACCTGGAGGGGCGCTTGCTTGTCAGTCATCACGAAATCCTTGCGCTTGAAATGAGAACGGGCCGCTCGATGGCGGCCCGCCTCGTGGGGCCGCGGCGGACCGCGGCCAATACCTTACATCACCAGACCTGGCAGCGCTTCACCGGGGCCATCGGCTGGCCCGGCTTGCACGCGAACGCCTGCTCGAACTCCTTGAAGTTCGCCACCAGGCCGTTGACGCGGTAGCGGTTCGGCGAGTGCGGGTTGGTGGCCGCGTTCAGGCGCAGCTGCTCGGGGCGGTCGTTGGAGCAGGCCCATTGCGCCATGCCGATGAAGAAGCGCTGGTCGGGCGTGAAACCGTCGAGCGACGCCGGCGCCGGGTGCGCGGCCGCCTCGGCGCGGTAGGCGATCAGCGCCAGCACCAGGCCGCCGAAGTCGGCCAGGTCCTCGCCGAGGGTCAGCTTGGAGTTGATGTGCACGTCGTCGACGACGATGTACTTGCCGTACTGGTCGGTCAGGCAGGTGGTGCGCTTCTCGAACTCGCCCGAGTCCTTCTTCGTCCACCAGTTCTTCAGGTTGCCCTTGGCGTCGAACTGGCGGCCCTCGTCGTCGAAGCCGTGGGTCAGCTCGTGGCCGATCGTGCCGCCGGTGTTGCCGTAGTTGGGCGCATCGTCGAGCTTGGCGTCGAACAGCGGCGGCTGCAGCACGCCGGCCGGGAAGTTGATGTCGTTCATCTGCGGGTCGTAGTACGCGTTGACCGTCGGCGGCGTCATGCCCCACTCGTTGTGGTCGACCGGCTTGCCGATCTTGGCGAGCTGGCGCCGCGCCTCGAACGCGTCGCCGCGCTGCACGTTGCCCAGCAGGTCGTCGCGCCGGATCTCCAGCGCGGAGTAGTCGCGCCACTTGTCCGGGTAGCCGATCTTGTTGACCATGCCGTGCAGCTTCTCCAGCGCCTTGGCCTTGGTCTGCGGGCCCATCCAGTCCAGGCCCTTGATCTCGCTTTCCATCGCGGCCTGGATCTGCTGCGTCATGTGCTGCGTCTTGGCCTTGAGCTCGGGGCTGAAGTTCTCCTTGACGAACTCCTGGCCCAGCGCCTCGCCGATCTGGTTGTCGACCAGCACCACGCAGCGCTGCCACAGCGGCGCCACCTCGGTCACGCCGCGCAGCGTGCGGCGGTAGAAGTCGAAGTTCTCGTCGACGAAGGGCTTGGACAGGAACGGCGCCGACACGTGCGCCACGTGCCAGCGCAGGTAGGTCTTGATCTCGTCGAGCTTGCGCATGCGCAGCTGGAAGTCCAGCGTCTGGAAGAACCTGGGCTGGCTCACGTTGAAGCGGTCGTTGCCAGCCACGCCCATGCCCGCCAGGTAGGACTTCCAGTCGAAGGCCGGCGTCAGCGCCTGCAGCTTGCGCTCGGTGGCCGGGTGGAAGAGCTTGCGCGGATCGCGCAGCTCCACGGCCGTCATCGAGCCCTTGGCCAGCGCCGTCTCCATGGACATCACGGTGTCGGCGTGCGCCTTCGCGTCGGCCGCGCCGTCGCCCATCAGCTGGAACATGCGGGCGACGTGCGCCACGTACTTGTCGCGCAGTTCCTTGGACTTGGCGTCCGTCTTGAAGTAGTAGTCGCGCTCCGGCAGGCCCAGGCCGCCCTGGTTGGCGAACGCGATCACGCGCGACGAGTCGGCGTAGTCCTGCGACGAGCCGAAGCTGAAGAACAGGCCGTCGTCGCCCGAGTTCAGCTGCAGCGCGGCGAGCACGGCCGGCAGGTCCTTCTTGGCCTTCATGCCCGCGATCAGGTCCAGCTCGGGCTTCATCGGCTGGGCGCCGAGCTTCTGCGTGAGCGCCTCGTCGGTGCAGGCGGCGAACGCGTCGCCGATCTTCTGCTGCGACACGGTGCGGCCGGCGGTCTGCGTGGCCAGGCGGTCGAGGATGCCCCACAGCACGCGGCGGTTGTCCTGCTCCATCTTGGAGTAGACGTCCCAGCGCGACTGGTCGGCCGGGATCGGGTTGTTCTTCTGCCAGCCGCCGCAGGTGTACTGGAAGAAGTCGACGCACGGGTCGGCCGTCCTGTCCATCGAGCCGACGTCCAGCACCGGCGTGTAGGGCAGGCGGGCCAGCGGCGTGACGGCGGGCGCCGAGGCGGCGGTGACGGCCGCGGCGGCCGACGACGCGCCCGGCGTACCCGGCTTCGGCGGCGCCGCGTCCTCGGCGAAAGCCGAGGCGGCGAGCAGGCCGGCGGCCGCGAGCGCGGCGAACAACTTCTTCTTGTGGATGGGTTGCATGGGGGGTGGTGGCAGTGGTTGTCTCGTGGACGTGCGTGCTGCGAAGGTCACTCGACCTTCACGCCCTTCCAGAACGCGACGCGGCCCTTGATGTTGGCCGCGGCTTCGGTGGGTTCGGGGTAGTACCAGACCGCTTCGGGATTCATCTCGCCGTTCACGAGCAGCGTGTAGTAGTACGCCTGGCCCTTCCACGGGCAGCTCGTGCGGTGGTTGCTGAAGGTGACGTAGTCCCGGTTCAGGCTGGACTCGGGAAAGTAGTGGTTGCCCTCGACGGTGACGATGTCGTCGCTCTCGGCCAGGACGGCGCCGTTCCAGGTGGCTTTCATGTCGTGTTCTCCCGTGGGCCGCGGCGGTGCGCGCGCGGTGCAGCCGGTAGTTTCGCAGGTCGGGGAGGGAACGCTGCCTCGGGGCTTCCCGCGCCGGGCATGTTGTATAGGGGAGGAAAATCCGCCTTGACGTCCGCTTCGGAACGTCGTGACGCCGTTGGGGCGCTCCGTCTTGGCGGAGCCGGCGTGTCGACCGGGCGATGCCGGTCGGGATGTCAGGCGGGCGGCTCGGGCCTCGCCTTGGGTGGCCGTGCTCGAATTACTTCGGCAGCGGCAGGTTGGTGCGCAACTGGCCTTGACGGTTGACCTCGATGCTCGGGGCATGAGGCAGCGGCTGCCACTCGGGCTTGGCCGGCGGTTGGCGCGTGATGCGCTCGCCCAGCGGTCGCCAGGGTGCAGGGTCGGGTTCGCCTGCGACTTTCATGGTTCTACCCTCCTTGTCGGGTTCCATCTGCGTCATCCGGTACTAGCAATCGGCGCGCCAGGAAACGTCCGCTTGAATCGGCGAGGCGTCGGTGACGGCATCGAGTGCCCGTGCCTGTCTCTACAACGCCGCAGCGTACGCGACGGTGCACAACGACGATGGCATTTACACATGCGTTCTCCATGCGTCGCGGCACGGCGGACCGGCGCGTCACGTGCGGACGGAACGCCGTGCATCGACGTCTCTACTGGAGTCCTGCCGGCCCGCCAGGGCCATCCCCAAAATGTTGAATTCCCCCACGCTCGCGAACGATGCGTGAAATCCGACCGCGTCCCGGTCAGAAGAGGAAGTAGCGCTGCGCCATCGGCAGCGCGGTGGCGGGCTCGCACGTCAGCAGCTGGCCGTCGGCGCGCACCTCGTAGGTCTGCGCGTCGATCTCCATCTTCGGCAGCCAGGCGTTGTGCACCATGTCGCGCTTGGTGACCGTGCGGCAGCCCTTGACCGTGGCGATGGCCTTGCGCAGGCCCGCGCGCGCGGGCACGCCCGCGGCGACGCCGGCCTGCGACAGGAACGTGAGCGACCCCTGCGCCAGCGCGCCGCCGAAGCTGCCGAACATGGGCCGGTAGTGCACCGGCTGCGGCGTCGGGATCGAGGCGTTCGGGTCGCCCATCGCGGCATGCGCGATGAAGCCGCCCTTGAGGATCAGCGCCGGCTTGACGCCGAAGAATGCCGGCTGCCACAGCACCAGGTCGGCCCACTTGCCGACCTCGATCGAGCCGACCTCGTGCGCGATGCCGTGCGTCAGCGCCGGATTGATGCCCAGCTTGGCGACGTAGCGCTTGATGCGGTGGTTGTCGTTGCGCTCCGAGTCGCCTTGCAGCGCGCCGCGCTGCGCCTTCATCTTGTGCGCCGTCTGCCAGCAGCGCAGGATCACCTCGCCGACACGGCCCATGGCCTGCGAGTCGGAGCTGAACATGCTGATCGCGCCGAGGTCGTGCAGGATGTCCTCGGCGGCGATGGTCTCGCGGCGGATGCGGCTCTCGGCGAACGCGAGGTCCTCCGCGATGCCGGCGTCCAGGTGGTGGCACACCATCAGCATGTCCAGGTGCTCGTCCAGCGTGTTGACCGTGAACGGGCGCGTCGGATTGGTGGACGAGGGCAGCACGTTGGCCTCGCCGACCACCTTCATGATGTCGGGCGCGTGGCCGCCGCCGGCGCCTTCGGTGTGGAAGCTGTGGATCGTGCGGCCCTTGAACGCCGCGACGGTGTCCTCGACGAAGCCGCTCTCGTTGAGCGTGTCCGAGTGGATCGCGACCTGCACGTCGGTCTCCTCGGCGACCGACAGGCAGCAATCGATCGCCGCCGGCGTCGTGCCCCAGTCCTCGTGCAGCTTCAGGCCGACCGCGCCGGCCTCGACCTGCTGGCGCAGCGCCTCGGGCCGGCTCGCGTTGCCCTTGCCGAGGAAGCCGAGGTTCATCGGGAACGCGTCGGCGGCCTTGAGCATGCGCTCGATGTTGGCCGGGCCGGGCGTGCAGGTCGTGGCGAAGGTGCCGGTGGCGGGGCCGGTGCCGCCGCCCATCATCGTGGTGATGCCCGATGCCAGCGCCTCCTCGATCTGCTGCGGGCAGATGAAGTGGATGTGGGTGTCGATGCCGCCCGGCGTGACGATCATCCCCTCGGCCGCGATGACCTCGGTGCCCGGCCCGATGACGATGTCCACGCCCGGCTGCACGTCCGGGTTGCCGGCCTTGCCGATGGCGGCGATGCGGCAGCCGCGCAGGCCGATGTCGGCCTTGACGATGCCCCAGTGGTCGACGATCAGCGCGTTGGTGATGACGCAGTCGACCGCGTCGGCCGGCCCCGGGCCGTTCGTCGCCTGGCCCTGGCCCATGCCGTCGCGGATCGTCTTGCCGCCGCCGAACTTCACCTCCTCGCCGTAGCCGCCGGCGGCCAGCGTGAAGTCCTTTTCGACCTCGATGACGAGGTTGGTGTCGGCCAGCCGCACGCGGTCGCCGGTGGTGGGGCCGAACATCTCGGCGTAGGCGCGTCGTCCGATCGTCGGCATCAGAGCTTCCCCTGGACCAGGCCGCGGAAGCCGAACACGGTGCGCGCGCCGGCGAGCTCGATCAGCTGCACCGTGCGCTGCTGCCCCGGTTCGAAGCGCACGGCGGTGCCGGAGGCGATGTCCAGCCGCATGCCGCGCGCCGCGGCGCGGTCGAAGCGCAGCGCGGCGTTGGTCTCGGCGAAGTGGTAGTGCGAGCCGACCTGGATCGGGCGGTCGCCGGCGTTCTCCACCACCAGCGTCAGGCGGCGCCGGCCGGGGTTGAGTTCGAGGTCGCCCTCGTCGGTGAGGAGTTCGCCGGGGATCATCGCGTCCTTGGTCGGGGAGGGTTGCACCGTGCGAGTGCGTCAGGTGATCGGCTGGTGCACCGTCACCAACTTGGTGCCGTCCGGGAAGGTGGCCTCGACCTGGATCTCGGGGATCATCTCGGCGATGCCGTCCATCACGTCGGCGCGCGTGAGCACCCGGCGGCCTTCGCTCATCAGCTCGGCGACGCTGCGGCCGTCGCGCGCGCCTTCCAGGATGGCCGCGCTGATCAGCGCCACCGCCTCGGGATGGTTCAGCTTCAGGCCGCGCGCCTTGCGCCGCTCGGCGAGCAGCGCGGCGGTGAAGAGCAGCAGCTTGTCCTTTTCGCGCGGGGTCAGGTTCATCTTGCGCAGCGTATTGCAGCTTTGGTGCCAGGCGCAAGGGACGGCACGAGTCTTGAGTGCGTCGGCGTCGCCCATGACCGACGCCGCCCTCGATCCCGCGCCGACCGCCGCGCCCGCGCCCCAGCGCGTGGTGAAGCTGCGGCGCGACTACAACAGCTGGGTCGCGCAGGAATCGCTGGAGGACTACGCGCTGCGCTACACGCCGCAGTCGTTCCGCAAGTGGTCGGAGGCGCGCGTGGCCAACACGGCGTTCGGCGCGGCGTCCTTCCTGGTGCTGGAGGCCGTCGGCGCGACGCTGCTGGTGCAGTGCGGCTTCGTCAACGCGTTCTGGGCGATCCTGGCCACCGGGCTGATCATCGCGCTGGCCGGCTGGCCGATCGCGGTCTACGCCGCGCGCCACGGGCTGGACATGGACCTGCTCACGCGCGGCGCGGGCTTCGGCTACCTCGGCTCGACCATCACCTCGCTGCTGTACGCGAGCTTCACCTTCATCTTCTTCGCGCTGGAGGCCGCGGTGATGGCGTACGCGCTGGATCTCGCGTTCGACATCCCGCCGGCCTGGGGCTACCTCGTCTGCGCGCTCGTCGTGCTGCCGCTGGTCACGCACGGCGTCACCGCCATCGGCCGGCTGCAGGTGTGGACGCAGCCGCTGTGGCTGGCGATGCTGGTGCTGCCCTACGCGTTCGTGTTCCGCGCGCATCCGCACGCGCTGGCCGGGCTGTGGGCTTACGCCGGCGAGGACGGCCGCGGCGGCGCGTTCGACGTGCTCAAGTTCGGCGGCGCGATGACGGTGGGCATCGCGCTGATCACGCAGATGGGCGAGCAGGCCGACTACCTGCGCTTCATGCCCGCGCGCACCGCCGCCAACCGGCGCCGCTGGTGGCTGGGCGTGGCCGTCGGCGGCCCGGGCTGGGTGCTGCCGGGCGTGCTCAAGATGCTGGGCGGCGCGCTGCTGGCCTGGATCGCGATCGGGCAGGCAGTGCCGCCGGATCGCGCGGTCGACCCCAACCAGATGTACCTGGCGGCGTGGGACACCGTGTTCAGCCGCCCCGGCATGGCGGTGGCCGCGACGGCGGCCTTCGTCGTGCTGTCGCAGCTCAAGATCAACGTCACCAACGCGTACGCCGGCTCGCTGGCGTGGTCGAATTTCTTCGCGCGGCTGACGCACAGCCACCCGGGCCGCGTCGTCTGGGTCGCGTTCAACACGGCCATCGCGCTGATGCTGATGGAGCTCGACGTGTTCACGATGCTGGGCAAGGTGCTGGGCCTGTACGCGAACCTGGCGATCTCGTGGCTGATGGCGGTGGTGGCCGACCTCGTCGTCAACAAGCCGCTGGGGCTGTCGCCGCGCGGCATCGAGTTCCGCCGCGCCTACCTGTACGACGTCAACCCGGTGGGCGTGGGCGCGATGGGCGCGGCGTCGATGCTGAGCGTCGCGGCGCACCTGGGCGCGTTCGGCGCGCTGGCGCAGGCGTTCTCGGCGCTGATCGCGCTGGTGACGGCGTTCGTCGCGGCGCCGCTGATCGCGTGGGCGACGAAGGGCCGTTACTACATCGCGCGGCACGAGGTCGAGGCTACGATCAGGTTCTTCGAGGCCGGCACCGCCGCGCCGCGCTACCGGGCCTTGCGCTGCACGGTCTGCGAGCGCGAGTACGAAGGCCCGGACATGTCGCACTGCCCCGCCTACCAGGGCCCGATCTGCTCGCTGTGCTGCTCGCTGGACGCGCGCTGCGGCGACCTGTGCAAGCCCGACGCGCGCCTGGCCGACCAGGCGCGCGCGGCCGTCCACGCGCTGCTGCCGCGCCGCCTGTGGCCGGCGGTCGACGGCGGGCTCGGCGCCTGGCTGGCGCTGATGCTGCCGGTGACGCTGCTGCTGGCGGGCGTCTGCGCGCTGCTCTACCAGCAGGAGCTGCGCGCGCTCGGCGACGCGTCCGCCAATGCCGCGGCGGCGCTGCGCCAGGCCTGCGTCGGCGCCTTCGCGCTGCTGCTGCTGGGCGGCGGCGTGGTCGGCTGGTGGGCGGTGCTCACGCGCCAGAGCCGGCGCGTGGCGCAGGAGGAGAGCAACCGCCAGACGCAGGCCCTCGGCGAGCAGACGCTGCGCCTCGGCAAGCAAACGGTGCGGCTGCGCCAGGAGATCGAGTCGCACCGCCGCACCGACGCCGAGCTGCAGCGGGCCAAGGCCGCCGCCGACGCCGCCAACCAGGCCAAGAGCCGCTACATCTCGACGCTGAGCCACGAGCTGCGCACGCCGCTCAACAGCGTGATCGGCTACGCCCAGCTGCTGGACGACGACCCCGCGCTGCCGCCGCACCGGCGCCAGGCCGTCAGCGTGATCCGGCGCGGCGGCGAGCACCTGCTGTCGCTGATCGAGGGCACGCTGGACCTCGCCCGGATCGAGAGCGGCAAGGTGTCGCTCGCGACGGCGACGGTGGCGTTCCGCGACGCGATGGACCAGCTCGCCGACCTGTTCGAGCTGCAGGCCGCCGCCAAGGGCCTGCGCTTCGTGCGCGAGTTCGACGCCGGGCTGCCGCAGTGGGTGCGCGCCGACGAGCGCCGGCTGCGCCAGATCCTGATCAACGTGATCGGCAACGCGGTCAAGTTCACCGAGCGCGGCGAGGTGACGCTGCGCATCCGCCACGCGCGCGAGATCGCGTCGTTCGAGATCGAGGACACGGGCCCGGGTATCGCCGCGGCGGACCTCGAGCGCGTCTTCGAGCCCTTCGCGCGCGGCGGCGCGGCCGACGGCGGCACCGGCCTGGGCCTGACGATCGCCAGGATGCTCACCGACCTGATGGGCGGCGAGATGACGGTGCGCAGCACGCCGGGCGCGGGCACGTGCTTTCGCATCGTGCTGTTCCTCGCGGAGCAGCGCGCGGGCGCCGCGGCCGGCGCGCCGGGCGCGCGGCGTCGATCGGGCTATGCCGGCGCGCGCCGGCGCGTGCTGGCGGTCGACAACGAGGAGGTCGACCGCGACCTGCTGCGACAGTTGCTGGAGCCGGTCGGCTTCCAGGTGCTGCAGGCCGCGTCCGGCGAGGAGGCGCTGCGGCTGCTGCGCGGCCTGCCGGCGGACGCGGCGCCCGACGCGATCCTGCTGGATCTGGCGATGCCCGGCATCGACGGCTGGGAGACGCTGCGCCGGCTGCGCGCCGAGGGGCTGGGCGACGCGCCGGTGGCCATCGTGTCGGCCAACGCGTTCGACCGCCGGCTGGACAACGACCTGGGCATCGCGGCCGACGACTACGTGCTCAAGCCGGTGCGCGGCGAGGAGCTGCTGGACTGGCTGGGCCGCGCGCTGGCGCTCGAATGGACCAGCGACCCGGCGCCCGTGCTGCCCGCGCCCGCCCTGACGCCCGACGTCGGCGCGGCCCTGCCGGCGCTCGCGTCGCTGCGCGCGCTCGCGGAACAGGTGCGCGTCGGCTACCCGCGGGGCATCCATCGCTGGCTCGACCACATCGACGCCACCGAGCCCGCCTGCGTCGGCTTCACGCAGCGCCTGCGCGGCCTCGCGAGCCGCTTCCAGCTCGACGCGATGGCCGCCGACATCGCGCAGGCCCTGCGCGTGCGCGAGGTGTCGCATGGCTGAGTGGCTGCAGGCGTCGGCGGGCCTGGACGCGGCGGCGCCGGGCGCGGGCGTCGTGCTGATCGTCGACGACATCCCGGACAACCTGGCGGTGCTGCACGACGCGCTCGACGAGTCCGGCTACACGGTGCTGGTGGCCACCGACGGCGCGAGCGCGATCGCGCGCGCCGCGCAGTCCTTGCCCGACATCGTGCTGCTGGACGCGCTGATGCCCGGCATGGACGGCTTCGAGGTGGCACGGCGCCTGAAGGCCGACGAGGCGACCGCGCCCATCCCGATCGTCTTCATGACCGCGCTGACCGACACCGAGCACGTGCTCGCGGCGTTCGCGGCGGGCGGCGTCGATTACGTCTCCAAGCCGGTGCGGCCGCGCGAGGTCGTCGCGCGCATCGCGGCGCACCTGCAGAGCGCGCGCCAGGCGCGCCAGGCGCGCAACGCGCTCGACGCCTTCGGCCACGCCTCGATCGCGCTGCGCCCCGAGGACGGCCGCGTGCTTTGGCAGACGCCGCTGGCGCGCGACCTGATGAAGCGCCACTTCGGCGCGGGCGCCGCCGCCGCGCCCATCGCCGGCGCGGCGGCCGGCGTCGTCGCGCCGCTGCACGCGCCCGCGAGCCTGTGCGACTGGGTGCGGGCGCGCGTCACGCGCACGGGCGCGGACGCGGACGCGGGCGAGATCCCGGACACCTGGACCTGCGTCACCGGCACGCAGCGCCTGCACTGCAGCCTGCACCCCGCCAGCGCCGAGGACGAGTGGCTGCTGGTGCTGACCGAGAGCAGCAACGGCGCCGCGATCGAGGCGCTGTCGCTGCAGTTCCGGCTGACGGCGCGCGAGGCCGAGGTGCTGTACTGGGTGGCGCAGGGCAAGACCAACCGCGACATCGGCGACATCCTCGGCACGCGCCCCCGGACCATCACCAAGCACCTGGAGCACGTGTTCGAGAAGCTGGGCGTCGAGACGCGGACTGCCGCAGCGTCGCGCGTGCTCGGGACGCTGCCGGAGCTGATGCGCAGGCGCTAGCTCCAGGCGCTCTGCCGGCTCGCCTGGAAATCGAGGAAGCGGATCGCCGAGTCGCGCACGCCGGCAGCGGCCTTCGGGTGCGAGGCCACGGCGGTGAGGCGGCGCAGCCAGGCGCTGCGCTCGTCGCGCGGCAGCCGCGAGTTCAGCAGCCGGTTGGCCATCCAGGCGCCGAGTTCGGTGGGCTGGCGTTCCAGCGAGGCGGCCAGCTGTTCCGGATACCCGGGCTGGCATTCCAGCGCGTGCACCAGCGGGCCCGGGGTGCCGAAGTCGGCCTGCGGGAAGCGCTCCATCAGGGCCAGCAGTTCGGGGACGACGCGCTCGCAGCCGGGCAGGGCGGCGAAGCCGGCGAGCAGCTCGTTGAGCCGGTGCACGTTGTCCGCGCCGTCGCCGGTGGGCGCGAAGGCCTGCAGGTCGGTGAGGAGGTCGGCGATGGATCGGGTCATGGCAGCGGGGAGGCCAGCGTCGGAAGACCCGAGCGTAGCGATTCGCGGCTTGTCGGGAGGCCTGCCGCGACATGACACTGCGGCCCGCGTGGGTAGCGCCGGGGACCCGTGCCGCGATGCGCTCCGGGGCTGCGCCAGGGCAGGTGGGGTACGGCATGTGTCGTATATCGCCGCGCGGCGGCGCTGCCTATTCTTCGCTCATCGTCCCCCGGTTGCAGGGGATGCCTCCAGGAGCATTTCGAGCATGACGACTTCCCGCCGCGGCTTCGGCCTGACCCTCGGTGCGCTTGCCGCACTCGCCACCCTGACCGCGATGGCGCCGGCCCAGGCCGCCGACACCATCAAGGTCGGCGTCCTGCATTCGCTGTCCGGAACCATGGCGATCTCGGAGACGGTGTTGAAGGACACCGCGCTGATGACGATCGCCGAGATCAACGCCAAGGGCGGCGTGCTGGGCAAGCAGCTCGAGCCGGTGGTGGTCGACCCGGCCTCCAACTGGCCGCTGTTCGCCGAGAAGGCGCGCCAGCTGGTCACGCAGGACAAGGTGGCCGTGGTGTTCGGCTGCTGGACGAGCGTGTCGCGCAAGTCGGTGCTACCGGTGTTCGAGGAGCTCAACAGCCTGCTGTTCTACCCGGTGCAGTACGAGGGCGAGGAGCTGAGCAAGAACGTGTTCTACACGGGCGCGGCGCCGAACCAGCAGGCCATCCCCGCGGTCGAATACCTGATGTCCAAGGACGGCGGCTCGGCCAAGCGCTTCGTGCTGCTGGGCACCGACTACGTCTACCCGCGCACGACCAACAAGATCCTGCGCTCGTTCCTGCACGCCAAGGGCGTGAAGGACGAGGACATCATGGAGGAGTACACGCCGTTCGGCCACTCCGACTACCAGTCCATCATCGCCAAGATCAAGAAGTTCGCGAGCGAGGGCAAGAAGACGGCCGTGGTCTCGACGATCAACGGCGACTCCAACGTGCCGTTCTACAAGGAGCTCGGCAACCAGGGCCTGAAGGCGACCGACGTGCCGGTGGTGGCGTTCTCGGTCGGCGAGGAGGAGCTGCGCGGCGTCGACACCAAGCCGCTGGTGGGCCACCTGGCGGCGTGGAACTACTTCATGTCGATCAAGAACCCGACCAACGCCGCCTTCATCAAGGAGTGGTCGGACTACGCCAAGAAGAACAATCTCCCTGGCGACAAGGACAAGCCGCTGACCAACGACCCGATGGAGGCCACCTACATCGGCATCCACATGTGGGCGCAGGCGGTGGAGAAGGCCAAGTCCACCGACACCGACAAGGTGATCGCCGCGATGGCCGGCCAGACCTTCAAGGCGCCGGGCGGCTTCATGTCGACGATGGACCCGAAGAACCACCACCTGCACAAGCCGGTGTTCATCGGCGAGATCAAGCCGGACGGCCAGTTCAACGTCGTGTGGAAGACGCCGGGCCCGATCAAGGCGCAGCCGTGGTCGCCGTACATCCCCGAGGACAAGGGCAAGAAGGACGAGCCTGAAAAGAAGTGAGGACGCGATGCGACGGCTCGTTCTCCGTCATGCCGTCGCCGCGCTGGCCGCGGTCATCGGAATGATCGCCGCGCCCGCGTGGGCGCTCGACGCCGCGCAGGCGCGCGCGATCGCGACCGGCGACAACGACGCGCGCATCGCCGCGCTGCAGGACGCCGTCACGCGCGGCGACCCCGGCGTGGCGACGTTCGCGCAGGCCCTGCTCGACGACGCGGTCAAGACGAGCGCGACCGGCGTGTTCATCGTCCATGACGACCAGGCCGTCGACGCCGTCACCGGCCGGCCCGCGAAGCTGCCGGACGACGCCGAGGACGCCAGCAACAACAACCGCATGCGCGGCGCGCTGGAGTCCGCGCTGAGCGGGCTGCGCCTGCTGTCGCCCGAGCTCGTCACGCGGCGCGCGGCGGTCGACGACCTGGCCAAGGGCGACATCGAGCCGGCGATGCTGCCGCTGGTGGACAAGGCGTACGCGAAGGAGGCCGACGCGGCGCTGAAGTCGCGCCTGGGCCGGCTCAGGGCCGCGGCGCAGATCGCGTCGCCCGATCGCGCGCTGCGGCTGCAGGCGATCCAGCAGCTGTCCGGCAGTGGCGAGCCCGCCGTGCGCGCGCTGCTGCAGGCGCGCCTCGCGCCCGATGCGGAGGGCGATCCCGAGCTGCGCGCGGCGCTCGCGCAGGCCGTCGCGCAGGTCGACGGCCGCCTGGCCTGGGGCGAGCGCCTGGGCGTGCTGTTCACCGGCGTCAGCCTGGGCTCGATCCTGCTGCTGGTGGCGCTCGGGCTGGCGATCACGTACGGCCTGATGGGCGTCATCAACATGGCGCACGGCGAGCTGATGATGATCGGCGCGTATACCACCTGGGGTGTGCAGAACCTGTTCCGGCACGTCGCGCCGGGCTGGTTCGACGCCTACGTGCTGCTGGCGATCCCCGCGTCCTTCCTCGTCTCCGCGCTGGTCGGCGCGATCCTGGAGCGCGGCGTCATCCGCTTCCTCTACGGCCGGCCGCTGGAGACGCTGCTGGCGACCTGGGGCATCAGCCTCGTCCTGATGCAGGGCGTGCGCTCGCTGTTCGGCGCACAGAACGTCGAGGTGGAGAACCCGGCGTGGATGTCGGGCGGCGTCGCCGTCGCGAGCAACCTCGTGCTGCCGTACAACCGCCTCGCGATCATCGCGTTCGCGGCGATCGTGCTGCTGGCCACGACCCTGCTGATCAGCCGCACGCGCCTGGGCCTGTTCGTGCGCGGCGTCACGCAGAACCGGCGCATGGCCTCGTGCACCGGCATCGACACGGCGCGCATCGACACGCTGGCCTTCGCGCTCGGCGCGGGCATCGCCGGCATGGCGGGGTGCGCGCTGAGCCAGGTCGGCAACGTCGGGCCCGACCTCGGCCAGAGCTACATCGTCGACTCGTTCATGGTGGTGGTGCTGGGCGGCGTCGGCCAGCTCGCCGGCACCGTGCTCGCGGCGCTGGGCCTGGGCCTGATGAACAAGGTGCTCGAAGGCGTGGCCGGCGCGGTGCTCGCCAAGATCTTCGTGCTGGTGTTCATCGTCGTCTTCATCCAGAAGCGGCCGCAGGGCCTGTTCGCCCTCAAGGGCCGGAGCGCCGAAGCGTGACGCCGACCTCGCCCGTGGAACTGCTTCCGCAATCCCGGCGCGGCCTGCTGCTGGGCGCGCGCGGCTGGGCCGTCGTCATAGTCGCGCTGGCGCTGATCGCCGTCGTCGTGCCGCTGCTCAACCTCGCGCTGCCCGCGGGCAGCCCGCTGCATCTGGGCGACTGGGGCGTCGCGCTGGTGGCCAAGATCATGTGCTACGCGATGTGCGCGCTGGCGATGGACCTGATCTGGGGCTACACCGGCATCCTGTCGCTCGGCCACGGCCTGTACTTCGCGCTCGGCGGCTACGCGATGGGCATGTACCTGATGCGCCAGATCGGCCATGACGGCAACTACCGCAGCGACCTGCCGGACTTCATGGTGTTCCTCGACTGGAAGACGATGCCGTGGACCTGGGCCGGCAGCGCGTCCTTCGCGTTCCAGGCGATCCTCGTCGTCGCCGTGCCCGCGCTGGTCGCGGGCGTGTTCGGCTGGTTCGCGTTCCGCTCGCGCATCAAGGGCGTGTACTTCTCGATCATCACGCAGGCGCTGACCTTCGCCGGCATGCTGCTGTTCTTCCGCAACGAGACGGGCTTCGGCGGCAACAACGGCTTCACCGACTTCAAGCGCATCCTGGGCGCGCCGATCGCCGCGCCGTCCACGCGCATGCTGCTGTTCGTCGTCACCGGCCTCACGCTGGTCGGGTTCTACCTGCTGGCGCGCGCGATCGTCAACAGCAAGTACGGCCGCGTGCTGCAGGCCATCCGCGACGCCGAGACCCGCGTCATGTTCACCGGCTACGACCCGCTGAAGTACAAGCTGTCGATCTGGGTGCTGTCGGCCGTGATGTGCGGCATCGCCGGCGCGCTGTACGTGCCGCAGGTGGGCATCATCAACCCGAGCGAGATGTCGCCGGCGGCGTCCATCGAGATGGCGATCTGGGCCGCGGTCGGCGGGCGCGGGACGCTGGTCGGGCCCATCGTCGGCGCGTTCTTCGTCAACGGCGCCAAGAGCTGGTTCACGCAGGCGTTCCCCGAGTTCTGGCTGTACTTCCTCGGCGCGCTGTTCATCGCGGTGACGCTGTTCCTGCCGCGCGGGATCATGGGGATCAAGGATCGACTGATGAAGGAAAAGGGCGTGGAGGTGCGCGGATGACGCCGGAGCTGCAGGAAGCCGGGGCCGCGCTGCTGGAGCGGCACCGCCAGTCGGCGTCGGCGACGCCGGCCGGCGGTGCCAGCTTCGGCCGCCTCGTGCACGGGCTGCAGCCCGACTTCGCGCACGGCGTCGCGCTGTACCTCGACGAGATCAGCGTCAGCTTCGACGGCTTCAAGGCGCTGAACGCGCTGTCGTTGGCGATCGACGTCGGCGAGCTGCGCTGCATCATCGGGCCCAACGGCGCGGGCAAGACGACGATGATGGACGTCATCACCGGCAAGACGCGGCCCGACTCCGGCGCCGCGCACTTCGGCTCCAACATCGACCTGCTGCGGCTGCGCGAGCCGCAGATCGTCAAGGCCGGCATCTGCCGCAAGTTCCAGAAGCCGACGGTCTACGAGGAGCTGTCGGTGTTCGAGAACCTGGAGCTCGCGCTCGTCGACGACCGCGGCGTGCCGGCGGCGCTGTTCGCGAAGCTGTCGCCCGCGCAGCGCGAGCGCATCGCCGAGATCCTGCAGCTCGTGCACCTGCTGCCCGAGGCGCAGCGCATCGCGGGCCTGCTGTCGCACGGTCAGAAGCAGTGGCTGGAGATCGGCATGCTGCTCGCGCAGGAGCCCGTGCTGCTGCTGCTGGACGAGCCCGTGGCCGGCATGACCGACGAGGAGACCGAGCGCACCGCGGAGCTGTTCCTGTCGCTGGCCGGCAAGCATTCGCTGGTGGTCGTCGAGCACGACATGAAGTTCGTCGACCTGCTCACGCAGGGCCGGCGCAAGGTCACGGTGCTGCACGAGGGATCGGTGCTGGCCGAGGGCACGCTGGCCGAGGTGCAGGCCAACCCGCAGGTGATCGACGTGTACCTGGGACGCTAGAAGATGCTGCACGTCGAGGGATTGAACCAGTACTACGGCGGCTCGCACATCCTGCGCGACGTCGCGCTGCGGGCGAAGGTCGGCGAGGTCACCGTCGTCCTGGGCCGCAACGGCGTGGGCAAGACGACGCTGCTCAAGAGCCTGATGGGCGTGGTGCCGGCGCGCACCGGCACGATCCGGCTGGACGACGTCGAGCTGGCCGGCAAGCCGCCGTACGAGCGCGTGCGCAGCGGCGTCGGCTACGTGCCGCAGGGCCGCGAGATCTTCGGGCGGCTCACGGTGATGGACAACCTGCGCATGGGGCTGGCGTCGCTGCCCGCGCGCAGCGATGTGCCCGCCGAGCTGTTCGAGCTGTTCCCCGTGCTGGCGCAGATGAAGCACCGGCGCGGCGGCGACCTGTCCGGCGGCCAGCAGCAGCAGCTCGCGATCGCGCGCGCCCTCGCGCCCGGCCCGCGCCTGCTGCTCCTGGACGAGCCCACCGAGGGCATCCAGCCATCGGTCATCAAGGACATCGGCCGCGTGATCCGCCGGCTCGCCGACCGCGGGACCATGGCCATCGTGCTGGTGGAGCAGTACTACGACTTCGCGGCCGACCTGGCCGACGCCTACGTCGTGATGGAGCGCGGCGAGGTCGTGGCGAGCGGCGCCGGGGCGGCGATGGCGTCGGACGGGGTACGGACGCTGATGTCCGTCTAGGTGCGCCACACGCGCGGCGCGCACGCGTCACGCGCCCACGCGAGCGCCCGCCACGCGCGCCAGGTGCGCGCGAGCAGATCCTGCACCGGCTCCACGCGTGGCGCCAGCACGCGCAGCGCGACGACGTCGGGCTGCGGCGCCGTCGCGCCGGCGGTCGCGGCCAGCGCGTGGGTGCCGGCGATCTCGCGGGCCGTCTCCAGCAGCTGTTCGCGGCGGTCGTCGGCCAGCGGCGATCCGGCGGCGAACCAGAGCGTGCCGAGCGCGCGGTGGCCGGCCCAGCCGCAGGGGCCGTCCAGCAGCGCCGTGTCGCTCGCGGCGGTGCGGCCGCGTTCGAGCCAGCGCGGGCCGGCGGCGATGTCGTGGCGGTAGTCGCCGGCGACGAAGGGGGCGTCGGCGGCCGGCAGCCCGAGGGCGACGACGTCCCAGCCGAACATCTCGGCGCCGGGTTGGAGTTCGAAGCGCATGCGGTTGTCGGCGTGCGCGCCGGAGTGCACCAGCGTCTCCAATGGCAGCCATTCGAGCCGGGCGCCGGGCGCGACGCGCGCGGCTACGGATTGCAGCGCGCGCTCGCCGCCGCTGCGGTAGAAGCGCGTCGCGCCGGGCGTGGTGACGAGGGCGTGGGCGCCGCCGTCGACGGACAGCGCGAGCTCCAGCGTGTCGCCGCCGACGATGCCGCCCGGCGGATGCACGATCACGCTGTGGCAGACGGCGGGGCCTTCGGGGAACAGGCTCTTGAGGATGCGCAGCGGACCGTCGTGGCGGAAGTCCAGGCGCGTGCCGCCGGTGGCCGGGTCGGCGCGGTAGTCCAGGTTCAGGCGGGCATGCCAGGCCATCGGCGAAGAGCGAGTCGAAAGCGTCGAGCGTATCGCACGCGCGGCGGTCCGTTCATTCGACGGATGACGCATCCCGTTCACCAAACTTTACGCGGCGAGCAAGCCCGGTTGACCGCCGCCCGGCACGATCGCTGCAGCGACTCGTTATGCCGGGATTCGCGCGACCGCCACCGGCGTGCCGGGCGCGCAGGGTTCCCCGCGGCATCCACCCTCCCAGCGCGGTCCGCGCTGCCAACGACCGACCCCATGACATCTTTCGACGCTATCGGTTACGCTCCGTCCGCACAGGGTGTCCGCCCTGTCGCCTCCACCTCGCGGAACGCCAACGCCTCCATGACCAATCCGCACCTCCTGCTGATCGACGACGACGCGCGCCTGACGCGCATGGTCGGCGACTACCTGCGCACGCAGGGCTTCGACGTCGACACCGCCGGCACGCTGGCCGACGGCCGCATGCGCCTGGCCTCCAGCGCGTACGACGCGCTCGTGCTCGACCTGATGCTGCCCGATGGCGACGGCCTCGACTTCACGCGCGAGCTGCGCGGCCAGCCGGCCACGCGCCGCCTGCCGCTGATGATGCTGACCGCGCGCGGCGAGCCGACCGACCGCATCGTCGGCCTGGAGCTCGGCGCCGACGACTACCTGCCCAAGCCCTTCGAGCCGCGCGAGCTGCTGGCGCGCGTCAAGGCCTTGCTGCGCCGGGCCAGCCCCGAGCCGATCAACGAGGAGGTGCTGCGCTTCGGCAAGCTGGAGATCGACCTCGGCGCCCACGAGGCGCGCCTGGACGGCGCGCGCTGCGACCTCACCAGCCACCAGTTCGACCTGCTGGTCGTGCTCGCGCGCAGCCCCGGCCGCGTGCTGAGCCGCGACCAGATCATGGACGCGCTCAAGGGCCATCCGCTGGAGGCCTTCGACCGCTCGATCGACGTCCACATCTCGCGCATCCGCAGCGTGATCGAGGAAGATCCCAAGAATCCGAAGCGCGTCCTGACGGTCCGTGGCTCTGGTTACCTGTTCGCGCGCAAGCAGGACGCATAAGCTGCATTCGGCTTCCGTCCCGCTCGCAGCGTCGGCCGTGCCGGCGCTGTTTTCGTTTCAAGCTCGCTGAAAGTTCGTCTTGCGTTCGCTCTATCTGCGCATCTGGCTCACGGTGATCGTCACGCTGGCGCTGTTCGCCGGCGCGTCGGGCTGGCTCGTGCAGCGCCACCTCGACCAGGAGCACGCGCGCAACCAGGCGGCGCTGACCGCGCGCATCGCGGCCTGGGGCGACCTGATCCAGCGCTCGCTGCCGGCCGCCGCCGCGCCGGCCGACGTGCAGGCCGAGGCGCTGCGCGACTGGTCGGAGCGCCTGCGCGTGCCGATGGCGCTGGAGGACGAGCAGGGCCACCGCATCGCCGCGTCCGACTCATTCATCCGCCGCGAGGCCGACAAGGCGCTGATGCACGTGGCGATCTACCAGATCAAGCTCGACGACGGCCGCTCGCTGTACGTGATGCGGCCCAACATGCTCAAGCCGCCCGTCGCCAACGACCCGGCGATGCCGCCGGACGAGGACCTCGGCGCCTTCGGCCCCGAGCATCATCCGCAGGCCACCGAGACCCGCGGCCCGCCGCCGTTCCTGTTCCCCGCCGTCATGCCGCGCGGGGTGTCGCCGGGGCTGGGCCTGCTGGTGCTGGTGGTGGTGCTGTTCCTGGCCATCGCGCTCGGCGCCTACCCGTTCGTGCGCCGGCTCACGCGCCGGCTCGAGACGCTCAAGCGCGGCGTCGAGGCCTTCGGCCAGGGCAAGCTCGATCGCCGCGTGGAGGTCGAGGGGCGCGACGAGGTCGCCACGCTGGCCTCCAGCTTCAACCAGGCGGCCGAGCGCATCGAGGCGCTGGTGCGCTCGAACAAGAGCCTGCTGGCCAACGCCAGCCACGAGCTGCGCTCGCCGCTGGCGCGCCTGAAGATGGCCACCTCGCTGATGGGCGACCCGGCCGCCAGCGAGCAGGAGCGCGAGCACCTGCGCGCCGAGATCAACACCGACATCGCCGAGCTGGACGGCCTCGTCGACGAGGTGCTGCTGGCCAGCCGCCTCGAGGCCGCGGCCGAGCCGACGAACCTGGAGAACGTCGACCTGCTGGCGCTGGCGGTGGAGGAGGGCGCCCGCGTGGACGCGCAGGTCGAGGGGGCGTCCGCCACCCTGCGCGGCGAGGAGCGCCTGCTGCGCCGCGCGCTGCGCAACCTGCTGGAGAACGCGCGGCGCTACGGCGGCGGGCAGATCCGCGTCGACCTCGAGGACAAGGCCGCGGCCGGCATCGAGATCCGCGTGTCCGACAACGGCCCCGGCGTGCCGGAGGCGTTCCGCGAGCGCATCTTCGAGCCGTTCTTCCGCCTGCCCGGCCATGCGGAACGCGCCGGCGGCGTCGGCCTGGGGCTGGCGCTGGTGCGGCAGATCGTGGAGCGCCACCACGGCCGCATCCGCTGCGTGCGTCCGCCCGAGGGCGGCGGCTGCTTCGTGATCAACCTGCCGGCGACGGCCTGACCAGCTTCAGGGGGCGGCGGGCGCCGTCCCGTCCAGCTGCGCCGGATCGGGGTGATCCTCGCCGGTCGCCTTGATCGCCCGCTCGGCGTACTTGTTGAAGCGCCAGGCCTTGGCGTCCAGCGTGATGCGGCGCCAGACGGCGCGCTTCTGGCCGGGCGACATCGCCGTCCAGTGCTGCACCTCGTCGAAGGTGCGGCCGCAGCCCTTGCACTCGTGGTCGCCCTGCGAGGTGGAGCAGATCGCGATGCAGGGCGCGTCGGGCGTCGACGCGTACCAGGCCGCCCAGGCCGCGCCGGCCACCGCGGGCAGCGTGAACTCGTCGGCCTCGTGCTCGCGGTAGTACACCATCAGCGCATACACCTCGGCCAGCGCCAGCACCTCGGGGCAGGCCGTGACGCCGTCGGGCGACGGATGGCGTGCGCGCCACCAGTTGATCGCGGCCTCGATGTCGGTGATGTGGATGCCTGCCATGGCGATCGTGTCGGCGGCGGAGTTCAATACGAGAGTCCCATGACGTCGCGGACGTCCTTCATCGTCTGGCGCGCGACTGTGCGCGCGCGTTCGGTGCCCATCTCGACGATCCAGTGCACCTGCTTCGGGTTGGCCAGGAGCTGCTCGGCGCGCTCGCGCCACGGCTGCTGCTCGCGCAGGATGGCGGCTATGACGGGCTGCTTGCAGTCGAGGCAGCCGATGCCCGCCGTGGTGCAGCCGTCGTGCGCCCACTGCTGCGTGGGCGCGTCGGAATAGACCTGGTGGAACTGCCACACCGGGCAGCGCGCCGGATCGCCGACGTCGCTGCGGCGCACGCGCTGCGGGTCGGTGGGCATCGTGCGGATCTTGGCCTCGACCTGCGCCGGCTCCTCGCGCATCTCGATCGCGTTGCCGTAGCTCTTGCTCATCTTGCGGCCGTCCAGGCCCGGCAGGCGCGCGACCTCCGTGTGCAGCGCCTGCGGCTCGACCAGGACGGGGCGGCCGTGGAGGTGGTTGAAGCGGCGCGCCACCTCGCGGGTGAACTCGACGTGCGCGTCCTGGTCCTCGCCCACGGGCACGACCGCCGCCTTGTAGATCAGGATGTCGGCCGCCTGCAGCAGCGGGTAGCCGAGGAAGCCGTAGGTGCCCAGCTCGCGGCCGGACAGGTGCTCGATCTGATCCTTGTACGTGGGCACGCGCTCCAGCCAGCTCAGCGGCGTGCCCATCGCCAGCAGCGTGAACAGCTCGGCGTGCTCGGGCAGGCGGCTCTGGATGAACAGGGTGCAGAGGTCGGGGTCGAGGCCGGCGGCGATCCAGTCGACCACCATGTCGTAGACGTTGCGCTCGATGACCTCGCGATCCTGGTAGTGCGTGGTCAGCGCGTGCCAGTCGGCGACGAGGAAGAAGCAGTCGTACTCGTGCTGCAGGCGCACCCAGTTCTTCAGGGCGCCGTGGTAGTGGCCGAGGTGCAGGGCGCCGGTGGGGCGCATGCCGGACAGGACGCGGGCTCGCATGGGGCTTCTCGAAATGGGCGCTCGGGGAGGGCGATTGTAGTGAGGCTCGCCCATGTCCCGAACGGCCAAAGTCCGGGTTCTCCCCTACAATATTGCCCCATGAAACGAATCGTGGTCCTGATCTCGGGTCAGGGCTCGAACCTGGATGCGATCGTGCGCGCGTCCGAGGCGCAGGACTGGCCCGGCCGCGTGGTCGCGGTGATCAGCAACCGGGCCGACGCCCGCGGCCTGGTCGCCGCCCAGGACAAGGGCATCGCGACCGCGGCGCTCGACCACAAGGCCTTCCCCGACCGCGCGGCGTTCGACGCGGCGCTGGCCGAGACCATTGCCGGCTTCGCGCCCGACCTCGTCGTGCTGGCCGGCTTCATGCGCATCCTGACGCCGGAGTTCGTCGCGCGCTACGAGGGCCGCATGCTCAACGTGCACCCGTCGCTGCTGCCGTCGTTCGCCGGCCTGCACACGCACCGGCGGGCCATCGAGGAAGGCTGCAAGGTGCACGGCGCGACCGTGCACTTCGTCAGCGCCGAGCTCGACCACGGGCCCATCGTCGCCCAGGCCGTCGTGCCGGTGCTGCCCGGCGACGACGAGGCCACGCTCGCCAGGCGCGTGCTCGCGGCCGAGCACGTGCTGTATCCGCGCGCCGTCCGCTGGTTCCTAGAGGGCGCGCTCGAACTGAAGGACGGCCGCGTGACGCACCGCGGCCACGAGCCGCAAGGCTGGCTGGCCGAACCGGCCGCCTGAGTTTTACCCCGCGCGGACGCCCGAGCGGCCGCGCACGAGACGTTTCCCTCCGCTCCAGCGGCGCACGGTGCGCCGTCCGGGCTTCATTTCAGCGACAGCCGCGAAAGACCACCGCCATGCACCCGAACGCCCTCCTCGAAACCGCCACCGAACTGCTGCGCGAGGTCGGCAAGCTCGACATGCCGGCCGACGTCATCGTCTCCAACTTCTTCCGCAAGCACCGTGAGCTGGGCCCGCGCGAGCGTCACGCGCTGGCCGAGACCGCCTACGCGGTGCTGCGCCAGCGGCTGCTCTACCAGCACCTGGCGCAGAGCGGCTCCGGCGCGCTGGAGCGCCGGCTGGCGATCCTGGCCTGGCAGGGCAACGAGTCGCAGATCCGCGGCGCGCTCGGCCCGCACGAGCAGCAGTGGCTCAACCAGGTCAAGGCGATCGACCGCGGCGCGTTCTCCGAGAAGCTGCGCCACAACATGCCCGACTGGCTCGCCGGCGCGCTCAAGAACGAGCTCGACGACGCGGGCTTCTGGAACTTCGTGGCCGCCATGTCGGGCAGCGCGCCGCTGGACCTGCGCGTCAACGTGCTCAAGTCCAACCGCGACAAGGCCCAGGCGCAGCTGCGCGAGGCCGAGATCGAGTCGATCCCGACGCCGTACTCGCCCTGGGGCCTGCGCGTCGACGGCAAGCCGGGCCTGCAGAAGTCCGACGTCTTTCTGCGCGGCGACATCGAGGTGCAGGACGAGGGCAGCCAGCTGCTGGCGGCGCTGGTCGGGCCCAAGCGCGGCGAGATGGTGGTCGACTTCTGCGCCGGCGCCGGCGGCAAGACGCTGGCGCTGGGCGCGGCGATGCGCTCCACCGGCCGGCTCTACGCGTTCGACGTCAACGGCCACCGCCTCGACAAGCTCAAGCCGCGCCTGGCGCGCAGCGGCCTGTCCAACGTGCACCCCGCCCAGCTGACCAACGAGCGCGACGACCGCGTCAAGCGCCTGGCCGGCAAGATCGACCGCGTGCTGGTCGACGCGCCGTGCTCGGGCCTGGGCACGCTGCGCCGCAACCCCGACCTGAAGTGGCGGCTGTCCTCCAAGGCGATCGACGAGCTGGTCGAGCTGCAGGGCAAGATCCTGGAGAGCGCCAGCCGGCTGCTGAAGTCGGGCGGCCGCCTGGTCTACGCCACCTGCAGCCCGCTGCGCCGCGAGGACGAGGGGATCGCCGAGGCGTTCTCGGCGGCCCATCCGGAGTTCAAGCTGCTGGACGCCGGCGAGCTGCTGAAGGCCGCGGGCGTGGAGCGCGCCGACGAGCTGAACGCCGGCGGCTACATGCGCAGCTGGCCGCACGCGCATTCGATGGACGGCTTCTTCGCGGCGGCCTGGCAGAAAGCCTGAGTTCAGCCATCAACTATTCAAAAAATCTGCATTGAGACCCCGGCCCAGGGAACTCCAGCGATTGATTTGCCTCAAAGGAGGGCGCCAAACCCCGGAAAGACCCGGGCGGACGGCGCAATTTTGGTGGCCGCTCCTGGACGCGGCCCCCTACAATTGAACATTCGCCCTTTTTTTCGGGGCATCTACAGGCAGGCAATGGAAGCGATTCAGTCTCTGGTCGACGCGTTCGTGGGCTTCTTCTCCACCGGGCTGGCGCACGCCACGTGGTGGCAGATGGTGGTCTACACGCTGGTGATGACGCACGTCACCATCGCCGCCGTCACGATCTTCCTGCATCGCTGCCAGGCGCACCGCGCACTGGATCTCGGGCCGATCCCGTCGCACTTCTTCCGTTTCTGGCTGTGGCTGACCACCGGCATGGTCACCAAGGAATGGGCCGCCATCCACCGCAAGCACCACGCCAAGTGCGAGACGGAAGAGGACCCGCACAGTCCGGTCACCCGCGGCATCAAGACGGTGCTGCTGCGCGGCGCCGAGCTCTACCGCGCCGAGTCGAGGAACGCCGAGACGATCAAGAAGTTCGGCCACGGCACGCCGGACGACTGGATGGAGCGCAACGTCTACAGCCGCTTCCAGTGGCAGGGCGTGGCGATCATGATGATCATCGACCTGATGCTGTTCGGCGCCATCGGCGCCACGATCTGGGCCGTCCAGATGCTGTGGATCCCGATCACCGCCGCCGGCATCATCAACGGCATTGGCCACTACTGGGGCTACCGCAACTTCGAGGCGGCCGACGCGTCGCGCAACGTCATGCCCTGGGGCATCATCATCGGCGGCGAAGAGCTCCACAACAACCACCACACGTATCCGACCTCGGCCAAGCTGTCGGTCAAGCCCTTCGAGTTCGACATCGCCTGGGGCTACATCCGCGCGATGGAGATCGTCGGCTGGGCCAAGGTGCGCAAGGTCGCGCCGCAGCTCAAGACGGGCGACGTCCGCGCCGTGGCCGACAACGAGACGCTGGAAGCCATCATCGCCAACCGCTACGAGGTGATGGCCAAGTACGCGCGCGAATTGCGCCGCGCCTGCGCCGCGGAAGTCGCCGCGCTCAAGAGCAAGGGCGCCGAGCAGTCGGCCGCGTTGGCCAACATGCGCGTCGCCCGCCGCTGGCTGCACCGCGACGTCGAGAAGATCCCCGGCCACCTGCAGGCCCAGGTCGCCGATGCGGCCGCCACGTCCGAGAAGCTGGGCAAGCTGGTGGCGATGCGCGAGGAACTGCGCGCGCTCTGGACGCGCACGAACGTCTCCGCCGAGCAGGCCGTCGCCGACCTGCAGGCCTGGTGCAAGCAGGCCGAGGAATCCGGCATCGAGGCGCTGCGCGAGTTCTCGCTCAAGCTGCGTTCTGCCAAGGCCGCCTGAGCATCGCGTGCCCATCTGCAAAGCCCGCTTCGGCGGGCTTTGTCGTTCCTGGCCGCGCAAATCCCGCCGGCCGTGCGCGACGCGACTACGGCAGATAGGCGAAGGGTCCCGCCGGCGCCCCGCCGAACAGGGACATCGCGCCCGGCCCGTCGTCCGACGTACAAGACCCGCTTGCGCGCATCCCGACCCCTGGACACGAAAACCAGGGTGGCAGTAGTATCAGGTTTCGTTTGTGAAGAAGGCTTGATTCATTACAGCGACGCGCGCTTCGCCGACCCTTCGCGCATCATTGCGGCAGCGGTTCGGCGATCGGAGCACCTATCCGGCGCTTCCGGAACGATAGCGGGTCCACGTTTACCGGTGTGAGGCTCGCTCATCGAGCCGTTCCGCGTCAGTCACGCCTGACTTCTTCGCAGTTCCATCCAAGTCAGCCAGAGTCCGGTCCCATGCGCTTCGATCTCGTCACGCTCAACCTCGTCCTCGCCATCGCCGAGACGCGCAGCATCACGCGGGGCGCCGAACGCGAGCACCTGGCGCTGGCGGCGGCCAGCAAGCGGCTGTCCGACCTCGAGGCCCGCCTGGGCGTCGCGCTGTTCGACCGCCGCGCCCGCGGCGTCGACCTCACCGAGGCCGGGCGCGCGCTGGTGCGCCACATCCGCACGCTCAACGCCTCGCTGCATGCGCTCGAGAGCGAGGTCGTCGAGTTCTCGCGCGGCATCAAGGGCCACCTGCGGGTGGTCGCCAACGCCGGCGCGATCTCCGAATGCCTGCCGGCCGACCTCGCGGCCTTCGCGCGCGCCCACCCGGGCATCCGCGTGAGCCTGGAGGACCAGACCAGCGCCGACGTCATGCAGGCCGTCGCCGAAGGGCGCGCCGACGTCGGCATCTTCGTCGGCCCCAGCACGGACGCGCGCCTGGCCGCGCGCCACTACAGCACCGGCACGCTGGCCGCGATCGTGCCGTCCGAGCACATCCTCGCGCGCCGCGACGCGGTGCCGTTCGACGCGCTGCTGGACTTCGACATCGTCGGCCTGCACGTCGGCGCCTCGGCGCACGAGCTGATGCTCAAGTCCGCGCTCGAGCGTGGGCGCACGCTCAACGCGCGCCTGCAGGTGCGCGGCTTCGACGCGATCGCCCAGCTCGTGGCCGCTGGCCTGGGCGTGGCGGTGCTGCCGTCCGACACCGCCACCCGTTTCTCCAAGCTGTTCGACATCAAGGTGCTGGCCCTGGAGGAACCCTGGGCCCGCCGCGACTACCTGCTCGCCACGCGCGTGAGCGACTCGCTGCCGGCCGCCGTGCAGCGCTTCGTCGACGCGCTGTGCCCGCCCCCGGCGTCCGCGCCCGCGAGTGCGCCCGCCGCGCCGCGCGCGCGCGAGGCCGCCTCCTCCTGAAGGATCCAAATGACCGCCCGCACGCTCTACGACAAGCTCTGGGACGACCACGTCCTGCACACCGAGGAAGACGGCACCTCGCTGCTGTACATCGACCGCCACCTGCTGCACGAGGTCACCAGCCCGCAGGCCTTCGAGGGCCTGGAGATCGCCGGCCGCAAGGTGTGGCGGCTGTCGTCCAACCTCGCGGTGAGCGACCACAACGTGCCGACCACCGATCGCCGCGGCGGCATCGTCGACCCGACCTCGCGCCTGCAGGTCGACACCCTCGACAAGAACTGCGACCGCGAAGGCATCACGCAGTTCAAGATGAACGACAAGCGCCAGGGCATCGTCCACGTGATCGGGCCGGAGCAGGGCGCCACGCTGCCGGGCATGACGGTGGTCTGCGGCGACAGCCACACCTCCACGCACGGCGCGTTCGGCGCGCTGGCGCACGGCATCGGCACCAGCGAGGTGGAGCACGTGCTGGCCACGCAGACGCTGCTCGCCCGCAAGGCGAAGAACATGCTGGTGCGCGTCGACGGCACGCTGCCGCGCGGCTGCAGCGCCAAGGACATCGTGCTCGCGATCATCGGCCGGATCGGCACCGCCGGCGGCACGGGCTACACCATCGAGTTCGGCGGCTCGGCGATCCGCGCGCTGTCGATGGAAGGGCGCATGACGGTGTGCAACATGGCCATCGAGGCGGGCGCGCGCGCCGGCCTGGTCGCCGTCGACGACACCACGCTGGCCTACGTCAAGGGGCGCCCGTTCTCGCCGTCCGGCGTCGAATGGGACCAGGCCGTCGCGCAGTGGCGCCACCTGCACTCGGACGCCGGCGCGCACTTCGACCGCGTCGTCGAGATCGACGCGGCGACCATCCGCCCGCAGGTCACCTGGGGCACGTCGCCCGAGATGGTGCTGTCGATCGAGGACCGCGTGCCCGATCCCGAGCGCGAGAAGGACGAGGTCAAGCGCGGCGCGATGGAGCGCGCGCTGACCTACATGGCGCTGGAGCCCAACAAGGCGATCGCCGACATCCGCATCGACAAGGTCTTCATCGGCTCGTGCACCAACAGCCGCATCGAGGACCTGCGCGAGGCCGCGGCCGTGGTGCGACGCGTCGGCGGCCGCATCGCCAGCAACGTGCGGCTGGCGATGGTGGTGCCGGGCTCCGGCCTGGTCAAGGAGCAGGCCGAGCGCGAGGGGCTGGACCAGGTCTTCCGCGGCGCCGGCTTCGAGTGGCGCGAGCCGGGCTGCTCGATGTGCCTGGCGATGAACGCCGACCGCCTCGAGCCGGGCGAGCGCTGCGCCTCCACCAGCAACCGCAACTTCGAGGGCCGGCAGGGCGCCGGCGGCCGCACGCACCTGGTGAGCCCGGCGATGGCCGCGGCCGCCGCGCTGCACGGCCACTTCGTCGACGCGCGCAAGTACGTATGACGACCCCCAGTCCACGGGGTACCGCGGACAGCCCCCCGCGGGGGCCGCGGCCTTGCTCCGGAGCGGCCGAGCGCGGCGGCCGCGCGTCTCTTCGAACTAAGGTCTAAACATCATGCAAGCCTTCACGTTGCACACGGGCGTGGTCGCCCCGATGGATCGCGAGAACGTCGACACCGACGCGATCATCCCCAAGCAGTTCCTGAAGTCGATCAAGCGCACGGGCTTCGGCCCCAACCTGTTCGACGAGTGGCGCTACCTCGATCCCGGCTTCCCCGGCCAGGATCCGGACTCGCGCAGGCCCAACCCGGACTTCGTGCTGAACCAGCCGCGCTACCAGGGTGCGTCGGTGCTTGTCGCGCGCCGCAACTTCGGCTGCGGATCGAGCCGCGAACACGCGCCGTGGGCGCTCGACCAGTACGGCTTCCGCGCGATCATCGCGCCGAGCTACGCCGACATCTTCTTCACCAACTGCTTCAAGAGCGGCCTGCTGCCCATCGTGCTGTCCGAGGCCGAGGTGGCGCGCCTGTTCGACGAGGTGGCCGCCTTCCCCGGCTACAAGCTGACGATCGACCTGCCGCGCCAGGTGGTCGTCAAGCCCGACGGCAGCGAGCTCGCGTTCGACGTGCAGCCGTTCCGCAAGTACTGCCTCGTCAACGGCTTCGACGACATCGGCCTGACGCTGCGCCACGCCGACAAGATCCGCGGCTTCGAGGCCGAGCGGCTCGCGAAGATGCCGTGGCTGGCCAACCGCCTGGTCGGCTGACGGGCGAAGTGCCATGGCCCTGCCGCGCGCGCTGCAGCTGCGACGCCATTTCCAGCGCGTCGTGCTGAGCCGCCCGTGGCTCACGTTCGTCGTGATGGGCCTGGCGTTCTTCTGCTTCGGCATGGTCACGCTGAACCTGCTGCACCTGCTGCGCGCGAACGCCGAGCTCATCCTCGACAACGGCGCGATGGCGCTGGTCGACGGTGGTGCGCTGCAGCTGGTCGAGCTGGTGGCCGACGGCTACCTCGCGATGCTCGCCTACGTCGTCATGAAGACCTGCGAGCACGCGCTGTCGCACTGGCTCGCCGACACCTCCGCGTTCGCGCCGTCGACCCACGACGATGCACTCAACGAATCCAACGAGAAACACTGACATGAAGATCGCAATCCTGCCCGGCGACGGCATCGGCCCCGAGATCATCGACGAGGCCGTCAAGGTGCTGCTCGCGCTCGAGCTGCCGCTCGAGATGGAGTTCGCCGACGTCGGCGGCACCGCCTACGCCAGCCAGGGCCATCCGCTGCCCGAGTCCACGCTGGCATTGGCCAAGCTGGCCGACGCCGTGCTGTTCGGCGCCGTCGGCGACTTCAAGTACGACAAGCTCGAGCGCCACCTGCGCCCCGAGCAGGCGATCCTGGGCCTGCGCAAGCACCTGCAGCTATTCGCCAACCTGCGCCCGGCGATCTGCCATCCGCAGCTGACGCACGCGTCCAGCCTGAAGCCCGAGCTGGTGTCGGGGCTGGACATCCTGATCATCCGCGAGCTGACCGGCGACATCTACTTCGGCCAGCCGCGCGGCCGCCGCACCGCCGTCGACGGCCACTTCCTCGGCGCCGAGGAGGCCTTCGACACGATGCGCTACAGCCGTCCCGAGATCGAGCGCATCGCCCACGTCGCGTTCCAGGCGGCGCGCAAGCGCGGCCGCAAGGTGACCAGCGTCGACAAGGCCAACGTGCTGGAGACCTTCCAGTTCTGGCGCGACGTCGTCACCGAGGTGCACGCGCACTACCCGGACGTCGAGCTCGACCACATGTACGTCGACAACGCGGCGATGCAGCTCGTGAAGGCGCCCAAGAAGCTGGACGTGGTCGTCACCGGCAACATGTTCGGCGACATCCTGTCGGACGAGGCAGCGATGCTCACCGGCTCGATCGGCATGTTGCCCTCGGCCTCGCTGGACGCGAACAACAAGGGCCTGTACGAACCCAGCCACGGCAGCGCGCCGGACATCGCGGGCAAGGGGATCGCCAATCCTTTGGCTACAATATTGTCTGCCGCCATGATGCTCCGCTATTCCCTCCAGCAATCCGACGCCGCCGACCGCATCGAGTCCGCGGTGAGCTCGGTGCTGGAGTCCGGCCTGCGCACCGTCGACATCGCGTCGGCGGGCATGCGCACGGTCGGCACGCGCGAGATGGGCGACGCCGTGGTCGCGGCCATCCGCGCCAAGGCGATGACCACCACCACGATCAAAACCACGAGCTGACGCTCCGACTCGTTTCGCCCCTGCTTCCTCCAAGATGGTTCCCAGGCGACGCGAGTCGCGGGGCGGGAAGCAGGACAGGCGGCGGCCCCGGACGGGGCCGCGATCGACAACGTTCAAACTGCGTGCAGGGCACGCTGACTAAGGCGAACGACATGGCATTGGTAGGACTCGTAGGCTGGCGCGGCATGGTCGGCTCCGTGTTGATGGAACGGATGCAGGCCGAAGGCGACTTCGCGCTCATCGAACCCGTCTTCTTCTCGACCAGCGCGGCCGGTGGCAAGGCCCCGGCGCAGGCGAAGAACGAGACGACGCTGAAGGACGCGTTCGACATCGACGCGCTCAAGCGCTGCGACATCGTCGTCACCTGCCAGGGCGGCGACTACACCAGCGAGGTGTTCCCCAAGCTGCGCGCCGCGGGCTGGAACGGCCACTGGATCGACGCGGCGTCCTCGCTGCGCATGTCCGACGACGCCGTCATCGTGCTCGACCCGGTCAACATGCCGGTGATCAAGAACGCGCTCGCCAAGGGCGGCCGCAACTGGATCGGCGGCAACTGCACCGTCAGCTGCATGCTGATGGGCGTGGGCGCGCTGTACAAGGCCGGCCTGGTCGAGTGGATGAGCACGCAGACCTACCAGGCCGCGTCGGGCGGCGGCGCGCAGCACATGCGCGAGCTGCTGACGCAGTACGGCACGCTCAACGCGTCGGTTCGCCCGCTGCTCGACGACCCCAAGAGCGCGATCCTCGAGATCGACCGCCTGGTCATCGAGAAGCAACGCGGGCTGTCGGCCGAGGAAACGAGGAATTTCGGCGTCCCGCTGGGCGGCTCGCTGATTCCCTGGATCGACAAGGACCTGGGCAACGGACAGTCCAAGGAAGAATGGAAGGGCATGGCCGAGACCAACAAGATTCTCGGCCAGGGCGAGGGTTTCGGCACGCCGGCGGTTCCCGTCGATGGTTTCTGCGTGCGCGTCGGCGCGATGCGCTGCCACAGCCAGGCGCTCACGTTCAAGCTGAAGAAGGACGTGCCGCTGGCCGACGTCGAGGCCATGATCGCCGCCGACAACGAGTGGGTGAAGGTGGTTCCGAATACTCGCGAAGCGACCTTGCGCGACCTCACGCCGTTGTCTGTCACGGGCACGATGACGATTCCCGTCGGCCGCATCCGCAAACTCGCGATGGGCCCGGAATATCTCGGCGCATTCACCATTGGCGACCAATTGCTGTGGGGCGCGGCCGAGCCGCTGCGCCGCATGCTGCGGATTCTTCTCGACAAGTAATCCACGCCGCAAGGCGTTTTCGGGCGCGCAACGTCGGGAGATCGTTGCGCGCACGCCAAACCCTACAGACGAAATGTCTTGTTACGGTTCGGTGTCGCCGCGGGCGCAGGAAATACGGCCGCGCGTGTCGTATTCCAGTATTTTCGGGGTTAACTCCGCGCTTCGGGCGGCCGCGGCGCAGGCAAAATGCGCGCCTGCGCTGGTTAAACCCGGCGCCGAAGTGCGAGAATATTCGGACAGGGATCAGGCCAAAACGGCGGATGGTTGCGCGGGCGACAGCTCCATGGGCAAGCTTGTCAGCGTATCTGCCCGGTGCTAAGGTCTTTTCCCTGACGAGCGTGGGTCTTTTCGGCCCGCGTCTGTGACCGATGAACTCGTCGAGAGATCTGTCATTCACGGCGATCGTGCCGAGATCGCCCATTTGCATTCGGGATACAAATTGAAGAATCGCTCGTTGGTCACCACTGGTCGCGCGCTGAACGTCATGGCCGCCGCCGCTCTGGTCCTCCTGTCGACCGGTGCTTCCGCACTGGGCCTGGGGCGCGTGAACGTTCAATCCGTTCTGGGCGAGGCCCTGCGCGCCGAGATCGAAGTGACGAGCCTGAACGCGGAAGAAGCTTCCTCGCTGCGCGTGAGCCTCGCGTCTCCCGAAGCCTTCAAGGCCTCTGGCGTCGACTACAACTCGGTGCTCTCGGGCGCCACCATCGCGCTGCAGCGGCGGGCCGACGGCCGGCCGGTGCTGGTGCTCACGAGCGACAGGGTCGTCCAGGAGCCCTTCGTCGACGTCATCGTCGACTTCACGTGGTCCACCGGCCATCTGACGCGCTCGTACACGCTGCTGATCGACCCGCCGGGCCGCAACACCGCCGCGCAGCCGGGCACCACGGCCACCGCGCCGGTGTTCACTGCGGCGCCGCCGGCCCCGCGCGCCGCGCCGGCGCCCGCGCCCGCCCCGCAGGTGGCGCTCGCGCCGACGCCCGCGCCCGTCCCGGCGCCCGCGGCCCGCAGCCCGAAGGCGCCCAGGGCCGCCCCGGCGGCGGTCGAGAAGCAGGCCCCGTCGTCGGCCACCGGCGGCGAGTCCACCGTCAAGGTCAACCCGGGTGACACGCTGACCTCGCTGGCCGCCGCCAACAAGCCCAGCGGCGTGTCGCTGGACCAGATGCTGGTCTCGCTGTACCGCAACAACCCGTCGGCCTTCATCGACGACAACATGAACCGGATGAAGTCCGGCGTCATGTTGACCGTGCCGAGCGCCGACACCGCCAAGCAGCTGTCCAGCGAGGAAGCGCACCAGGTCATCCAGGCCCAGAGTGCGGACTTCGCCTCCTACCGCCATCGCCTGGCCGGCGGCGTCACCACGGTGCACACCGATGAAGGCAAGCGCGCCGCCTCGGGCAAGGTCGAGGCCAAGATCAACGACCAGAAGACGGCCGCCGCGCCGCCGCCGTCCGACAAGCTGACGCTGTCGCGCGGCAACGTGAAGGGCGCCGCGTCTTCGGAGGCGAAGGACTCCAATGAAACGCTGAAGAAGGCCGAGGCCGCGCGCGTCGCCGAACTCAGCCGCAACGTCGCCGAGCTGAAGGACCTGGCCAACAAGAAGCCGCCCAACACGCCCGCGGCGCCGGCCGCCCCGGTCGTCAAGACCCCCGCGCCCGCGCCGGCCCTGCCGGTGCCGGCCATCGCGGCGCACGTCCCGGCGCCCGCGCCGGTGCAGGTCGCCGCGGCCAAGCCGGCGCCGGTGCCGCCGGCGCCCGCTCCCGCACCGGCCCCGGTGGCCAAGCCCGTGGTCGCGGCGACCGTTCCGTCGACCCCGGCGCCGGCCGTCGCGCCCGCGGTGGTGGCGTCGGCCCCGGTGATCGCGTCCGCGCCCGCCGTCGAGGCCTCCGCCGCGGCCGTGCCGGCGGTGGTGCCGTCCGCGCCCGTGCGCGCGTCCGCCCCGGCGCACCGCCCGCCGGTCGTGCCGGCGCCGGTGCCGGCCGACGACAGCTTCCTGTCCTCGCTGATGGATCCGCCGTACATCGTCCCGGGCATCGCCGGCCTGGCGGTGCTGCTGGGCGGCTTCCTGTTCTGGCGCAAGCGCCAGGGCGGCGACCGCAACAAGTTCTCGGGCGAGACCTCGTTCATCGAGAGCAAGATCCAGCCGGACTCGTTCTTCGGCGCCAGCGGCGGCCAACGCGTGGACACGCGCGACGGCGCCACCAACTCGGCGTCCTCGTCGCTGAACTACTCGCTGAGCCAGCTCGACGCCATCGGCGACGTCGACCCGGTCGCCGAGGCCGACGTCTACCTGGCCTACGGCCGCGACCTGCAGGCCGAGGAAATCCTGAAGGAAGCGCAGCGCTCCGATCCGGATCGCCTGGCCATCCGCACCAAGCTGCTCGAGGTCTACGCCAAGCGCGCCGACCTGAAGACCTTCGAGGCGCAGGCGCGCCAGCTGCAAGGCCTGACGAACGGCCAGGGCGAGGAGTGGGCCAAGGCGCAGGAGCTGGGCCGCCAGATCGACCCGACCAACACGCTCTACACCGAGGGCGGCGAGTACGCCATCGTCGACACCGACCCGATGCCGCTGAACCCGCTGGGCGAGGACTCGGACGAGGTCACGCTGATGCGTCCGCCGGCCAAGGGCAGCGACACCGACCTGCCGATCGATTTCGACGAGGCCCCGACGATCCAGCCGGGCGACTCCCGTCATCCCGCGCACCCGACGCACGGCGACGAGGCGGATGGCGACACCACGCGCCAGCCGCACCATGCCGCGACGCCGTTCGAAGTGAGCGACTTCGACCTGGAGCACGGCCACGTCGAGGTGCCGGCCATCCCGCCGGCTCCGGCCCCCGCGCATGCGTCGGCGCCGGCGCACGCCGCGGCGGCCGCGCCGGCCATCGACTTCGACTTCGGCAACCTGTCGCTGGACCTCGACAAGCCGGCCCACGCGGACCATGCCGAGGCGGCGGCCGAGGAATCGGTGCTGCCCGAGCTCGACCTCGGCGACGCCCACGGCGACACCGAGCCGATGGCCCGCAAGATCGAGCTGGCCGACGAGTTCCGCCGCATCGGCGACCACGAAGGCGCGCGCGAACTGCTCGAGGAAGTCGTCTCCAAGGCCGACGGCGCGCTGAAGTCCCGCGCGCAGACGATGCTCAACGCGTTGGGTTAACCTTCCGCGGGTGAACTCCCCCTTTCCCGAAGATCCCGCGATCACGCCGGGCCTCGCGCCCGGCCGTCCCGAAGCCGGGACGCCCACCACGCCCGAGCAGGATGGCGCCGCGATCGCGGCGACGCCGGCCGGGCGTGTCGCTTTGGGCATCGCGTATCGCGGCCTGCGGTACCACGGCTGGCAGTCGCAGCCCGACGGCAACACCGTGCAGGACAAGCTCGAGCGTGCGCTGGCCGAGTTCGTCGGCCTGCCGCGCGGCGAAGTCGTGCCCACCGTGTGCGCGGGCCGCACCGACGCGGGCGTGCACGCGCTCAACCAGGTCGTGCACTTCGACGCGCCGGTCGCGCGCGAGATCTTCTCGTGGGTGCGCGGCACCAACCGCTACCTGCCCGAGGACATCGCCGTGCAGTGGGCGCGCAACGTCGAGCCCGGCTTCCATGCGCGCAACGGCGCGCGCGGGCGGCGCTATGCGTTCCTGGTGCGCGAGTCGGCCGTGCGCCCGGCCATCGAGGCGGGCCTGTGCGGCTGGGTGTTCCGGCCGCTGGACCTCGACGACATGCGCGCCGCCGCGCAGGCGCTGATCGGCGAGCACGACTTCAGCGCGTTCCGGTCGTCGCAGTGCCAGGCGCTGTCGCCGGTCAAGCAGATGCGCCGCATCGAGATCAACCGCATCGGCGACTACTGGCGCTTCGACTTCGAGGCCAGCGCCTTCCTGCACCACATGGTGCGCAACATCATGGGCGCGCTGATCACCATCGGCAGCGGCAACCAGCCGCCGGCCTACATGGTCAAGCTTCTGGCCGAGCGCAACCGAGAGCTCGCGCCGCCCACCTTCCCGCCGGCCGGCCTGTACTTCGTCGGCCCGCAGTACGATCCGCACCTGGCGATCCCGGGCCGCACGGCCGCGCACGACTGGCTGCCGCGCGTGCCGGTCGAGCTGGCGCGTTCCAGCGACCCGAGGCCGCTCATCACGGCGCCCAGACCATGACCCCCGTCCGCACCCGCATCAAGATCTGCGGCCTGACGCGCGAGCAGGACGTCGGCGCCGCCGTCGCCGCCGGCGCCGACGCCGTCGGCTTCGTGCTGTACGAGCGCAGCCCGCGGCACGTGCCCGTCGCGCGTCTGGCCGAGTTGGCGCGGCGGCTGCCGCCGTTCGTCACGCCGGTGTGCCTGTTCGTCAACGCCAGCCCAGACCTGATAGCCGAAGCCGTCGCCGCGGTGCCCACGGCGCTGCTGCAGTTCCACGGCGACGAGGGCCGCGAGCAGTGCGAGCAGCCCGGCCGGCCCTACCTGCGCGCCGTCCGCATGGCGCCAGGCGTCGATTTGCTAGACTGCGCTTCTGGCTTCGCCAGCGCGGCCGGCCTGCTGCTCGATGCGTACGTCGAGGGCTATGGCGGCGGCGGAAAGGCTTTCGATTGGTCTCAAATTCCGTCAGGCGTCCCCCTTCCAGTCGTTTTGTCTGGTGGGTTGAGTCCTGCAAACGTGATCGATGGAGTGATGCGCGTCCGGCCCTGGGCCGTTGACGTGAGTTCCGGCGTGGAGCAGGCCAAGGGCATCAAGGATGCCGCCCTGATCCGCCGGTTCTGCGAGGCGGTGCGCGAGGCCGATGCCCGCATCGCCGACGCCATGACCTGAAGCAGCGGCGCGAGCCGCCTGCTTCGACGGCGCCCGAGCAAGAGGGCGCCGACACCTGAAAGCAGTCCATCATGTTCGAGTATTCCCAACCCGACCCGTCGGGCCACTTCGGCCCGTACGGCGGCACCTTCGTCGCGGAGACCCTGACGCACGCGATTGAGGAGCTCAAGGCCGCGTACGAGCACTACCGCCAGGATCCGGAGTTCCAGCGCGAGTTCCGCCACGAGCTCAAGCACTTCGTCGGCCGTCCCAGCCCGATCTACCACGCGGCGCGCACGAGCCGCGAGGTGGGCGGCGCGCAGATCTGGCTCAAGCGCGAGGACCTGAACCACACCGGCGCGCACAAGATCAACAACACCATCGGCCAGGCGCTGCTGGCGCGCCGCATGGGCAAGCCGCGCGTCATCGCGGAGACCGGCGCCGGCCAGCACGGCGTGGCCACGGCGACGATCTGCGCGCGCTACGGCCTCGAGTGCATCGTCTACATGGGCGCGGAGGACGTGAAGCGCCAGAGCCCCAACGTCTACCGCATGCACCTGCTCGGCGCCAAGGTGGTGCCGGTGGAGTCGGGCAGCCGCACGCTCAAGGACGCGCTCAACGAGGCGCTGCGCGACTGGGTGACCAACGTCGAGAACACGTTCTACGTGATCGGCACGGTCGCCGGCCCGCACCCGTACCCGACGATGGTGCGCGAGTTCCAGAGCGTCATCGGCGAGGAATGCCTGGAGCAGATGCCCGAGATGGCCGGTCGCCAGCCCGATGCCGTGGTCGCCTGCGTGGGCGGCGGCAGCAACGCGATGGGCATCTTCCATCCGTACATCCCGTACGAGAACACGCGCCTGATCGGCGTCGAGGCCGCGGGTCTGGGCCTGGATTCCGGCAAGCATTCGGCCTCGCTGACGCGCGGGTCGCCCGGGGTGCTGCACGGCAACCGCACCTACCTGCTGCAGGACGCCAACGGCCAGATCACCGAGACGCACTCGATCTCGGCCGGCCTCGACTACCCCGGCGTCGGCCCCGAGCACGCGTGGCTGAAGGACATCGGGCGTGCCGAGTACGTCGGCATCACCGACGACGAGGCGCTGGCGGCGTTCCATCGCCTGTGCCGCACCGAGGGCATCATCCCGGCGCTGGAATCCAGCCACGCGGTGGCCTACGGCCTGAAGCTGGCCGCGACGATGCGGCCCGACCAGCACGTGCTGGTGAACCTGTCCGGCCGCGGCGACAAGGACATCGGCACCGTGGCCGATCTGTCCGGCACCGAGTTCTACGACCGGCCGTCGATGGCGGGCCACGCCGTCAAGGGCGGCAAGGCGATCGGAGGTGCGCAATGAATCGCATCGACACCGTCTTCGCGAAGCTGAAGAACGAAGGCCGGACGGCCGTCGTGCCCTACATCTGCTGCGGCGACCCGTACGCCGACGCCACCGTCGACGTCATGCTGGCGCTGGCCCAGGGCGGCGCCGACGTGATCGAGCTGGGCGTGCCGTTCTCCGACCCGATGGCCGACGGCCCGGTCATCCAGAAGGCGTCCGAGCGGGCGCTGGCGCGCGGCATCGGCACGCCGCAGGTGCTGGAGGCCGTGCGCGCGTTCCGCGCGCGCGACGCCGCCACCCCGGTCGTGCTGATGGGCTACGCCAACCCGGTCGAGGCCTACGACCTGGCGCACGGGAAGGGCGGCTTCGTCCGTGCGGCGGCCGCGGCGGGCGTCGACGGCGTGCTGGTGGTCGACTATCCGCCGGAGGAGTCGGTCGACTTCTCGGCCGCGCTGAAGGCGGCCGGCCTGGCGCCGATCTTCCTGCTGGCGCCGACCTCGACCGAGCGGCGGATGAAGCAGGTGGCCGAGGTCGCCGCCGGCTACGTCTACTACGTGTCGCTCAAGGGCGTGACGGGCGCCGGCCACCTCGACACCGAGGCCGTGGCCCGGGCCGTCCCGCGGATCAAGGCGCACGTGAAGGTGCCCGTGGGCGTCGGCTTCGGCATCCGCGACGCGGCCTCGGCCAAGGCCGTGGCGCAGGTTTCGGACGCCGTGGTCATCGGCTCGGCGCTCGTCCAGTGCCTGGAGGCGCTGCCGCGCGACCAGGTGGCCGACGGGGCCCGCCGCTTCATCGCCGGGATCCGGTCGGCGGTGGACGAAGTCCGGAAGGCGTAAAATCGCTGTCCCGCTCCGGGTGACCGGCGCATGCAAGGAGTGATTGATGAGTTGGCTTGAGAAGCTGTTGCCCCCGAAGATCCAGCAGACGGATCCGAGCGAGCGGCGCACGATCCCCGAAGGCCTGTGGATCAAGTGCCCGTCCTGCGAAACGGTGCTCTACAAGACCGACCTCGAGCAGAACCTCAACGTCTGCCCGAAGTGCGACCACCACCTGCGCATCGGCGCCCGGGCGCGGCTCGACGCCTTCCTCGACCCGGAAGGCCGCTTCGAGATCGGCCAGGAAGTCCTTCCGGTCGACCCGCTCAAGTTCAAGGACAGCCGCAAGTACCCCGAGCGCCTGCAGGGCGCGCTGGAGGCCACCGGCGAGACCGACGCGCTGGTCGTGATGGGTGGCTCCGTCATGAGCGTGCCGGCGGTCGTCGCCTGCTTCGAGTTCGACTTCATGGGCGGCTCGATGGGTTCCGTGGTCGGCGAGCGCTTCGTGCGCGGCGTGCAGGCCGCGGTCGAGCAGCGCGTGCCCTTCGTCTGCTTCACCGCCACCGGCGGCGCGCGGATGCAGGAAGGCCTGTTCAGCCTGCTGCAGATGGCCAAGACCAACGGCGCGCTCACGCTGCTGGCCAAGGCGAAGCTGCCCTACATCAGCGTGCTGACCGACCCGACCATGGGCGGCGTCTCGGCCAGCTTCGCGTTCATCGGCGACGTCGTCATCGGCGAGCCCAAGGCGCTGGTCGGCTTCGCCGGCCCGCGCGTGATCGAGAACACCGTGCGCGAGAAGCTGCCCGAGGGCTTCCAGCGCTCGGAGTTCCTGCTGCAGAAGGGCGCGATCGACATGATCGTCGACCGCCGCAAGCTGCGTCCGACGATCGCGCGCATGCTCGCGCAACTGCAACGCCAGAGCGCCGACGCAGTGGCCTGAAGCCGCATTCCTGATCCCGTTCCAAAAGGGCGGCCGGGCTCCTCGCTCGTGCCGCCCTTGTCATTCCCGATCGATTCCATGACCCAGCCCACGACCCTCGCCGAATGGCTCGCCCACTGCGAACGCCTTCACCCGAAGACGATCGACATGACGCTTGCCCGCACGCAGGCGCTGATCGAGCGGCTGGGCCTGAAGTTCTCCGTGCCGGTGATCACCGTCGCGGGCACCAACGGCAAGGGCTCGACCTGCGCGATGCTCGAGGCGATCGGGCTGGCCGCCGGCTACAAGGTCGGCGCCTACATCAAGCCGCACCTGGTGCATTTCGAGGAGCGTTGCCGCGTCAACGGCCAGATGGTCAAGGCCGAGGAACTGATCCCGCACTTCGAGGCGGTCGAGGCCGCGCGCGGCGACGTCGCGCTCACGTACTTCGAGTTCACGACGCTGGTGATCATGCGCACGCTGGCCGCGGCGGCGGTCGACCTCGTCATCCTCGAGGTGGGCCTGGGCGGACGGCTCGACGCCGTCAACGCCGTGGATGCGGATGTCTCGGTCATCACCAGCATCGACATCGACCACGTCGAGTACCTCGGCCCCGACCGCGAGTCCATCGGGCGCGAGAAGGCGCACATCGCGCGCCCGGGGCGGCCGCTCATCGTCGGCGACCCGGTGCCGCCGCAGAGCATCATCGACCATGCGACCCGGGTCGGCGCGGACCTGTGGCTGATCGGACGCGACTTCAACTACGCCGGCGACCGCCAGCAATGGTCGTGGAGCGGCCGCGGCCGGCGCTGGAACGCGCTCGGCTACCCGTCGCTGCGCGGCGCCAACCAGCTGCTCAACGCGTCGGGCGCGCTGGCCGCGTTCGAGGCGCTGCGCGAGCGGCTGCCGATCACGGCGCAGGCGGTGCGGGTGGGCCTGGCGTCCATCGACCTGCCGGGCCGCTTCCAGATCGTGCCGGGGCAGCCGGCGCTGGTGCTGGACGTCGCGCACAACCCGCACTCGGTGGCGGCGCTGGCGCAGAACCTGGACCAGATGGGCTTCTTCAAGCGCACCTTCGCCGTGTTCGGCGCGATGCACGACAAGGACCTGGCCGGCGCGCTCGGCAAGATCGTCCACCTGGTCGACGACTGGATGCTCACCGACCTGCCGCTGCCGCGCGCCGCCAAGGCCACCGAGCTGGCCGAGTGCGTGTGGTCGCTCACCGCGACGGCGCCGTCGGCCTCGCCCAAGCCGCGCGTCAGCACCTTCGCCTCGCCCGCCGAGGCCTTGTCCGCGGCGCTCGCCCAGGCAGACCCGGCTGATAGAATCGTGGTCTTCGGCTCGTTCTACACCGTGGGCGGCGTGCTGAAGGACGGCCCCCCGCGCCTGGTGGCCCGACATCTCGGTTGAAGCTGCGGCGCGCGCCGCGCCGACGCCACCTGTCCGGCCCCGGACTCCGATGAGAAGGCATGGGGCTGCTGTCGATTTTTTCACGCAACAAGCAGGCTGCCGCCGCACCGGGCAAGACCGCGAGCCCGGGCCGGGCCGGCAGGTCGCCTGCTCGCCAGGCCCCGCTGGCCAGCACGCGCAATCCCGGCGCCGCCGACGCCTTGCGTGACGTGCGCGCCCGCGCCCGCACCCGCCTGATGGGCGCGACCGTGCTGCTGCTGGCGGGCGTGATCGGCTTCCCGCTGCTGTTCGAGACGCAGCCGCGCCCGGTCCCGGTCGACCTGCCCATCGAGATCCCGGCCCGCAACGCGCCGGGCGTGGTCGACGCGTCCTCGCACGCGGGCGCGCACGCGACCCCCGCCGCGGCGACGCGTGCCGCCTCGGCGCCGGCGGTCGAACCCGTGTCGTACGACGCGCGGCCGTCCGCGCCGGCGGCGGCCTCCGCGGCCGCTTCGCAGGCGGGCGACAAGTCCGCGTTCGCTGCGCTGGCGACGCCGCCGGCGCCCGCTGCCTCGCGCGCCAGCGGCGCGGCGGAGAAGGCAGCCTACGTCGCACCGTCGATGGGCGGCAAGGGCGCCTCGGCCAAGCCGGCCGCCAGGGCGGAGAAGGTCGCGGCGCCGGCCGAGGCGCCGCGCGCCGCGGGCCCGGTGCTGCCGCCGGCCGCGAAGGAGTCCCCCGCCGCCATCCTGGCCGGCGCATCGGCCGACAAGCCGGCCGACACCGCCGCCGGCCGCTTCGTCGTCCAGGTCGGCGCCTTCCTCGACGACGCCAAGGTGCGCGACGCGCGCAGCAAGGTCGAGAAGCTGGGCATGAAGACCTACACCCAGCCGGTGGACACCCCCACAGGCAGGCGCATCCGCGTGCGCATCGGCCCCTACGCGACCCGGGCCGAGGCCGACAAGGCGGCCGCGCGGATCAAGGCCGAGGGCCAGCAGGCCGTGGTGCTCTCGCTGTGAACCCGTCGCATCTCGACATCCAGCTCGGCTGGGTCGACCTCGCCCTGCTGGCCGTGTTCGGCCTGTCGGTGCTGATCGGCCTGTGGCGCGGCTTCGTGTTCGAGATCGTGTCGCTGCTGGGCTGGCTGGTCGCCTTCGTGATCGCCAACTCGGCCGGCCCGTTCCTGGCGGACATCCTGCCGTCCGGCAACGAACCGCAGGTGCGGCTGTGGCTGGCCTATGTCGGCGTCTTCGTCGCGATCCTGCTCACCTGCACGCTGCTGGCGCGCATGCTGCGGGCGCTGGTCTCGGCCACGCCGCTGTCGTTCGTCGACCACCTGCTGGGCGGCGTGTTCGGCGCGGCGCGCGGCGTGCTCGTCTGCGTGGTCGTGGCGACGCTGGTGATGCTGTCGCCATACGCGACTTCCACGACGTGGAAAAGCTCGCATGGGGCGCTCTGGTTGGGCCTGGCGCTGGAAGGGTTGAAACCGGTCCTTCCGCAGTCACTTAACGTGCACATCCACACGTAAGACGTAAGACCCCACCTATTCGGGCCGATCTCGGCTACGGTTATGGCTGCGGCAGCCGGCGGCGGTCAGGAAACGAATTCTCTCTCTCGGTATTTCAGGAAACGGAACCAACCATGTGCGGCATCGTCGGCGTGATTTCGAAATCTCCCGTCAACCAGTTGATCTATGACGCCTTGCTGCTGCTGCAGCACCGCGGGCAGGACGCCGCCGGCATCGTGACGATGCAGGGCACCAAGTGCTTCATGCACAAGGCGCGCGGCATGGTGCGCGACGTGTTCCGTACTCGCAACATGCGCGCGCTGCCGGGCACGGTGGGCCTGGGCCAGGTGCGCTACCCGACCGCGGGCAACGCCTACAGCGAGGAAGAGGCGCAGCCGTTCTACGTCAACGCGCCGTTCGGCATCGTGCTGGTCCACAACGGCAACCTGACCAACGCGCACGCGCTCAAGGCCGAGCTGATCGACCGGGATCGCCGCCACATCAACACCGAGAGCGACACCGAGGTGCTGATCAACATCCTCGCGCACGAGCTGGCCAACGCCGCCGCCGGTTCGAAGCTCACGCCCGAGGTCATCTTCAAGGCCGTCGCGGCCGTGCACAAGCGCATCAAGGGCTCGTACGCGGTCGTCGCGCTGATCGCCGGCCACGGCCTGCTCGCCTTCCGCGACCCGTTCGGCATCCGCCCGCTGATCTACGGCACGGCCGACACGCCGGACGGCCCCAGCGTGATCGTCGCCAGCGAGAGCGTGGCGCTGGAAGGCACGGGCCACCAGGTCGTGCGCGACGTGCAGCCCGGCGAGGCGCTGTTCATCGACCTGGACGGCCAGGTCCACGCCCAGCAGTGCGCCGAGAACCCGACGCTCAACCCGTGCATGTTCGAGTACGTGTACCTGGCGCGCCCCGACTCCGTCATCGACGGCATCTCGGTCTACCAGGCGCGCCTGAACATGGGCGAGACGCTGGCGCAGCGCCTGATCTCGACGATGCCGCCGTCGGACATCGACGTCGTCATCCCGATCCCCGAGTCCAGCCGCCCGTCGGCGATGCAGCTCGCGCAGAAGATCGGCAAGCCGTACCGCGAGGGCTTCGTCAAGAACCGCTACGTCGGCCGCACCTTTATCATGCCGGGGCAGTCGGTGCGCAAGAAGTCGGTGCGCCAGAAGCTCAACGCGATCGGCGTCGAGTTCAAGGGCCGCAACGTGCTGCTGGTGGACGACTCCATCGTGCGCGGCACGACCTCCAAGGAGATCGTTCAGATGGCGCGCGAGGCCGGCGCCAACAAGGTCTACATGGCCTCGGCGGCGCCGCCGGTGAAGTACCCGAACGTGTACGGCATCGACATGCCCACGCCGGAGGAGCTGATCGCCTCGGGCCGCACGCAGGACGAGATCCGCGACTTCATCGGCGCCGACGCGCTGATCTACCAGGACGTCGACGCGATGAAGCGCGTGGTCGGCAAGCTCAACGGCAAGGTCGCGAGCTTCGAGGCCTCGTGCTTCGACGGCCGCTACATCACCGGCGACGTCTCGGTCGAGGACTTCTCGACGATGCGCGAGCAGCGCCGCTCGCAGCAGACCGAGGAGGACGATCCGGCCCGCTCGCGCCTGGCGCTGCAGAACACCGGCGACTGACGCCGCTTTAGTCGACACTCCCACGCACGCACCGACCACGGCACCCTGCGGGGTGCCTTCTCGTTTTCGAAGACAAACGTGACCACGACCATCCGCACCCGCATCGCCCCGTCGCCGACGGGCTTCCTCCACCTCGGCACCGCGCGCACGGCGCTGTATTCGTGGGCCTACGCGCGCCATCACGGCGGGCAGTTCGTGCTGCGCATCGAGGACACCGACGTCGCGCGCTCGACGCAGGATTCGGTCGACCAGATCATCGCGGCGATGAACTGGCTGGGCCTGTCGTACGACGAGGGCCCGGTCTACCAGATGCAGCGCCTGGATCGCTACAAGGCGGTCGTCGACACGATGCTGGCCGCTGGCACCGCCTACCTGTGCTACTGCACGCCGGAAGACCTCGAGAAGATGAAGGCCGACCAGGAGGCGCGCGGCGAGAAGCGCCGCTACGACGGCACCTGGCGCCCGCTGCCCGGCAAGACGCTGCCGCCGGTGCCCGCGGGTGTGAAGCCGGTGGTGCGCTTCGCCAATCCGCTGGACGGCGAGGTGACCTGGGACGACCTCGTCAAGGGGCCGATCACGATCCACAACAAGGAGATCGACGACCTCATCATCGTGCGCGACGACGGCGTGCCGACGTACAACTTCGCGGTGGTGGTCGACGACTGGGACATGCGCATCAGCCACGTCTTCCGCGGCGACGAGCACATCAACAACACGCCCTGGCAGATCAACATGTTCCGCGCGCTCGGCGCGGCGCTGCCGCGGTTCGGCCACCTGCCCATCATCCTGGGCGACGACGGCCTGAAGCTGTCCAAGCGCCGCGGCGCGGTCAGCGTGACCGAGTACGAGGCCAACGGCTTCCTGCCCGAGGGCATGAACAACTACCTCGCGCGCCTGGGCTGGAGCCATGGCGACGACGAACTGTTCACGCTGGACCAGATGGTGTCGTGGTTCGACGGCTCGCACCTGAACAAGAGCCCCGCGCAATGGGACGCGGCCAAGCTGCTGTGGGTCAACGCGCACCACATGAAGCAGGCCGACGACGCCCGCCTTGCGGCACTGGTCGTCGGCCAGCTCGCCAAGCGCGGCATCGCGGCGACGGCCGACGACGCGATGGCCGCGCGCTGCGCGCTGCTGAAGGATCGCTGCCAGACGACGGTGGAGCTCGCCGACTGGATCGAGATGTTCTTCAAGGCGCCGACGCCCGCGCAGGCCGACCTCGACCAGCACGTCACCGATGCCGCGAAGGCCGCGCTGCGCACGCTGCGCGAGAAGCTCGAGACGGTGGCCTGGGACAAGGCCGCGATCGCCGCCGCGATGAAGGAGACGCTCGCCGCCCACGGCATCAAGATGCCGCAGCTGGCCATCCCGCTGCGCGTGGTCGTGTGCGGTCGCGCCCAGACGCCCGCCATCGATGCGTTGATTGCAACTTTCCAACGCGAAGTTGTGCTCGACCGCTTGCGCAGCGTTTGAAATCTGTTCTATACTAGCAGTCTTCGCTCTTCACCACGCGATGCAGCTTCGGCGGAAACGTCGGAACGACATTGGGGGTATAGCTCAGCTGGGAGAGCGCTTGCATGGCATGCAAGAGGTCAGCGGTTCGATCCCGCTTACCTCCACCATTCGCCCCTTCAGGGCAGGCCGGCAGCGCGTGGCAGAGAGTGGAAAAGGATTTAGACCCTATCGTCTAGAGGCCTAGGACACGACCCTTTCACGGTCGGTACCGGGGTTCGAATCCCCGTAGGGTCGCCAGCGAAAGCGGGTACAAGTTGCAGGCAACGCTTGGAACGCAAGTTCGAAGTTGCCGACCACGTGGAGTGGTAGTTCAGTTGGTTAGAATACCGGCCTGTCACGCCGGGGGTCGCGGGTTCGAGTCCCGTCCACTCCGCCACGAATTGTTTTACGACTGGCCCTATCGTCTAGAGGCCTAGGACACGACCCTTTCACGGTCGGTACCGGGGTTCGAATCCCCGTGGGGTCACCAGTCACCACACACAAGTCGCGTTCGGCGCTTGGGGCGCAGGCCCGAAGCCGGACGGCCACGTGGAGTGGTAGTTCAGTTGGTTAGAATACCGGCCTGTCACGCCGGGGGTCGCGGGTTCGAGTCCCGTCCACTCCGCCAAAGCATTCAACGGGTTGCAGTCGAGAGACTGCAGCCCGTTTTCCATTGCGGCGGCGGATCCGATCCGAAGCGCTCAGGCGAGCACGATCGCGTAGACCAGCGCGACGATGGGCTCGCCGGCCCAGGCGTCTTCCACGCGATCGATGCCGCGCCAGCCGCGCGATTCGTAGAAGCCGATCGCCGCCTTGTTCGTCTCCAGCACCTTGAGGTGCATCGCCCGCGCACCCCTGGCACGCGCCCAGCGCGCGGCGGCATCGAGCAGGGCCGTGCCCACGCCCAGGCCCTTGCGATCGGGCAGCGCGTGCAGGTTGTTGATGTAGACGCTGCCGTTGGCGTCGGGCGCCACGGCGCAGACGAAGCCGATCGCCTCGCCGTCCGATTCGGCGATCACGACGCATCCCGCGCCGGTCAGCATCTCGGGCAGCTTGCGCTCCCAGTCCGCGCGGCTCGCGGCCGGCATCGTGACGTCGAGGTAGTGGTCGGATACCTGGCCACGGTACGCGGCGCGACGGCTGCGGACGTGGATGTCGTCGATGGTCGCCAGGTCGGCGAGGGTCGCGTCGCGCAGGGTCAGCGGGGGCTTCTCGGTCGCGGTCAAGGGCAGCGGGCGTCGTGGCGGGCGCCCGCTTTATACCTCGCCGTCACAGCAGCGCGGGTTGCGCGTCGTGGCGCGCCCCGGGTGCGAGCACGACGCCCTCGATGTCCAGCAGCGCCTGCTTGCGATGCAGTCCGCCCGCATAGCCGGTGAGCGTGCCGTTCTCTCCGATCACCCGATGGCAGGGCACGATGATGGAGATCGGGTTGCGGCCGACGGCGGCGCCGACCGCGCGCGAGGCCTGCGGGCTGCCGAGGTCGCGTGCGATGCGGCCGTAGCTGGCCGTCTCGCCGCAGCGGATCGCGCACAGGCGGCGCCAGACGGCCTCCTGGAACGGCGTGCCTTGCGGCGCGAGCGCCACCTCGAACCTGCGCAGGCGGCCGGCGAAGTAGCGCTCCAGTTCGTCGCGCGCCTGCGCGATCCAGCGCTGGTCGTCGTCGACGGGCGCGTCCAATGCGCCGGGGCCGTGCTGCTGGTGGTCGAACCACAGGCCCATCAGGCCCGCGTCGCCGGCCAGCGCGGTGAGCGGGCCCAGCGGGGTGGCGATGACGCCCTGGGACAGGGCGGTGCCGGCGGTGCGGCGGGCGGGCAGGGCGGAGGAGGCGGATCGCATCATCGTGATTCCTTGTCTGAGGTCTTGCGGCGGGCCCGTGTGGCCGTGGTACTGGCGGCTGTGCCGCGTTTGCCGGAGGGTGTCGTCGTTTTCGTGGGCGCGGGACTCGTCGCGTCGCCGGCTTCCAGCGCCCGCCACAGCGCGATGACGGCGTACGAGCGCCACGGCCGCCAGTCCTCGGCCATGGCGACGGCCTGCGGCGCGTCGCGGGCCTGCGTCAGGCCCATGGCCTTGAGCAGGCCGATGTCGGTGGCCGGGAAGGCGTCCGGCCAGCCCAGCACGCGCAGCGCGAGCAGTTGCACCGTCCAGTCGCCGATGCCGGGCAGGGCGAGCAGGGCTTCCTGGGTCGCGGCAAGCGGCGCGCCGCGGTGCAGCGGCAGGCCGCCGACCACCGCGCGCGCCAGCGCCTGCAGCGCGGCCACGCGCTGGCGCACGATGCCCAGCTCGCCGATCGATTCGGGCGTGGCGGCGGCGATCGTGGCCGCGTCGGGGAAGCAGCGGTGCAGGCCGGGCCACGGCGTCTCGACGGGCGTGCCGAAGCGCTCGATGAGGCGCCGCGTCAGCGTCCGCGCGGCGGCGACGGTGACCTGCTGGCCCAGCACGATGCGCGCCGCCGTCTCGAAGCCGTCGAAGCTGCCGGGCATGCGCAGGCCGGCCGTCATCGCGGAGGCGGGGTGCAGCGCCGCCAGCGTCGCCAGCAGCGGCGCGGTGTGGACGGGGTCGGCGTCGAGGTCCAGCGCGTGGCGCGCGGCCTCCACCAGCTGGCCGCTGTGGGCGGCGAGCCTGGCGTCGGCGCGCAGCTCGACCTCATGGCGGTCGGCCAGGAACTCGATCTCGATCCAGCCGCGCGCCGGCTCGGCGGCGCGCCCGGCCTGGCCGCCTTCGTCGACGGCCGCGCGCGGCGCGCTCCAGGTGCGGCGGATGACGCGGCCGGCGACCTCCTCGACGCCCGCGAGCGTGCGCTGGTCCCAGAACGCCAGCATGCTGTCGATGTCATACGGTGGGCGGTACCCGAGGCGCACGCGCAGGGCCGCGTCGCCGGCCGGCGCCGCGCGCGCCGCGCTGCCGGCGCGCCGCAGCTCCGTGGGCTTCAGGCGCACCTGTTCGGCGAACACGGCGTTGAAACGGCGCAGGCTCTCGAAGCCGCAGGCCAGCGCCACCTCGGTGACGGGTAGCTCGGTGTCGGTCAGGAGCTGCTTGGCCTGCAGCAGGCGCTGCGTCGTGAGGTAGTCGATCGGGCTGACGCCGTGCGCCTGCGCGAACACGCGCCGCAGGTGGCGCTCGGTCACGCCCAGGCGGGCGGCGAGCTCGGGCATGCGCACGGCCGCGCCGACGCGCACGGCGTGCTCGATCATGCGGGCCGCGTGCTGCGCCAGCACCTGCGACGAGTCCATCAGGCTCAGGCCGGGCGCGAGTTCGGGCCGGCAGCGCAGGCAGGGCCGGAAGCCGGCCTGCTCGGCCAGCGCGGCGTTGGGATAGAAGCGGCAGTTCTCGCGCCGCGGCGTGCGCACGCGGCACACCGGCCGGCAGTAGATGCGGGTCGACGTCACGCCGACGAAGAAGCGTCCGTCGAAGCGGGCGTCGTGCGCGGCAAGGGCCCTCCAGGCGGTGTCGGGATCGAGTTCCATGCCCTCATCATAGGCACCCCGGCGACCGGGACTCGCCGTTTTCGGACACATGGATGCGACCGGCGCAAGACGGGATTCCGGCGACTGCCGCATGCGCCGGCGACGGCGCCATCCCCCATCGGAGGGGCGCGAATCCAGGGCTTTCCGGGGGCGCCGCCGCGGGAGTCTCGGGTAACATCGTCCCGGCTTCGAGCCCTGTCCTCTGTCCTTCTCAGACGACCCGAATCCCTTGAGCGACGCCCCCCGACAACTTGGGAAGTACCAGATCCGCCGAGTGATCGGCAAGGGTGCAATGGGCATCGTCTATGAGGGGTACGACCCGGTCATCGACCGCATCGTCGCCATCAAGACGATCAAGAAGGACGAGCTCGATCCCGAGGAGGCCGAGGAGCACTCGCGCCGCTTCCTGATCGAGGCCAAGGCGGCCGGACGCCTGAACCACAAGAACATCGTCGGCATCTACGACTATGGCGAGGAGAAGGGCTTGTCCTTCATCGTCATGGAGTTCGTGCAGGGCAAGGAGCTCAAGTCCTTCTTCGCCGCGCGCCACCCGTTCTCGATGTCGCAGATCGCGCGCCTGATGGGCGAGCTGCTCGACGCGCTGGGGTATTCGCACGCGCGCGGCGTCGTGCACCGCGACGTCAAGCCCGACAACATCTTCATCACCAACGACGGCTCGGTGAAGCTGGGCGATTTCGGCATCGCCCGCATCGACGCGACGTCCAAGACGCACAGCGGCACCGTCCTGGGCACGCCCAGCTATATGGCGCCCGAGCAGATCCGCGGCGAGGTCGCCGACGCGCGCTCCGACCTCTACGCCGCCGGCGTCATCCTGTACCAGTTCCTCGTCGGCGAGCGGCCGTTCACCGGCGGCATGGTCGCGGTGATGCAGAAGGTGCTGATGGAGATGCCCAAGGCGCCGTCGGCCCACAACCCGTCGATTCCCGACGCCATCGACAACGTCGTGCTGAAGGCGCTGGCCAAGGCGCCCGACGGGCGTTTCGCGAGCGCGGCCGACTTCAACCGCGAACTCACCGCGGCGGTGGGCTTGTCCACCGACGAGGACGAGTCCGAGTCGACCATGATCATGTCGCCCGCGGCGCTGAAGGCGCTGCAGGACGCGGGCCCCGGCGATCGCACCGGCACCGGGACCGGCTTCGGCACGCACACCGGTACCCATACCGGCACGGGCACGGGCGGCCGCTCGACGACCGGCTCCACCGGCGGGCGCGCCGGCGCCGTCGAGGAGGCCAAGCGCCGCGCCGACGAAGCGCGGCGGCGCGCCGAGGAAGAGATGCGGCGCGCCGATGCCGAGCTGCAGCAGGCCGAGGAGGAACAGCGCGCCGCGGAGGCCGAGGCGCAGGCGCAGGCCGCGCGGGCCATGGACGAATCGGCCGCGCTGCTCGATGCGTCGGCGCGCTGGCGCGAGTCCGCCGAGGGCCTGTTCGCGCAGCACGCGTTGCTGACCGATGGCGCGGCGAGCGCGGCGTCCGGGCGCGATCACGCCGCGCGCCTGCGCGACGGCGCCCAGGCGATCGCGCAGTTCGTCGAGGCGTCGTACGCGCTGTCGCCGGCCGCGCAGGCCGAGCTGGGCACGCGCCAGCAAGCCTTGACGACCGCCGCCGCCGCGCACGACACCCTGGTCGAACGCATCGAGCGGGAGGCGCGCGCGGCGCTGTCCGGCCTCGAGCAGAAGCTGGAGGCGCTCGAGAAGCGCCTGGCCGACCAGGACGGCGCGTGGGCGGCGGAGTCGCGGGCGCTCGCGGCGCTGGCCCCCGAGGCCGGCGCGGCGCCCATCGAGCCCATCCAGGCGCGGCTGGACAAGCTGGCCGCCAGCATCGAGCAGGTCGGCAAGGGCTTCGCGTCGGTGAAGTCGCAGCCGTTGAAGCTGCCCACGAGGCAGGCCGAGCGCCTGGCGGTCATCGAGGCCCAGTTGCAGGCGCAGGGCTCGCACGTGTCGCGCCTGCGCGGCGAGGCGGACGCGGCGCGCGCGCGCGTGCAGGCGGCCCTCGAGGCGCGCCGGGCGGCGGAAGAGGCCGCGCGCAAGGCTGCCGAGGAAGAGAAGGCGCGCAGGAAGGCCGAGGACGAGGCGCGCAGGCTCGCCGAGGAACAGGCGCGCCTGAAGGCCGAGGCCGAGCAGAAGCGCCTCGAAGAGGAGCAGGCCCGCCGCAAGGCCGAGGAGGCCGCGCGTCTTGCCGCCGAGGCGGAAGCGGCAGAGAAGAAGCGTGTCGCCGAGGAAAAGGCCCGTCAGGAGGCCGCCGAGCGCGCCGCCGCGGAGGCCAAGCGCAAGGCCGACGAGGACGCGCGCCGGAAGGCCGAGGCCGACGCGAAGCGCCAAGCCGAGGAGCGCGCCCGCGTCGAGGCCGAGGCCAAGGCGCGGGCCCTGGCGGAAGCGGCCGAGAAGAAGCGTCTCGCCGAGGAGAAGGCCCGCCAGGAAGCCGCCGAGCGCGCCGCCGCCGAGGCGAAGCGCAAGGCCGACGAGGACGCGCGCAGGAAGGCCGAGGCCGAGGCGAAGCGCCAGGCCGAACTCGAGGCCAGGGCGAAGGAGGCCGCGGCCAAGGAGAAGGCCGCCAAGGAGCGCGCCGACTTCGAGGCCCGCCGCAAGGCCGACGAGGACGCGGCACGTCGCGCCGAGGCCGCGGCCCGCGACGCCGACGATGCCGAGGCGACGATGATCGCCCCGCTGCGCGGCCCCCGGCCGGACGACGCCGAGGCGACGCAGATCCGTCCCATCGAGGCCAAGCCGGTGCCGACGCCGGCGCCGACCCCGTCGACAGCGGCCGCACCGAAGCCCGTGCCGGTCCCCGCACCCGCGCCGAAATCCGCGTCCGCGTCGGGCAGGAACAAGCTGCTGCTGCCCATCGCCGGAGCCGCCGTCGTCGCGATCGCCGCCGGCGCGTGGTTCGCCACGCGCCCGTCCGGAGCGTCGGCCGACGAGGCGGCCGCTTCGGCGCCGGCCGCCGTGGCCGCGGCTTCCGCGGCCCCGGTGCCGGCCGTGGCGCCTCCGCCCGTGGCGTCCGCGCCGGTGGTCGAGGCCCAGGCCGACGCCGCCAGCGCACCCGCCGCCACGGACAAGCCGCCCGTGGCCGACGACGCCGCGGCCCAGCGCAAGGCCCAGGAGGACGAGCAGAAGAAGGCGGAGGCCGAGGCCGCGAAGAAGGCGGCGCGCGACGAGGAGATCGCGCGTCGCCGTGCGGAAGCCGCCTCCGCGACCATCGCCGCCGAGGGTGCGCACGCCAGCGATGCGGCCAGCGGCGGCCGCAAGCCGAAGACGGACGTCGTCGCCGATGCGGAGCCGGCCAAGCCGGTCAAGTCGGACCCGAAGGCGGATGCCGCCGCGCTGTTCCGCAAGGGCTACGCGGCCTATCTCTCGGGCAACGTGGCGGAAGGCGTGAAAACGATGGAGCGCGCGGACGCGATGGGAGCGCCTGGCGCACGCTCGCGGCTGTGCGCGATCTATCGCAAGCCCACCGCGGCCGAGGGCAAGGACTTCCTCAAGGAAGCCAACAAGTGCGCCGGCGTCGACTGAGGGCGGGGAGCTGACCGCCCGCCGGTCGTCGCGGGGCAGAAACACCGGGATTCCCCGGCGGGTTCGACGGGGAAGCGGCCATGGCGCTCCCCATTTCGGGTGTGCACGTACGCATGTAGTCGCCAGTTGGCGATAATCGAATCGTCGCCTCATCGAACCGCCATGGAACTCGTCGTCCGCGCACTGCGCTGCCCTCCGCCCGATCAGCCGCAAGCGATCAACGCGCGCTTCGGAGCCAACGGCGGGCGCATCGGTCGCAGCAACACGTGCGCGTTGCCGCTGCCGAGTCCTGACCGCTACATCTCGCGCGAGCACCTCGAGATCCGCTGCCGCGACGGCAAGTACTCGCTCAAGGTGATCTCCAAGGTCAACGGCTGCAGCGTCAACGACAGCGCCGTGCCGCCCGGCGCGGCGGTGGAGCTGTCCCACGGCGACCGCATCCAGCTGGGCGACTACCTGCTGGTGGCCGAACTGCAGGCCGCCGCGGGCGCCAAGGATCCGCTGGCCGCGTTCGGCTACGCCTCCAACGCACGTGCCGACAGCCTCGACATGATGGCCTCGCTGGCGCCCGCGCCCGCCGCGGCCGCCGCGCGCGACTCGCAGTACGACACCTCGCCCAACTGGGCCCAGCCGGTGGTGCCTGCCACGCGCCGCGCGCCGCCGCCGCCTCCGCTGGCGCACCAGATCGAGGCCGACCCCAGCGCCACGGCGCTCGGCCAGATGCTCGATGCCGCGCCCTCGGCCTCGCGCGCGCGGCCCGGGCCGCCGGCCAGCCGCGCGCCCGCCTTCGGCCGCGACGACACCGGCGCCAGCGCGCTCGACGCCTTCCTCGGCCTGGACAGCGGCCCGCTGTCGAAGCCGCCCGCGCAGGCGCCGCTCAGCGACCAGGCGCAGGGCCTGTATCGCCAGCAGGACGTCAACGTGGCGATGCCCGCACAGGGCAACAACACCTTGCCCGATCCGTTCGAGGACGACATCTTCTCCGCGCTGGACAAGGACTTCGGCCCCGCGCGCAACGCGCCCGCGCCTGCGCGCGCGGCCCCGCCGGCGCCCGCGGTCGACCCGCTGGACATCGACCTGATGGCCGACGCCGCCGTCCCCGCGCGCAACGCCGCGGTCGCGCCGCCGCGCGCGGCGCCACAGGTCGCGCCCGTTCCGCCGGCGCCGTCCCCGGGCGGCCAGGCCGTCGACGGCGCCCAGGCGCTGGCGGCGCTCGCGCAGGCGCTGGAACTCGATCCGGCCGACCTCGACGCCGCGCATCCGATGGAGACGATCCGCATCGTCGGCGAGCTGCTGAGCCTCACCGTCAACGGTCTGTACCAGCTGCTGGAGATGCGGGCCCAGCTGAAGAACGAGCTGCGCATCGAGGACCGGACGATGATCGCCTCGCGCGAGAACAATCCGCTCAAGCACTCCGACTCGGCGCGCGACGCGCTGCGCTACCTGGTCGATGTGCGCCAGCACGGCAACAAGCTGTTCCTGCAGCCGAGCAAGGCCATCGGCGACGCCGTCGCGGACGTCTGCGCGCACGAGATGGCCGTGATGGCCGGCACCCGCGCCGCGCTCCTGGCGGCGCTCAAGCAGTTCGCGCCCGACACGGTGGAGAAGCGCATCAAGAAGTCGGGCGCGCTCGACAGCGTGATGCCCGCGTTGCACAAGGCCAAGCTGTGGGAGAGCTTCCTGGCGATGTACGGCGAGCTCGAGAAGGAGGCGGAGGATCACTTCGATCGCCTGCTCAACCAGGAGTTCGCGCGCGCCTACGCGGAGCAGGGCAAGAAGCTGCGTCGCAGGAAGTAGCCACTAGATGGCCACGCTCAGCACCACGGCCGCCCACTGCGAGATCGCCTCGCGCACCGACCCGGGCCGCGTCCGGTCCGCCAACGAGGACGCCGTCCGCTTCGACGCCGGCCTCGGACTGGCGATCCTGGCCGACGGCATGGGCGGCTACGCCGCGGGCGAGGTGGCCAGCCGCATGGCGGTCGACGAGATCTTCGACGAACTGGCCTCGGCGCTGCCGCACCTGCACGTGGAACCGGCATCCGCCGACCGCGCCGGCCTGCACGAGGACATGCGCTTCGCCGCGGCGCGCGCCAACTCCAGCATCATCGCGGCCGCGCGGCGCGAGCCCGACTACGAGGGCATGGGCTCGACGCTGGTCGTCGCGGTGCTGATGCACGACCGCATGACGGTGGCCCACCTCGGCGACTCGCGCTGCTACCGCTGGCGCGCCGGCAGCCTCGAGCAGGTCACGCGCGACCACTGCTGGGTCGACGAGCAGATCGCCATCGGCGCGCTGTCGGTCGACGCCATCCTCGATCCGCGCTATCGCAACATCGTCACGCGCGCGCTGGGCATCGAGGACGAGATCGACCTCGAGGTGCACGACCACGACGCGCAGGTCGGCGACATCTTCCTGCTGTGTTCCGACGGCCTCACCGACATGCTGGACGACGCGAAGATCTCCGCCCACCTCGCCGGCGGCAAGCCGCTGGGCGAGGTCGCGTCGGCACTGGTGGACGCGGCCAACGAGGCCGGCGGGCGCGACAACGTGTCGGCGGTGCTGGTGCAGGTCGGCACGCCGCAATCGCCCGGCTGGGCGGCGCGGCTGGTGCGGCGCCTGCACGGCGGATGACGGCGCCTCGTCGCTGCGCCGGAATGCCGCCGCGCTTGCTCCGCCTCCGACGCGGGCACGGCCCTAAAAGGGGGGAGATACGCGCACGCATTTTTCGTTGACCCTGCGCTAAAGTGACAGGGATCGCGAAATTGGTGACGCGTGCGCCTTGACACGCGGAATAGTCGTCCAGCCCATGCGCGTGCGAGCGTCCTGCTCGCGCGCGGAGGGCGACGGCGGCGCTGCGCGGCCACGGCCGGCGCGGGCGTTCGAAGCGCGGAGACTCCATCCATGGGCCGAATGCTTGAAATCTCGACCAAGGCCGGCGACGGCGCCTTCGTCGTCCAGAAGTTCACGGGGCGCGAGGAACTGGGTCGCCTTTCCGAATACCGGCTGGAACTGCTGTCCGAGCGCGGCGACATCACGGCCGAAAGCCTGCTGGGAACCAATGCGACGGTGTCGATGGAGCTCAACGACCCGACCAAGGTGCGCTACTTCAACGGCTACGTCACGCGCTTGACCGTGCAGGGCGCGGTGCGCACGGCCGCCTTCAAGAGCAATACGGGCTACCTGTACCTCGTCACGCTCAGCCCGGGCCTGTGGTTTCTCACGCGCGCCGCCAACAGCCGCATCTTCAATGCGATGACGATCAACGACATCGTCATGCAGGAGCTGAGCGCGCTGTCGCTCATCCAGACGGAGAGCAGCGTCGGCGCCACGGAGATGCGCAACTTCGTCGTCCAGTACCGCGAGACCGACTTCAACTTCATCAGCCGCCTGATGGAGCACGCCGGCATCTACTACTACTTCACGCACGACAACGGCAACCACACGATGGTGATGCTCGACCAGGCGAGCAACCACAAGCCCACGCCCGACCTCGATCGACTCGCGTATGCGGGCGAAGGTCGCACGGGGGCCACGCTGGTGGATTTCGTCATGGTCTCGGAGGTGCAGGCGGGCGCGTACGCCGCGGGCGACTACAACTACGTCACGCCCAACACGCGGATCGCGGCGATCAGCTCCAACCCGAAGTCGCACGACAACGCGGGCTACGAGATGTTCGACTTCCCGGCGGACACGACGACCTCGTCCTACGCGACGACCTACACCAAGATCCGGAATGAAGAGAACGCGTGCGGCTACCAGGTGGCGCACGGCATCGCGTCGAACCGCGGCGTCCAGGTCGGCTTCAAGGTGAAGATCGCCGAGCACCCGGTGGAGGCGCTGAACCAGGAATACCTGGTCATAGGCCACTCCTTCCAGGCCAGCAACACGACCGAAGGCGAGGGCGCGGATTTCTCCTGCCGCTTCGAGGCCATTCCTTCCAGCGTCCAGTTCCGTTCGATGCGCACCGTTCCGCGTCCGGTGATCGCGGGCACGCAGACCGCGCTGGTGGTCGCCGACTTCCGCACCGACACGGACGGCTCCGGCGGCAGCGATCCGATCGGCGCCAACCTCGGTCGCGTCAAGGTGCAGTTCTTCTGGGATCGCTACGGCAGCCAGTCGTGCTGGGCCCGCGTCTCCACGCCCTGGGCCGGCAAGGGCTACGGCTTCCAGAACATGCCGCGCGTCGGCGAGGAGGTGCTGGTGCAGTTCCTCGAGGGCGATCCGGACCGCCCCGTGGTCATCGGCCGCGTGCACAACGCCGAGAACATGCCGCCGTTCAAGCTGCCCGCCGCCGCGCCCTACACCGGCCTGAAGTCGCTGAGCATCGATGCCAGCGGCAACAGCGTCGCGGGCAAGTGGAACGAGCTGCGCTTCGACGACACCGACGGCAAGGAGCAGATCTACCTGCAGGCGCAGAACGACTTCGACCGGCGCGTGCTCCACGACGACAAGACGTGGATCGGCAACGAGTCGCACCTGTACGTCAAGTCGGACGCGTTCGCCAAGTACGACGCCGATCACCACGTGCAGACCACCGGCGACCACAACGAGAAGGTCGGCGGCAAGCTGTCGATGGACGTCACGTCGGACATCCATGTCAAGAGCGGCTCCATGTTCGTCGTCGACGGCGGGCAGGAGGTGCACCTGAAGGCCAGCTCCAAGATCGTGCTGGAGTCGCCGATGATGGTGTCGCTGGTGTGCGGCGGCAACTTCGTCACCGTCGGGCCCTCGGGCGTCGACATCAAGGGCATCATGGTCAACGTCAACTCGGGCGGCAGCAAGGGCTCGGGCAGCGCGATCAGTCCGCAGCCGCCCAAGGACGGCAAGGAGGCGATGACCAGCGACGGCGGCTCGGCCACGGCCAAGCCCGCCGCGCCGCCGGCGCCGACCGCGTTCTCGCCCAAGGCCAGCAGCTTCAAGCTGGCGGCGGCCACCGGCGCGCCGTTCGTGTCGTCATCCTGCCCGGGCTGATGGCTGACAATGGTGCGGCGCCGCCGCCCGGACGCTGCCACTGAGGAGGATCCGATGCCCAATCACGTCTGCCACGGCGCCATGCTCAAGTGCACCATGGGCATGGCCCCCAGCTCCCTGGTGGTGCTGCCGATCAAGCTGGTCAACACGTCCAACGTGCCGGCGGCCAACATCATGGACCACATCCCGCTGGTCAACATCATGCCGTTCGGGATGTGCCAGTCGCCGGCCAATCCGATGGTGGCCGCGGCCACGGCGGCGGCCATGGGCGTGCTGACGCCGATGCCCTGCATCCCCGTGACGCCCGCGCCGTGGACGCCCGGCTCGCCGACCGTGACGCTGGCGAACCAGCCCGCGCTGAACAAGAGTTCGATGCTGATGTGCAACTGGGCCGGACAGATCTCCATCGAGATGGAAGGCCAGATGACGCACGCGATTCCGTGAAACAGGAACCCATGTCCGAACGCTCCCTTCCGATGCCCGCGGCCGTCCAGGCCCGCCTGTGGCAAGAAGCCGGCGACATGCCGGCCTACGTGATCCTCGACGGCGCCCAGAACCCCAGCCTGCTGGACGCGCTCTACGCCGACCACGCGCCGCCGTGGCGCTGCCTGTTCGGCGGCCAGCTCGAGCCCGACATGGCGACGGTCGCGCCCTACCTGGTCGAGCTCGAGCACAGCGCCGCGTTCACGCGCCGGCTGTTCGCAGAAGGCTGGGGCCAGAACTGGGGCGTGTTCCTCACCAGCCAGCTCGCGCTGCCGGCGCTGTGGCGCCACGTGCGGCAGCAGGTGCACGTCTACGGCCCCGACATGGAGTCGCTGTTCTTCCGCTTCTACGACCCGCGGGTGATGCGCAACTACCTGCCGACCTGTCCGGCCGGCCAGCTGGGCAGCTTCTTCGGCCCGGTCGACTTCTACATCGCCGAGGGCGAGATGCCGACGCGCGCGCACGCCTGGTCGGTCGCCGACGGGCAGCTCGTCGCGCAGACGATCGCCTGACGCCGCGCCGCCAACCGGGATCCGCCGCCATGCCCCCATCGATCGAGCTGAACATCGGCCACGCGCCGTCGCCGCGCCGCCGGCAGGAGGCCGAGGCGGGCGATGGCGCGGCGCCGTTCCGCATCGTCGTGCTGGGCGATTTCTCCGGCCGCTCGCGCGACGAGCGCGCGCCGCTGGGCGAGCGCCGCCCGCTGCGGGTCGACATCGACAACGTCGAGGCGCGCCTGGCCCAGCTCGCGCCGCGCGCCGAGATCGCCGGCCTGCAGGACAGGCAGGGCAAGCCGCTGCGCATCGAGATCGAGACGATGGACGAGTTCTCCGCCGACGGCATCGTCGCCCGCCTGCCCGCAGATGCGCTCGCGCACGCGGGCGCGAGCGCGCCGCCCGTGGCCGCGGCCGCGCCGCTGGCGTCCGGCGATGACGCGGCCGCCCTGATGAAGCGCCTGCTCGGCGGCGACCTGCCTGCCGGCGCGCCCGCGATGGCCGCCGCGCCGGCCTCGCGTCGGCCCGACGCCGTCGTCGACCGGCTGATCCGCCAGCTGATCGGCGACCAGCCCGCGACGCCGGCGCCGGTTGCCGCCGCGGGGCCCGGCGAGGCCGCCGCGCCGCTGCTGCGCCATGTGTTGCGCGATCCGGCCTGGCGCCATCTCGAATGCGCGTGGCGCGCGGTCGACCGCTTCGTGCGCACGCTGGACATGGCCGACGGCGCGGCCCGCCTCGAGCTGTTCGACTGCCGCGCGGACGAGCTCCTGGCCGACCTGGGCGCGTCCGGCGGCGACCCCGCGCGCGCGGCGCTCGCGGCGGCGCTGAAGGGCGACGGGCGCGGCTGCGACGTCGTCGTCACGCTCGAGGAATTCGGCCCCGGCCTGCCGGAGCTCGCGTTGCTGGGCGGGCTGGCTGCCGTCGCGGCGTCGCAGGGCGCCGTGCTGCTGGCCGGCGCCGCGCCGGCGCTGGCCGCGCTGGCCACCAGCGAGGCCGCGCAGGTGCTGGCGTCCGGCGAGTCGCGCGCCTGGCGCGCGCTGCGTGCGAGCGCGCTGGCGTCGCACGTCGGCCTGACCTTCCCGCGCCTGCTCGCGCGCCTGCCGTACGGGCCGCGCCACGACCCGGTGGCGGCGTTCGCGTTCGACGAGCTGGCCGACGCCGCCGGCGCCCCGTTGCACGACCTGCTGCTCTGGCGCAGCGCCGCGCTCGACGCCGCGCTGCTGCTGGCCCAGGGCCATACCCGGGGCGGTGTCGAGGCGGCGGTGCAGCTGGAGGACCTGCCGGCCTTCATCGACCGCAGCGGCGACGAGCCGCGCCTGCAGGCGGTGGCCGAAGCCTATCTCGGCGAGGGCGAGGCGGGCGTGCTCCAGGCGGCCGGCCTGATCACGCTGCAGAGCGACCGCCGCGTTCCGAACGCGCGCGTCACGGCCTGGCGATCGATCGCGGCATCCGGCAGCGAGCTGGCCGGCCGCTGGCAGGGCTGAACGGGCACGCGGCGGGCGGCGCGGCTACTTCGCCTTCTCCAGCACCAGCGCGCTGCCGTCCGATTCGTCCTCGAGGCTGAGCCGCCCCTTGGCCAGGCCGGTGATCGTGTAGTCGGCGTCGGTGCGGTCGCCGCTGCCCGCGATGTGCACATGGCAATCCTTGAGCGTCCAGCTGCCCGTGACGAACGGCGCGTGATGAAGGTACGACACGAAGCCCTGCTCGCCGTTGATGCGGGTGAACCGGGCCTCGTCGAAGGCGTCGCTGTTCTCGTCGACGTTGAGCCAGCTGCCCAGCAGCTGCTGCGCGGTCACGGTGCACGCCGAGGCCGTGGCCGGCTTCTGCAGCGCGGCCAGCCGCGCGGTGTAGGCCTCCGAGAGGCAGGCCGTCGTGCCGCACTTGTCGCGCGTGTTGGCGAGCCACTCGCGTTGCGACGTCTTGACGCCCGGATCGCGCTTGCTGGCGGACCGGTAGGTCGCCGCCATGCGCTCGTCGAGGCTGGCGAGACCGGGGTCCGCGCAGATCATGCGTTCGACGGATGTGCTCGCCTTGCCGCAGTCGAAGCTCGCGCCCAGGGCAGCGGCCGCGGCGGCCAGCAGCGCCGCCCCGACGGCGGTTCGTCCGATGATCATTTCCATTCCTTGCTGAACTTCTCGATGTTGCCCGGGTAGTCCGGGTTCAGGCTGCGCCAGCCCGCGCCGTTGTGGCCTTCCGCGATCTGTTCGTAGTTCCTGTTCTGCAGTCCCGACAGGAGCGTGTCGTTGCTCTTGGCGAATTTCAGGAACGCCTTGATGTGCGCGGGATCGCCCGTCGACATGCCCTTCACGAACGCGAAGACGTCCGCATAGCCCGCGGCCTTGTAGTTGAAGCCCATGATCTGGAACTTGCCCCACGAGCAGGACTCCAGCGCGGCGGCCCGGTCGAGCGCGTAGGCCTTGCACAGCCGCTCGTACTGGTGCCTTCCGGGCGGGCCGTACACGTCGTCGGCCACCGCCGCCGCGTTGGTGCTGCGGTCGATGAGGACGCCGTTGACCTTCCGCGTGCGATGGTAGCCGGGGCCGCAGATCTCATGGTGGTCGTGCTCGTAGGGGCTCGGCGGCTTCATGTGCGGACTGGTGTACTTGCGGAAGATGTGGCGCTCGTACAGGATGGTCGGGACGGTGCGGCCGTCCACCTTCGTGAACGACGACGTGGCCGATTCCTGCTTGGCCAGCGCATAGATGAGGCCCGCGTCGCACTTGAGGTCGGCGGCCGCGGCCAGGATGTCCGCCCGGGTCACCTCGCCGCCGACGTAGTCGCCAAGGAAGCTCAGGTCGAGATCGTCCTTGGCCGACGGCGGCTTGGGACCCACGGCGACGGGCGCGCCGGTCTTGCTGTCGACGCCGTGGCTGCCGAGCGTCTTGGACGCCCAGTCCTCGATCTCGTGCAAGGTGTGGTCCGCCCAGTCGCGCACGCCGGTCAGGCCGGGCGTGAACCCGAGCAGCGTCGTCCACGTGGGATCGCCGCTGTCGGCATGCCCGCGAACGCCGGGCGTCACGGGCGGAATCGGCGCCTTCTGCGGCACCACGGCGGGGTGGCGGCGATGGCGATGGTGGTGTTGATGATGCGTGCCCTGCGGACCGGGCTTGACGGAATTGGCCATGGAATCGAATCCTCGGTTGCACCCGCGCCGCCGCGCGACAGCGTCGATATTAAGCGAGCGCGGATGGCGCCGGCGCGGTTCGTGAAAGTCAATCCTGTGACGGCTGTCCACGAGGGCGGAACGTGGGGTTTCATACCCTCGGCGCGCCCGGTGATTGCGTGTACATTTGCTCCGGCCCCGCCCCGTTCCGGGTCGTCAACTTGAGCCCGCGCACCCGTTGCGCGCCGGTTCTAACGACAACAAGAGCATGAGCCGAAAGCGCGTCATCTGGTCGGAGGGTTTGTTCCTGCGGCCGCAGCATTTCCAGCAACTCGAACGCTCCGTCGAGATGCTCGTCGAGTCCCGCGCCGCCGGTGTCCTGTCGCCCGGCTGGGGCCTCGCCGGCCTGCGGCTCGACGAGGAAGCCCTGAAGATCGGCCGCCTCGCCGTCAAGTCCGCGCACGGGGTGATGCCCGACGGCACGCCGTTCGCCATCCCCGAGGAGCACGCGGCGCCGCTGGCGCTCGAGATCGGCACCGAGGTCAAGGACACCGTGGTGCACCTGGCGCTGCCGCTCGTGCGCGCGGGCATGCCGGAGTTCGCCGTCGACGCCGGCCCCACGACGGCGCTCGCGCGCTTCGTCGGCGAGGACCTGCGCGTCGAGGACAACGTGCAGGGCGTGGGCGAGCCGGCCGAGATGAAGCTGGGTCAGCTGAACCTGCGCCTGATGCTGGACGACGACCCGCGCTCGGGCTTCTGCAGCATCGCGGTGGCGCGCATCGTCGAGCGCCGCAGCACGGGCCAGCTGGTGCTCGACGAGAGCTTCATCCCGTCGGCGCTCGACTGCCGCGGCTTCGCGCGCCTGCAGGACTACCTGATCGAGGCGCGCAACCTGGTGCGCCATCGCGCCGACACGCTCGCCGCGCGCCTGAACCAGTCGCAGCAGAAGGGCGTCGGCGAGATCGGCGACTTCATGATGCTGCAGGTCGCCAACCGCTACGACCCGTGGTTCACGCACCTGGCCGAGCGCGAGTCGCTGCATCCCGAGGTGCTCTACGCGGCGCTGGTGCAGGCGGCCGGCGAGTTCGCCACCTTCAGCGACCGCCGCAAGCGCCGCGCCCGCGTGCAGGCGATCTACCGCCACGAGGACCTGAAGAACACCTTCGAGCCGCTGATGTTCGACATTCGCGAGCTGCTCACCGAGGTCATCAACCCGAACGCGGTGCCCATCCCGCTGCAGGAGCGCGCCGCCGGCCTGTACACGGGCATGGTGCCGGACGTCGACCTGCTGCACAACGCGCAGTTCGTGCTGGCCGTCAACGCCGACAAGCCCGGCGAGTTCGTGCGCGGGCGCTTCCCGTCGTTCGTCAAGATCGGGCCGCCCGACAAGATCCGCGACCTCGTGCGCCTGCACCTGCCCGCCATCGCCGTCGAGCCGCTGCCGATGGCGCCGCCGCGCATGCCGTACTACGCCGGGTATACCTATTTCCAGCTCGATCGCAGCGGCGAACTGTGGAAGCAGCTCGACGTCACCAAGGTCATCGCGATGCACATCGCGGGCGACTTCCCGGGCCTGCAGCTCGAGCTCTGGGCACTCAAGCCCTGACAGGCCAGGTTCATCATGAGCGATCCGCAATTCCCCGGCGTTCCACCGTCCGACGATCCGGACGCCACGATGATGATCCCCAAGCCGGGCGGCCGCCGCGCGGCGCCGGCGCCGGCGGCCGGCCAGGCGATGACGCTGGACACCGCGGCCGTCCTGTCCGACGTCGAGGACGGCGGCGCGCCGGTGGGCCCGAACCCGCTGGTGGCCAACGCCTCGGTGCTGCTGAACACGGTGCCGACGATCCGCCGCTCGCTGAACCACGCCGACCCGGCCGGCCTGCGCGAGTACCTGCTGCGCGCGATCACCGAGTTCGAACAGCGCGCGCGCGCCGCCGGCGCGTCGCCCGAGCACGTGCTGATCAGCCGCTACGCGCTGTGCACGATGATCGACGAGGCCGTGGCCAACATGCCCTGGGGCGCCAGCCCCGAGTGGGTGCAGCGCAGCCTGCTGGTCACGCTGCACCGCGAGGGCTTCGGCGGCGAGAAGTTCTTCCAGCTGCTCGAGAAGGCGATGGAGGACCCGCGCCGCAACATCGACCTGCTGGAGCTGATGTACGTGTGCATCGCGCTCGGCTTCCAGGGCCGCTACCGCGTGATGGACAACGGCCGCCAGCAGCTCGACGCCTTGCGCGACCGCCTGCACGAGGTCATCCGCCGCGAGCGCGGCGAGTTCGAGCGCGACCTGTCCGGCAAGTGGAAGGGCGTGCAGCGCGTGGCCAAGCCGCTGGTGCGCCGGCTGTCCGTCTGGCTGGTGCTGGCCGCGGTGGCGCTGCTGCTGTTCGTGCTGTACCTGGTCTTCGCGCTGGTGCTGGCATCGAAGTCCGACCCGGTCTTCAACACGCTGGCCGCCATCCATTCCGACGTCGGCGACCTCAAGCGCGCGCCGCCCCCGCCTCCGCCGCCGGCCGCGCCGCGCCTGAAGCCGCTGCTGCTCAACGAGATCCTGGCCGGGCAGGTGGACGTCGACGAGGACGCCGTGTCCAGCCACGTCATCATCCACGGCGACAAGTTCTACGACCCGGGCAGCGCCGACATCCGGCCCGACCTGGTGCCGGTCATCAACCGCATCGCGCAGGCGATCAACCAGGTGCCGGGCGTCGTCACCGTCAGCGGCCACACCGACAACCAGCCGACCAAGCGCTCGCTGCGCTTCCCGTCGAACTACGAGCTCTCGCTGGAGCGCGCGCGCGGCGTCGCCAGCCTGCTGGGCCAGACGGTGCAGAACCACACGATCAAGGCCGAGGGCCTGGCGGACAGCAAGCCGATCGCGCCCAACGCCACCCCGGAAGGGCGCGCGCAGAACCGCCGCGTCGAGATCACCCTGCGCACCGGCGCATAAGCACAGGCTCGGGAACAAGACAACATGTGGGCAAAGCTCAAGCGCTTCTTCGCCAATCGCTGGGTGCTGGCGTGCATCGGCCTGCTGGTCGTGTCGCTGCTGATCTGGTTCGTCGGCGACGCGATCGCGTTCTATGACCATCGGCCGCTCGGCTCCGCCGGGGCGCGCATCGGGCTGATCGTCTTCATCCTGCTGGTGTTCGCTGCGGTCGAAGGCATCAAGCGATTCCGCGCCTGGCGCGCCAACAAGGCGATGCTGGCGGCCATCGGCGAGGGCGCGTCCAGCAATTCCGCGCTGTCGCAGCGCGAGGTCGCCGAGCTGAAGACGCGCTTCGACGAGGCGATGGCCACGCTGCGCAAGGCGCGCTTCGACGACAAGGCCGGCGGCGGCCGCAACTACCTCTACCAGCTGCCCTGGTACATGTTCATCGGCGCGCCGGGCTCGGGCAAGACGACGGCGCTGGTCAACTCCGGCCTGCGCTTCCCGCTCGAGGGCCAGATGGGCAAGGATGCCGTCAAGGGCATCGGCGGCACGCGCAACTGCGACTGGTGGTTCACCGACGAGGCCGTGCTGCTGGATACCGCCGGCCGGTATACGACGCAGACCAGCAACCGCGAGGTCGACGCCGCCGCCTGGACCGGCTTCCTGACGCTGCTCAAGAAGTTCCGCCCGACCCAGCCGCTCAACGGCGCGATCGTCACGGTGAGCCTGTCCGACCTGTTCACCTGGTCGGCCGCGCAGCGCGACGACTACGCGCGCTCGGTCCGCGCCCGCATCCAGGAGCTGTACGGCACGCTGGGCGTGCGCTTCCCGATCTACGTCGTCGTCACCAAGGCCGACCTGCTGGCCGGCTTCGCCGAGTTCTTCGGCGACCTCGGCCGCGAGGCGCGGGCGCAGGTCTGGGGCACGACGTTCGACTTCCCCGTGCCCGCGGGCGCCAACCTCGGAACGACGTTCGCCGCCGAGTTCGACGCGCTCGTCGCGCGCCTGAACGCGCGCCTGACCACGCGCATGGAGGACGAGCGCGACCCGCAGCGCCGCGCGATGCTGTTCGCGTTCCCGCAGCAGTTCGCGGCCCTGCGCGAGATGCTCAAGGCCTTCCTCGACGAGGCCTTCCTCAGCTCCGCGTTCGGCGAGGAGCCGATGGTGCGCGGCGTCTACTTCACCAGCGGCACGCAGGAGGGCAGCCCGTTCGATCGCGTGCTGGGCAACATCTCGCGCGCCTACGGGCTGGAGCGCCAGGTGCTGCCGCCGGCGGCGTCGTCGGGCCGCAGCTACTTCCTGACGCATCTGCTGCGCGGCGTGATCTTCGCGGAGTCCGACATCAACGGCCGCAGCGCCGTCATCGAGAAGCGGCGCGGCCGCATCGCGCTGGCGCTGTACTCGCTGCTGGCCGTGCTGTCGCTGCTGCTGATCGTCGGCTGGACGGTCAGCTTCGTGCGCAACCAGGTGCTGATCAAGGACGTGGCCGACGCTGCGGCCGACGTCGGCAAGCAGGTCGCCGCGATCCCGCCGCTGCCAAACGGCGAGGTGCTCACGGTGCTGCCGGCGCTCGACGCGGCGCGCAAGATGCCCACTGGCTACGAGGAGCGCGACGCGGGCGTCCCGTGGTCGCGCGCCTTCGGCCTGAGCCAGGCCGGCAAGCTCGGCACGCAGGCCAACCGCGCCTACCTGAACCTGCTGCGCGACGTCTTCCTGCCGCGCGTGGCGCTGCGCCTCGAGCAGCAGATCCGCGACGCCGATTCGCCCGAGGTGCGCTACGAGGCGCTCAAGACCTACATCATGCTGTACGACCCGGCGCACCTGAAGGCCGCGGAGGTCAGGAACTGGGTCGCGGCCGACTGGGATCGCACGCTGCCGCGCGACGTCACGCAGCAGCAACGCCAGGCGCTCGTCGGCCACCTGGAGGCGGCGCTGGCGCAGGCGCCGCTGGAGATGGTGCTGCCGCAGGACCAGGCGCTCGTCGACCAGGAACGCAAGCAGCTCGCCGCGTCGTCGCTCGCGCAGCGCGTGTACTCGCGCCTGAAGCGCCTCGGCGCCGAGGGCGTGCCCGACTTCCGCGTCAGCGACGCCGGCGGCCCGCAGGCCGCGCTGGTGTTCACGCGGGCCTCGGGCGCGCCGCTGTCGCAGGGCGTCCCGGGGCTGTTCACCGTCGCGGGCTACGACAAGGGCTTCCGGGCGCAGGCCCCGCTGATGGTCAAGCAGCTCGGCGACGAGGAGGCCTGGGTGCTGGGCACCGCGTCGGGCGGCTCGGGCGTCGAGCGCCTGAAGACCACCTACACCGAGGTGCAGCAGCTGTACCTGAACGAGTACATCAAGACCTGGGACGACCTGCTGGGCGACCTGCGCCTGATCCCGTCCACCAGCCTGCAAGGCAGCATCCAGACGATCACGCTGCTGTCGGCCGGCGATTCGCCGCTGAAGCTGCTGCTCAACGGCGTCGCCAAGGAGACCAGGCTCGCCAGCGGCAACGACAAGTCGGCCGAGGCCGTCGCCGCGGGCATGCTGGACAAGGCCACCAGCGCGATGCGCAGCACGGTCGACAAGCTGATGGGCGCGCCGGCCGCCGCGGCCGCCCCCGCGGCCAAGCCCGAGGCCGTGGTCGACGCGCACTTCGAGCAGCTCCAGCGCGTCGTCGCCGGCCCGGCCGGCCAGCCGGTGCCGCTCGACGCGACGCTGGGCGTGCTCAAGGAATACGAGGTGCAGCTGCGCGCCACCGACGAGGCCATCAAGCGCGGCGCGCCGACCACCTCCGACGCGCAGATCGTCGCCCGCATCAAGAGCGAGGCCGACCGCATGCCGCCGCCGATCAGCAACCTGCTCAACGGCCTGATCGCGCGCAGCGGCGCGCAGTCGGCCAGCGCCGGCCAGGCCGCGGTGAAGGCCGCGGCGGCGGGCGAGGTCGGGGGCTTCTGCAAGGCGGCCGTCGAGGGCCGCTACCCGTTCGTCAGGGGCTCCGGCAAGGAGGTGCCGCTGGGGGACTTCGCCAAGCTGTTCGCGCCCAACGGCGTCATCGACGGCTTCGCGAAGACCAAGCTCGTCGGCATGGTCGACATGAACGGCCCGGTGTGGAAGCCGATCCAGCTGGCGCAGGGCGTCGACGCCTTGCCGCCCGCCACCATCGCCAATTTCCAGCGCGCCGCGGCGATCCGCGACGCGTTCTTCCCGGGCGGCGGCGTCAATCCGCAGGCCACGATGGACCTGCTGCTGCAGCGCGCCGACGACGGCGTGACGGATATCCAGCTGTCCGTCGACGGCCAGGTCACGGCGATGAAGCCGGGCACCGGCGCGGCCGCGCGCCTGTCCTGGCCCAGCCTGAGCCCCAACAGCCAGATCCGGCTGACGCTGGTGATCGCCGGCAAGCCGTCATCCGCGCCGCTGGCCTTCGAGGGCCCGTGGGCGCTGTTCCGCTTCGTCGACGCCGGCAAGGTCGAGGGCGGCACGCCGGAGCGCCAGAGCGTCAGCTACGAGGAGGGCGGCAAGCGCGTCTGGTTCGAGCTGCGTTCGGGCAGCGTGCGCAACCCGATGCGGCTGCCGGAACTGGCGCAGTTCCGCTGCCCGGGCTGACGCGTCGCCCGGCAGCCCCGACGCGGCAGACCATGGCCACCTGCGGCTTCTACGGCAAGCTTCCCGGCGAGGGCGACTTCGTCACGCGCCGGCTGCCGTGGGAGTTCACGTCCGCCTGGGACGGCTGGCTGCAGCAGGGCATGCAGGCCTCGCGCGCGGCGCTGGGCGAGCGCTGGCTCGAGCTCTACCTGTCCGCGCCGATCTGGCGCTTCCAGCTGGCGCCCGGCGTCTGCGGCCCGCTCGCGTGGCGCGGGTTGTTCTTCGCGAGCGTCGACCGCGTCGGACGCTACTTCCCGCTGACGCTGGCGTTCGCGGGCGGCAGCGCGGCGTCGCCTGGCGGCGTCGCCTCGGCGCTCGCGGGCGACGCCGCCGGCTGGCTCGCGGCCGAGGACGCCGCCCTGGCCGGCCTGGCGCCCCGGTTGCCGCTAGACGATTTCGATCGCGCGCTGCAGGCGCTGGCCGAGCCCGCCGCCGAGCCCGCGGACGCCTGCCCGCCCGCGGCCGTGCATCTGTACTGCGCAGGCGCCGACGACGCGCCGCCGCTGCGCCTGGCCTTTCCCGCGCTGCCGCCGGCCGCGCAGTTCGCGGGGCTCGTCTCGCCGTCGGCGCCGCCGTCTTCGTTGCTGGACACGCTGGCCTCATGAGCCCGCTGCAAGGCATCCCTCGAAGGAGGGCTTTGTGCACCATACGGGGCGAGGTATCGTCCGGAATGACCTGCCCGAGCACCGAGCGGCGCCGCACCCGCGGGGAAGTCGCGCCGTGAAGCGACGTGGAATCTGGATGGCCATCGGCGCCGCGGTGGTGCTGCTGGGATGTTTGCAAGGAACTGCGATGGCGAAGATGGTGCTCTGGTCCGCGATGAAGGGTCGCGTGCTGATGAACGGCCAGCCGGCGGCGGGCGCGGTGATCGTGCGCGACTACAGCTGGCACTGGAAGAACGAGAAGGGCGGCGACAGGACGACCACGAACGCGAACGGCGAATTCGCGCTTCCGGCCATCGAGGGGTCGTCGCTGCTGGGCGGCCTGCTGCCGCATCAGCCTGTGATCGAGCAGGTCATGAAGATCGAGTACCAGGGAAAGACGTACGACGCCTGGGCGTTCTTCAAATACAGCTACGAGAACGACAGCGAGACAAAGGGCAAGCCCATCAACCTCACTTGTCGGCTGGAAGCTGAACTCGCGCTCCACGGCGAAGTCACGACGATCTGCGAATTCAATTGACGCGGTCAACCAGGGAAGGACAGGCATGAGCAATCTCTCCCCCAGCCAGGCTGCGGGCATTGCGCTCGGCGTCTATTCGCTGCGCGAGGAGCAATCCGAGGCCGCGCGCCTGGTCAAGGGCGACCCGTTGAAGATCGATGGCCTGTTCGGTGCTTCGACGCGCTTCACCGGCACATCGGGCGCCATCTTCCGGCCGTTGAGCGGATTCGGCTACGTGGCCGCCGGTGTCGGCCAGTTCGCGGGCGACATCCTGATCGCCACGCGCGGCACGGCCACGGCAGCCGATTGGTTGACCGACCTCAACATCGGCGTGCAGTTCGGCCCGGGCGGCCAGCTCGTGCATGCGGGCTTCAACGAGACCTTCAAGTCGTTCGTGGCCCAGCTGCAGGAATTCCTGCGCGGCAGGAACCCCGCGCGGATCCACTGCGTCGGCCACAGCCTGGGCGGCGCGTTGGCGTTCCTCAACGCCGATTTCGCGACGGCCAACCGCACCGGCGACGTGCGCGTGTACACCTTCGGCGCACCCCGCACCGGCCCCGCTGCCTTCGCCCGGCAACTGACGCAGCAGGTCGGCAAGGACAACATCTTCCGGGTCTCCAACCCGGTCGATCCGGTGCCCATGATCCCGATCTTCCCGTTCTTCCACGTTCCGTTCGGCGAGGAAGGCCTGCAGATCGGACGCACCTCCGGCATGCCCGTCAGCGTCGCCGGCCACTCGATGGCCGACAGCTACATCCCCGGCGTGGCCGGCAAGACCTGGAACAACCTGATTGTGCCCGGCACGGACGAGCGCCAGGTCAAGGGCTTCCTGGAGAACGCCGCACAGGGCGCGGGCGGATTCATCATGGGCTCGGCCAGGCTGCTGGACATGATCGGCCGCGCGCTGGGCTACATGCTCAAGACGGCGGGGCAGGTGTGCAAGGGCGTGCTGGGCCTGGCGCTGACGGGCGGCATGACCATCCTCGACCAGGTGGCCTGGATGCTGACGCAGGCGGCCCTGGTCTCGGCCGAGATGGGCCGCGGCCTCGTGACGCTGGTGGGCATGATCTTCCGGTTCCTGGGTCGCACCGTGCCGGCCGGCACCCAGATCACCGTGGCCTTCCTGCGTTGGGTGCTCGACCTGCTGTTCACGGCGATGCGCGCGGTGGCGCATCGCGCAGTCGCCCTCGTGCGCTGACGCGCCGTGTGCAATCTCACGTCCGAGGGCATCCGAGGGCCGCGGGCGCGGGCTTTCCCGTTATCGGCCGTTATTGAACAAGCCATGCACTTGAACTACTCTGCGTCCTACTCGACGGCCAGAACCGGCCGGCGTACCGGAGAACCCCCGAAGTGATCGACATCGACGCCCTCTCGCGTCCCATCAGCGATGACGCACCGGCCGGCCCGGATCTGGAGTACACCGGCGTCGCCGAGCTCGAACGCTTCGCGGCCGGCACGCCGGGAACGGTCGACCCGTCCACGCAGGAGCTGGTCGGCGCCGAGGAGCCGAACTGGCGCAAGGTCGCCGAGATGGCCACCGGGCTGATGGGCCAGACCAAGGACCTGCGCGTGGCCGCCTGGCTCACGCGCGCCGAGCTCGCCAACCGCGGCCTGCCCGGGCTGGCCGACGGCCTGAAGCTGGTCGCCACGCTGCTAGAGACGTTCTGGGAGTCGCTCTACCCGTTGCTCGATCGCGACGAGGGCGACGACCCGATCGAGCGCATGAACGTGCTGGCGAACCTGTCGCCCAATCCCGCGCAGACCCACGGCTCGGCCAGTGCGGAATCGCTGCTGCGCGCGCTGCGCGGCACGGTCATCGTCGAGTCGCGCGAGGTGGGCCGCTTCACGGTGCGCGACCTCGACTACGTGCTGGGACGCATGACGCCGCCCGAAGGCCAGACCGCGCCGGCCGCCGGCCTGCTGGCCGCCGCGTGGCGCACCGGCGACCCGGCCGCGAACCAGGAACGGCGCGACGGCATCCAGATCGGCACCGCGGCCTGCCAGGCGATCATCAAGCTGTTCTCCGACCACGGCGGCCAGCGCCCCGATCTCGACCTGCTGCAGCACACCCTGCGCCGTGTCGGCGAGTTCTACTCGACGCAGGACGCCGAGGCCGCTGCGCAAGCCGGCGAAGGCCAGGGGGCCGGCGGCGCCGGCGAAGGCGCCGAAGGCGAACTAGGGGGCGCCGGAGCCACTGCGGGGAAACCCCCCCGTTCTGGCGGCTTGGCGTCCCGTTCGGATGCGGTGAGAATCCTGCAACAGGTCGCGACTTTCTTGCGCAAGGCAGAGCCCAGCAGCCCGGCTCCGATGTTCATCGACCGCGCCGTGAAGCTCCTTCAGATGGATTTCAACGCGATCGTCAAGGAATTGATGCCCGACTCGCGCGACCGCATCGAGATGCTGGGAGGCATCTCCCTCGAAGAGCCTGAATCCGACTCCTGACGGGGTCGAGCGATATTTCCAGGAGAGAACAGTCATGTCAGGAAGCAGCCAGAAGTTCATCGCCCGCAATCGCGCGCCCCGCGTCCAGATCGAATACGACGTCGAGCTGTACGGCTCGAACAAGAAGATGCAGATCCCGTTCGTCATGGGCGTGATGGCCGACCTGTCGGGCAAGCCGGCGGAGCCGCTCGCGCCGGTCGCGGATCGCAAGTTCCTGGAGATCGACGTCGACAACTTCGACGAGCGCCTGAAGTCGATGAAGCCGCGCGTCGCGTTCGCGGTGCCCAACACGCTGACCGGCGAGGGCAACCTCAGCGTGGACATCACGTTCGAGAGCATGGCCGACTTCTCGCCGGAAGCGGTCGCCAAGAAGGTCGGCGCGCTGAACAACCTGCTGGAGGCGCGCACCCAGCTGAAGGATCTGCTGACGTACATGGACGGCAAGGTCGGCGCGGAAGAGCTGCTCGGCAACGTGCTGAAGAACCCCGAGCTGCTGAAGTCGCTCGCCGCGGCGCCGAAGCCCACCGACGCGCCGGCCGAGTAAGCGCCCCGCGCTCGCTTGCCACCGACCCGTCCCGAGATCCCAGGAGTCCACCGATGACCACGCAACAAGAATCGACCAGCGCCGCCGGCGCGATGGCCGAGTTCGACGACTTCGCCGCGCTGCTGCAGAAGGAATTCAAGCCCAAGACCGACCAGGCCAAGTCCGCGGTCGAGAACGCCGTGCACACGCTGGCGCAGCAGGCGCTGGCCGACACCGCGCTGGTGTCCAGCGACGTCTACAACACGATCGAGGCCCTGATCGCCGCGCTGGACAAGAAGCTGTCCGAGCAGGTCAACCTGATCCTGCACCACGCCGACTTCACCAAGCTCGAAGGCGCCTGGCGCGGCCTGCACCATCTCGTCAACAACACCGAGACCGACGAGATGCTCAAGATTCGGGTGATGAACATCACCAAGGGCGAGCTGCACAAGACGCTCAAGCGCTACAAGGGCACCGCCTGGGACCAGAGCCCGATCTTCAAGAAGGTCTACGAGGAGGAGTTCGGCCAGCTCGGCGGCAACCCGTACGGCTGCCTGGTGGGCGACTACCACTTCGACCACAGCCCGGTCGACGTCGAGCTGCTGGGCGAGATGGCCAAGATCGCCGCTGCCGCGCACGCCCCGTTCATCGCCGGCGCCTCGCCGACGACGCTGCAGATGGATTCGTGGCGCGAGCTGTCGAACCCGCGCGACCTGACCAAGATCTTCGAGAACAGCGAATACGCCGCCTGGCGCTCGCTGCGCGACTCGGACGACTCGCGCTACATCGGCCTGGCCATGCCGCGCTTTCTCGCCCGCCTGCCGTACGGCGCGAAGACCAACCCGGTCGACGCGTTCGACTTCGAGGAGGAGGTCGAGGGCGCCGACCACAACCGCTACGTGTGGGCCAACTCGGCCTACGCGATGGCCACCAACATCACCCGCGCGTTCAAGCTGTACGGCTGGTGCACCACGATCCGCGGCGTCGAGTCCGGCGGCTCCGTGCCCAACCTGCCGGTGCACTCGTTCCCGACCGACGACGGCGGCGTGGACATGAAGTGCCCGACCGAGATCGCCATCAGCGACCGCCGCGAGGCCGAGCTGGCCAAGAACGGCTTCATGCCGCTGGTGCATCGCAAGAACAGCGATTTCGCCGCCTTCATCGGCGCGCAGTCGCTGCAGAAGCCCACCGAATACGATGATCCGGACGCCACCGCCAACGCCAACCTGGCCGCGCGCCTGCCCTACCTGTTCGCCTCGTGCCGCTTCGCCCACTACCTGAAGTGCATGGTGCGCGACAAGGTGGGCTCGTTCGCCAGCGCGCAGTCGATGCAGCGTTTCCTGAGCGACTGGATCGGCAACTACGTGGTCTCCAACCCGGAGAGCGCCGGCCAGCTGATCCAGGCCCAGAAGCCGCTGTCGGCGGCCGAGGTGGTCGTCGAGGAAGTGGAAGGCAACCCGGGCTACTACACCTCCAAGTTCTTCCTCAAGCCTCATTACCAGCTCGAAGGGATGAGCATCTCCCTGCGTCTGGTTTCCAAGCTGCCTTCGAGCAAGGCGGCCTGAGCCCTTCGGGGCGTAGTCCCAACAGGGGCGAATTCCGGCACCAGTGGCTGGGATGGTTACAAGGAGCATAAAAATGTCTTTGGACATGTTCATCAAGATCGCCAGCCTCAAGGGCGAATCGGTCGACAAGACGCATGCCGGGGAAATCGACGTCCTGGCCTGGAGCTGGGGCCTGTCGAACTCGGGCTCCGCGCACGTGGGTGGCGGCGCCGGCGCCGGCAAGGTCAACGTCCAGGACCTGTCGTTCACCAAGTACATCGACAAGTCGACGCCCGACCTGCTGCTGGGCGCCTGCAACGGCAAGCACTATGACAACGCGCTGCTGACCGTCCGCAAGGCCGGCGAGAAGCCGCTCGAGTACCTGAAGATCACGATGACCGAAGTGCTGGTCACGTCGGTGTCGACGGGCGGCTCCGGCGGCGAGGACCGCCTGACCGAGAACGTCACGCTGAACTTCGCGTCCGTCAAGGTCGACTACATCGAGCAGAAGAAGGACGGCAGCGCCGGCGACAAGCCGTCGATGAACTGGAACATCGCCGAGAACTCGAAGGACTGAGTTCTCGCGCGACGCCGATCCGTCCGCGGATCGGCCACCGCTTTTCCGCGCTGCCCCCACAATCGCCGACCCGGCAGGAGTCGGCGGGGCGGCCCGGGAAACAGGTCGAATCCCTCAAGGGCGCCGGTCAGATTGGCCGGCGTCTGTCCTTCAGCCCCGGGTGAGTGTCCATGTCGTCAATCGACCTCGCGATGAAGTTCTCCTCCGCCGATCCGCTGGCGCACTTCGACGAACTGCGGCGGATGATCCAGAAGCAGCCGCAACGCTCCGACCTGCGCATCTTCCTGTTCCAGCTCTATTGCGTGCAGGGCGAGTGGATCAAGGCGGGCACGCAGCTGGACGTGCTGTTGGAGCTCGATCCGTCCTCCAAGCCGATGGTCGAGACCTACCGCGAGGCCTTGCGCTGCGAGGCGCTGCGCCGCGAGGTGTTCGACGGCAAGCGCTCGCCGCTGGTGCTGGGCGCGCCGCAGGACTGGCTGGCGATGATGATCGAGGCGCTGCGCCTCGATGCCGAAGGCCGCCCGGACGCCGCCGCCGAACTCCGCGCCCGCGCGCTCGAGGCCGCGCCCGCGACGTCGGGCAAGCTGGACGACGTCCCGTTCGCCTGGCTGGCCGACGCCGACACCCGCCTGGGCCCGGTGGTCGAGGCCATCATCAACGGCAAGTACTACTGGGTGCCGGTCTCGCGGCTGCTGCGCATCGAGATCGAGAAGCCGGCCGACCTGCGCGACTTCGTGTGGGCACCCGCCACGCTGACGCTGGAGAACGGCGCCGCCAGCGTCGCGCTGATCCCCACGCGCTACCCCGGCACCGAGCGCGAGTCCGACAACGCGCTGCGCCTGGCGCGCGCCACCGACTGGCGCGAGCAGCCGGGCGGCGCCTGGCACGGCATCGGCCAGCGCATGCTCGCGACCGACCAGTCCGAAGTCGCGCTGCTGGACGTGCGCGTGATCGCGCTGGACACCGTGCCGGTGGAACCCGCCGCCGAGTCCGCGGGCACGGCCGAACCGGCCGCGTAGGCCCATGGCTGAAGCGCTCTCGCGCGACCGGCTGTACCCGTCGCTGCTCGACAGGCTGCTCGACGACGAGCCCGGCAAGCTCAGCGAGCCGCGCGAGAACCGTGCGGCCACCCTGGCGCGCCTGCGCGAGAACGTGCTGCGCGACCTCAACTGGCTGTTCAACGCCACCCAGTCCAGCCTCGACTTCGAGGGCGACGCGATGATGGCCGGCTCCGTCATCAACTACGGCATGCCGCCGCTGGCGGGCCGGCCCGCGTCGCAGTACGACCTCACCGAGCTCGCGCGCGTGCTGCGCGAGGTGATCCTGCGCTTCGAGCCGCGCATCCTGCCGCACACGCTCAAGGTCAGCGCCGAGGCCAGCAAGGGCGATGCGCACAACGTGCTGGGCTTTCGCATCGAGGGCCAGCTCTGGTCGCAGCCGGTGCCGCTCGAGATCTACATGCGCACCGAGATCGACCTCGAAAGCGGCCTGACGCAGGTCCGCGAAGCCAAGGCGCCCTGAACATGGACCCCAGACTCCTCGGTTACTACCGCCAGGAACTGCTGCACATCCGCGACGCCGCGGCGGAATTCGCGCGCGAGCATCCGAAGATCGCCGGGCGGCTCGCGCTGGAGCAGACCACGTCCAGCGGCGAGTGCGTCGACCCCTACGTCGAGCGCCTGCTCGAAGGCTTCGCCTTCCTCGCCGGCCGCGTGCACTACCAGCAGGACGCCGAGTACGCGCGCTTCACGCAGCACCTGCTGGAGCTGGTGTACCCGGCCTACCTCGCGCCGACGCCGGCCATGCTGATCGCGCAGCTGGAGCCCGACCTCGACGACCCCGCGCTGGCCGCCGGCCCGACGGTGCCGCGCGGCAGCGTCATGAGTTCGCGCCTGCAGCCGGGCGAGCGCACGGCGTGCCGCTTCACCACCGGCCAGGCCGTGCGGCTGTGGCCGCTGCGCATCGCGCAGGCGCGCTTCCAGTCGCACGTGACCGACGTGCCGCCGGCGGCGCTGTCCGGCCTGGTGTCGCCACAGGCCTGCCTGCGCCTGCGCTTTCGCGTCGGCGCCTCGCTGCTGGCCAACCAGCTGGAGCTCGACGAGCTGGTGCTGCACATGGCCGGCGACGACGGCATCGCGCACCGCGTCTACGAGCAGCTGTTCGCGCGCTGCCAGGCCGTCGCGGTCGTCGATCCGCTGCGCCGCCACGCGCTCGTGGGCGTGCTCGGCGCCGGCGCGCTCACGCCCGGCGGCTTCGAGGACGACGAGGCGCTGCTGCCGGTGCAGGATCGCGCGCTGTCCGGCTATCGGCTGCTCAAGGAGTACGCGGCCTTCCCGGCGCGCTACCTGTTCGCGCGCGTCAAGGGCTTGCGCGAGCTGGTCGGCAAGGTCGGGTCGTCGGAGTTCGAGCTGCTGTTCATCACCGACCGCAGCGACGTCACGCTGGAGAAGTCGCTCGACCCGAGCAACTTCGCGCTGCACTGCACGCCGGCGATCAACCTGTTCAGGAAGCGCGCGGACCGCGTCGAGGTCAACACGCGCGACCACGAGTTCCACGTCGTCAGCGACCGCGCGCGACCGATGGACTACGAGGTGTTCTCGCTGCTGTCGGTGCAGGGCATCGACAAGTCCGGCGTCGCGCAGGTGCGCGAGTTCAAGCCGCTGTACTCGCGCTACGACGACGCCGCGGCCGATTCGTACGCGTTCTTCTCGACGCGCCGCGTGCCGCGCGTGCAGTCCGAGGCGGCGCGCCAGCGCGGGCCGCGCAGCGGCTACATCGGCACCGAGCTCTACGTCACGCTGGCCGACCCGCAGACCGCGCCGTGGCCGGCGTCGGTGGTGCAGCTTGCGGTCGACACGCTCAGCACCAACCGCGACCTGCCGCTGACGCTGTCGGTCGGCAGCGCCACCGACTTCTACCTGGAGGAGAACACGCCGGTCAAGGGCGTGCGCTGCATCCGCGGGCCGACGCGTCCCGTCGCGCCGGTGGGCGAGGGCAAGGGGCCGTGGCGGGCGCTGAGCCACCTGTCGCTGAACTACCTGTCGCTGATCGACAGCGACGGCCAGGGCGGCGCGGCGTCGCTGCGCGAGCTGCTGTCGCTGTACGGCCTGGACGAGCTGTCGCCGCTGCACAAGCAGCTCGAAGGGCTGGTCTCGGTGCGCAGCGAGGCGGCCATCAGCCGCGTCCCGGTCAAGGGGCCGATCGTGTTCGGGCGCGGCACCAAGGTCTGGCTGACGCTGGACGAGCGCGCGTTCGAAGGCACCGGCATCCTGGTGCTGGGCGCCGTGCTCGATCGCTTCATCGCGCGCTACGCCAGCATGAACAGCTTCACGCAGCTGGTGATCGCCTCGCAGACGCGCGGCACCGTCAAGACGTGGCCGCCGCGCATCGGCGCGCGCGCCGTGCTCTGATGTCGGAACTCGCGCCGCCGCCACCGCCGCCGGGCGAGGAAGACGATCCGGAAGGGACGCGCGTCCTCACCGTCGGCGACGTGCTGGGCGCGCTCGACGCGCTCAAGGGCGACGCGGGCGGCCATGCGGCGGCCCTCGCCGAGCTGCTGGCGCAGCAGGAGGCGACCAAGGCCGCGCGCCACGAGGCGCGCCAGGAACTGCTGCGCCGGCTGGCCGGCGAGCCGCACCAGTTCGGCTTCTTCGCGGCCGTGCGCCTGCTGGAGAACGCGCATCCGGAGCTGCCGCGGGTGGGCACCTCGCTGCGGCTGCGCGACGACCCGATCCGCTTCGGCCAGGCGCCGTCGCTGTCGTTCGCGCCGGCCACGATCGCGCGCTTCGCCCCGGCCGACGGCGACAAGCCGCCCACGCTCTACCAGCGCTTCTTCGGCCTGTTCGGCGCCAACGGCCCGTTGCCGCTGCACCTGACCGAGCACGCGCGCGAGCGGGCGCGGCGCCAGCCGTCCGACGGCGCGCTGGTGCGCTTCGCGGACATGTTCCACCACCGGCTGCTGTCGCTGCTGTATCGCGCCTGGGCCGAGGCGCAGCCCGCGGTCGGCCTCGACCGGCCCGCCGACGATCCGTTCAGCCGCTGGCTCGGCTCGCTGGCCGGCTACGGACAGGCCACGCTGTCCGGCCGCGACTCCGTGCCCGACGGCGCGCGCCTGGCCGCGGTCGGCATCCTGGGCCGCAGCGTCCATGGCGCCGAGGGCCTGGAGCGCGTCCTCAACGATTTCTTCCGGGTGCCCGTGCGGGTCCACCAGTGGCAGCCGCACTGGATGCGACTGCCCGAGGAGGCGCATTCGCGCATCGGGCTGCGCAACGCGCCCGTGGGCCTCGGCCAGAACGCGGTCATCGGCGCCAGGGTGTGGGACTGCCAGACGCGCTTCCGCATCGAGATCGGCCCGCTCACGCTGGCCCAGTACCAGCGCTTCCTGCCCGGCGGCGAGAGCATGCGCCGGCTGCGCGACTGGGTGCTGAACTACGTCGGCTACGAGCTCTCCTGCGAGATGCGGCTCGTGCTCAAGAAGGAGGAGGTGCCGGCCGTCCGGCTCGGCGCCGCGGGCGCGCTGGGCTGGACGTCGTGGCTGGGCAAGCGCCAGGTCGACGAGCCCGCGCGCGATCTCGCGCTGGGGATCACCTGAGCCCGTCCACCTCGGCTGGGGATTGAAAAGGCGTTCGAACATCGCTCCAATGGGCGCAGCCATCCAACTGGGCACCTCGAGGCCCGAATGAGGAGTCACCGTGAGTGAAATCAGTCGTGTCGCGCTGTTCGGCAAGCTCAACCCGATCGCGTACAAGGGCATCGAGGGGGCGACGGTCTTCTGCAAGCTGCGGGGCAATCCGTACGTCGAACTGGTGCACTGGCTGCACCAGCTGATCCAGGCCAACGACTCCGACCTGCACCGCATCTTCAAGCACTTCGCGCTCGACGCCTCGCGCCTGGCCGCCGACATCACCGCCGCGCTGGACGCGCTGCCGCGCGGCGCCACGGCCATCTCCGACTTCTCGCCGGTGATCGAGAAGATGGTGCAGGAAGGCTGGCTCTACGGCACGCTGCAGTACGGCGAGGGCGCCGTGCGCACCGGCCTGCTGATGGTGGGCGCGGTCAAGACGCAGACGCTGCGCAACGCGCTGTACGCGATCTCCGGCGAGTTCCGCAAGATCAAGCCCGACGACCTGTTCGACGACTTCGCCAAGATCGTCGCCGGTTCGCCGGAGGACACGCTGGGCGCGCGCGACGGCTCCAACGTCGGCGGCGGCGCCGCCCCGGGCGAGGCCAGCGGCGCGATCGCCCCGGCGCAGATGGGCAAGCAGGAGGCGCTCAAGAAGTTCACCGTCGACCTCACCGCGCAGGCCAGGAGCGGCAAGATGGACCCGATCGTCGGCCGCGACGACGAGATCCGCCAGGTGGTCGACATCCTGATGCGCCGCCGCCAGAACAACCCGATCCTGGTCGGCGAGGCCGGCGTCGGCAAGACGGCGGTGGTCGAAGGCTTCGCGCAGCGCATCGTGCGCGGCGACGTGCCGCCCAGCCTGAAGGACGTGCAACTGCTGGCGCTGGACGTCGGCCTGCTGCAGGCCGGCGCCAGCATGAAGGGCGAGTTCGAGCAGCGCCTGCGCTCGGTCATCGACGAGGTGCAGGCCAGCCCCAGGCCCATCATCCTGTTCATCGACGAGACGCACACGCTGGTGGGCGCGGGCGGCGCCGCGGGCACCGGCGACGCCGCCAACCTGCTCAAGCCGGCGCTCGCGCGCGGCCAGCTGCGCACCATCGGCGCCACCACCTGGGCCGAGTACAAGAAGCACATCGAGAAGGATCCGGCGCTGACCCGCCGCTTCCAGAACGTGCAGGTCGACGAGCCGACCGAGGCCAAGGCCATCCTGATGATGCGCGGCGTCGCCAGCACGATGGAGAAGCACCACAAGGTGCAGATCCTGGACGAGGCGCTGGAGGCCGCGGTCAAGCTGTCGCACCGCTACATCCCGGCGCGCCAGCTGCCGGACAAGTCGGTGAGCCTGCTCGACACCGCGTCGGCGCGCGTGGCGATCAGCCTGCATGCCGTGCCGGCCGAGGTCGACGACTCGCAGCGGCGCATCGAGGCGCTGGACACCGAGATCGGCATCATCGCCCGCGAGGCCGCCATCGGCATCCCGACCGCCGAGCGCGAGGCCGCCGTCAACGCGCTGCTGGCCGCCGAGAAGGCGCGCCTGGCCACGCTCACCCAGCGCTGGAACGACGAGAAGGCGCTGGTCGACCGCCTGCTGTCGCTGCGCGCCAGGCTGCGCGACGGCGTGCAGCCGGTCGAGGGCACCGGCAGCGCGCTGGAGGCCAGCGCGGAGAAGGCCGCCGAGGCCAAGGCCACGCTGAGCGAAGGCGAGCGCGCCGACGTCATGACCGAGCTGCGCGGCGTGCAGGATCAGCTGACGAAGCTGCAGGGCGAGAGTCCGCTGATGCTGCCGACGGTGGACTTCCAGGCCGTGGCCAGCGTCGTCGGCGACTGGACGGGCATCCCGGTCGGCCGCATGGCCGCCAACGAGATCGACACCGTGCTCAAGCTGCCCACGCTGCTGGGCAAGCGCGTCATCGGCCAGGATCACGCGATGGAGATGATCTCCAAGCGCATCCAGACCTCGCGCGCCGGCCTCGACAACCCGAACAAGCCGATCGGCGTGTTCATGCTGGCCGGCACCTCGGGCGTCGGCAAGACCGAGACGGCGCTGGCGCTGGCCGAGACGCTGTACGGCGGCGAGCAGAACCTGATCACCATCAACATGAGCGAGTACCAGGAGGCCCACACGGTCTCGTCGCTCAAGGGTGCCCCTCCGGGGTATGTCGGCTACGGCGAGGGCGGCGTGCTGACCGAGGCCGTGCGCCGCAAGCCCTACAGCGTGGTGCTGCTCGACGAGGTCGAGAAGGCGCACTCGGACGTGCACGAGCTGTTCTTCCAGGTCTTCGACAAGGGCTGGATGGAGGACGGCGAGGGCCGCCAGATCGACTTCAAGAACACGCTGATCCTGCTGACCACCAACGCTGGCACGGAGATGATCGCCAACCTCTGCAAGGATCCGGACCTGATGCCCGATCCGGAAGGCATGGCCAAGGCGATCCGCGAGCCGCTGCTCAAGATCTTCCCGCCGGCACTGCTGGGGCGGCTCGTCACGATCCCGTACTACCCGCTGTCCGACGAGATGCTGGGCAAGATCGTGGCGCTGCAGCTGAACCGCATCAAGAAGCGCGTCGAGGAGCGCTACAAGATGCCGTTCGACTACGACGCCGACGTCGTCAAGCTGGTGGTCGGCCGCTGCACCGAGAGCGAGTCGGGCGGCCGCATGATCGACGCCATCCTCACCAACACCATGCTGCCGGAGATCTCGCGCGAGTTCCTCGAGCGCATGATGAAGGGCGAGGCGATCAAGGGCGTGAAGGTGGGCGTCAAGGACAACGAGTTCGGCTACGCGTTCGACTGACAGGCGCAACTACCGACAGGGAGCTATTGCGATGGTGGACTGGAACAAGAAGTTCAAGAGCCAGTACGACGCTGCCAAGGCCGCGATCGCCCCGACGGACGAGTTCTCGGCCGACTGGCGCCCGCTGGTCAGGCAGTTGCAGAAGCTGATGACCGACGAGGGCTTCGAGGCCGGCCAGGAGGTCGCGCTGACGGACCTTCGAAGCCGCATCGTCAAGGGGCCGAGCCAGACCACGACCACGGAGGACAAGGGCCTGCTGATGGCCGCCAACGGCTGGTCGGACTCGGACGCGGGCATCGCGCCGCTGGAGGTGAAGCGGCGCGCCGCGGCGCTGAAGTTCCTGCGCCACGTCTACCTGCTGAACAAGGCCGGCAACCGCAAGGTCTGGATCCATTCGTTGCCGACGGATTTCACCGACTGGCCCAATCCGTACATGCAGTCGAACGCGGCGACGACGGCGCAGGTCAAGCAGTTGCTGCGCAGCAAGGACGAGCAGTTCAGCGAGCAGCAGAAGCGCTACCTGGCCAACTCGACGCAGCAGGCGCTGGCCTGGTGCCAGAAGACGCAGATGGTGCTCGGCAACGCGGCGGCGCCCGGCGCGTCCGGCGACGCGGCGCGCGCGCTGGTGCGGCGCTGGTTCGCCGAGCCGGGGCTGCCCGACGCCACGCTCGCCACCTACGTCGCCACCTTGAGCCAGGGCTTCAAGAAGATCGTCGCGATGCTGAACAAGGGCCACTTCGTCGTCACCGACTGGGTGCCGTTCCGCGGCACGTCCGATGCCGACGAGCTGGACTTCCTCGCCTCCGAGGCGTTCACCTTCGCGGCCAACGGCGAAGGGCTGGACGTGGTCTACATCGAGAGCAACTTCTTCGTCGACAACGCCGGCAACGTGCTGCCCGGGCAGGCGAACTGGACGCGCATCGTCGTGCACGAGCTCACCCACCTCGTGTGCGGCACCGAGGACGTGGACAACGGCAACGCCCGCTACGCCTGGTACGGCATCGGGCCGCACGCCGGCTATCCGGGTTCCGACTGCATCCGCAACGCCGACAACTGGGCCTTCTTCGCGGCCGACTGCGCGGCCGCCCTCACCAGCGGCCAGCGCGCGCTGGCCCTGACGATCAAATGAGCCGGCGTGCCGCCGCCGTGCTGCTGCTGGCTTGCGCCGCGGCGGCCTGCGCGACCGATCGCCCTACCGACAAGGAGAATCCTCCCATGAACAGCCCCGGCCCCGGACGCCCCAGCCGTCCCGCCCCGCCGCAGGTCGCGCCGGTCGAGCGCGACGGCGTCCGCTACCAGCAGGATCTCGAGGCCCAGCGCCATGGCGGTGCGGGGCGCGGCGGCTACCTGGTCGCCGTCGACCCCGCCAGCGGCGAGCGGCTGTGGATGCTCAAGGTCTACGACGTCCCCGACCATTCGGCCGCGGGCGTGTCCAGTCCCGGCCGCTACTTCCGGCGCATGACGCTGGCGCCGGGCGGCGGCGCGCTGGAGATCGAGAACGAAGTCGGCGGCGTCTACCGCGTCGACCTCGCCGCCCGGACGTCGACCTGGGTCTCCGGTCCCGACTCCACGCCCAAGTGACCGCGTCCTGAGGTGCTGCGCGGCGGGGCGCGCAGCGGCGTCCGTGATGCGATCGCCGCGCGACGTCCTTTCCAGGCATTGAGATGGTCGACTGGAACCGCAAGTTCAGGAGCGAATACGACGCCGCGCGCGAGGCGCTGGCGTCCGCCGACGCGTTCGAGGCCGGCTGGCAACCCGTCGTCGCGCAACTGGCGCGCCTGATGGGCCACGACGGCTTCGACGTCAGCCGGTCCGAGGCGCTCGCCGACCTGCGCCGCCGCGCCACGCACGGGGCCGACGCCGCACGGGTGGACGAGGCCGACGGCCTGCTGCGGGCGGCCGCGACGGACGCCGACGGCGGCATCGTCGCCGACGACGCCCGCCGGCGCGCCGCGGCGCTCAAGCTGTTGCGCCATGTCTATCTCGAGAGCCGCGCGGGCAGCCGCGGCGTGTGGATCGTGGCGCTGCCGACGGAGTTCACCGACTGGCCCAGCAGCCAGTTCGCCGGCGAGGCGGCCACCGTCGCCGGCGCGCGCCTGCTGCTGGCGGGACAGCGCGAGCACTTCGACGCCGCGCAGCGCCGCTGGCTCGCCGCCGCGACCCTGCAAGGGATGGCCTGGTGCCAGCGCGCCGCGATCGTGCTCGCGCTGGCGCGCCGCGCGCGCGGGGGCGCGAGCGCGAGCCCGGAACGCGCGGTCGCCCGCGCCCTGGTGCGGCGCTGGTTCGCCGAACCCGGCGCGAGCGAGGCGGCCGTCGACCGGCTGGTCGCGACGCTCGCCCGCGGCTTCAAGGACATCGTCGCCGCGCTCAACCGCGGCCGCTTCGTCATCACCGACTGGGTGCCGCTGCGCGCCGCGAGCACCGGCCTGGAAGCCGAGTTCCTGCGCGCCGAGGCCTTCGCGTTCCGCGCCCGCAGCGAGGGCATGGACGTGGTCTACGTCGAAGGCGCCTTCTTCGACGACCGCGCCGGCAACGTGCTGCGCGGCCAGGCCAACTGGACGCGCATCCTCGTGCACGAGCTCTCGCACCTGGTCTGCGGCACGCACGACGTCGACGACGGCCACTCGCGCTATGCCTGGTCGGGCATCGGCCCGCACGCCGGCTATCCGAGCGCCGAGACCATCCGCAACGCCGACAACTGGGCCTTCTTCGCGGCCGACTGCGCGGATGCGCTCACCGCGGGGCAGCGGGCGACGGCGCTGCGCAGGACCTGAGATCCGCGCGCCTCCGACGGGATCGCGACAGGCACGATCTTCTAGACTACGGCGCGCGCCATTCGCGCAGAGGAAGCCTTCTTGATCCGTTCACGCCTGTCGTCCCTTCATCGTTTCGCGCTCGTTGCGCTCGTCGCCTGCGCCGCAGCCACCGTGCGCGCGCAGGTCGCCGCGCCGGCCTCGGCGCCCGTGGCCTCCGCGGCGGCATCGGCCGCATCGCATGCGCGCACGCACGCCGCGGTGCTTCGGCATGCCCACCTGGTGCGCCTGCAGGAGCATCTCGAGAAGCCCGAAGAGGAGCTGGTCCGCAGCTGCCGCTTCGAGAGCGACATCGCGACGCTGCCGCCGCAGGGCGTCGTCGCGCTGACCTTCGACGACGGGCCCGAGCCCGGCCGCACCGAGACGATCCTGGCCGTGCTCGCGCGCCACCACGTGCCCGCGACCTTCTTCCTGATCGCGGAGAAGGCGAAGGCGCATCCGGATCTGGTGGCGGCGATGCGCGCGCTGCCCGGCGCGGTCATCGGCAACCACAGCTGGTCGCACCCGAACTTCCACGACATCCCGGTCGAGGCGCAGACGCGCGAGGTCGACGGCGCCGACGCGCTGCTGCACGCCGACCTCGGCGCCACGCCGCTGTTCCGCTACCCGTACGGCAACTCCAGCTGCGAGACCAACGCCCTCGTGCGCACGATGGGCTATCGCATCGTCGGCTGGCACGTCGATTCCTGCGACTGGGCCTTCGACGGCCCGTCCGGCCTGACGCCGGCCGAGGCGCTGTCCTGCGGCGTGCTGCCGGCCTATCGCCGCGACTTCGTCGGCCACGTCGTCGCCAGCGTGCGCGCGCATCGCGGCGGCGTCGTCCTGATGCACGAGACGCAGCACATCAGCGTCGACAACCTCGAGACGCTGATCACGACGCTGGAGGCCGAGGGCTATCGCTTCTCGACACCGGCGGCGCCCGAGTTCGCGAGCTCGCTGCGCTGAACGGGCGACCCCGCTCGACCGGGCGCGGCGAGCGCGTCGCCACGCGGGCGAGTCCGCCCGCATCGTGCGCCGGCGGGACGCCGCCGAGTGTTTGGGATACGGGTCGCCGCGCCTTGGTGCTAGAACACCGGCGGGTACCCGCCGAGTCGCTCAACAAGGATCCGCGCCATGCCGATGATCAAGCTGGATGTCCCCTCGTCGCCCAGGAGAAGGCCAATTCGGCGGCCCGATCTGGTCGGCCGGATACTGGTTCGGGTGCGGCCACATCATCGTCGTGACGGGCGTCGACAAGGTCGAGGTCCACTTCAACGACCCCGATCAGGGCGTGAAGAAGAAGGGCACGCTCAAGTGGTTCAACGAGAAGCTGGCCCGCCTGCCCGGCTGCATGATGGTCAAGGACCCTGGCGCCTACTGACCCCGTCGACGGATCGCGCCGCGCTCGCGCGGATGGCTCGGCCCACGCTCAGCGCAGCCCGAGCCGCTCCTGCAACGCGGTCCGGTGCTTGCGGCTGGTAGGCAGGCGCGTTCCGCCCTGCAGGACGACCTCCGCTTCGCCGTCGGCGCCCGCCTCGAGCGCGCGCACGTGCGAGAGGTTCACGATGGCGGTTCGATGGATGCGACAGAACCCGGCGGGCTCGAGCTCGGCCTCGACCGATGCCATGCTGCGCCGAAGGGTATGCGTGCGGCCGGCCACGTGCAGGTCGACGCAGTAGTCGGCCGACTCGACCCAGGCGATGTCCGACAACGCCACGAAGTGCACCGTGCGGCCGCTTCGTACGGCCAGGCGTGTCGGCATGGCCGGTGTTCCGCGGGTGGCGCGAGCCTGCGCGACCTGTTCCTTGGCGCGCGCCAGCGCGAGGCCGAATCGTGCATCGGAAAAGGGCTTGAGCAGGTAGTCCAGCGCACCCGCATCGAAGGCGCGCAGCGCGTGCTGATCGAACGCGGTGACGAAGACCACCGCGGGCGGCACGCTCCCGCCGAGGCGTTCGATCACGTCGAATCCATCGACCTCGGGCATCTGCACGTCGAGGAACAGGAGGTCCGGCCGTAGGTCGGACACGCGCTCGACCGCCTCCTCGCCCGAACCGCATTCCGCGACGAGCTCGATCTGCGGATCGCGCGCCAGCAGCACGCGCAGCGAGCTGCGCGCGAGCGGCTCGTCGTCCACGATGACGGCGCGCATCGTCATGCGGCGTGCGTGCCGGACGACTCGCGCCAGGGCTGGCGTATCGTCACGAGCACCCCGCGATCGTCGACATTGGCGACGTCCAGCGCCGCGTCCGCGCCGTAGAGGCCTCGCAGACGATCGCGCACGTTGCTCAGGCCGATCGACCCGCTGCGGCGCCCTTCATGGTTGACGAGGGCGCCGACCTCGCCGTCGGCCGAATCGTTGGCCGCCGTCTCCCGCATTTCGCCGCGAGCCATGACCGGGCCGTCGTTGTACAGCGAGATCACCAGGCCCGTGGACGTGCGCTCCGCCCGCAGCTCCACCGAGCCCGCCTGCGCGCGACGCGCGATGCCGTGCTTGATCGCGTTCTCCACCAGCGGCTGCAGGATCAGCCGCGGCACGAGCACATGGCCCAGCGCAGGCGCCACGTCCAGGCGCAGCGACAGGCGCTCGCCGAAACGCAGCTTCTGGATGTCCAGGTACATCCGGGCGAAATGCAGCTCCTCCTCGAGAGACACCTCCTGCGTCGCCGCACCGTGCAGCGTGTGGCGCAGGAACTCGCTGACGCGGGCGATGGTCTCGACCGCGAGTTCGCTGCGGTGCTCGCGCACCAGGCCGGCGATCGCGTTGAGCGCGTTGAAGAGAAAGTGCGGCTCCACCTGGTGGCGCAACGCGTCGAGCTGCGCCTGCGCGAGCTGGCGCGCGAGATCCGCGGAAGCGGCGCGCTGCGCGGCCAGCCGTTCGTTGGCCTCCAGCACGCGGCTGGCCGTCACGATGCAGTAGTAGACGAACAGCGAGGAGAGAAGCCGCGCGTATACGTGCGCGAGGAACAGCTGCCCCACCGGTTGCGCCGGAGCGTCCGGATTCCATGGATTCAGCAGGTGCTCGGACAGCGCGACCCACAGCGATGCCCCCAACGTCACGGCCAGCCAGCTCGCGCCGTGCAGGCCCCATGCGCGCAGCGCCTCGGCGGAGCGGCGGCCTTCGCGCAACCAGCGCAGGCGCAGCGGGACAAGCACGCTGAGCCTCATCAGCGCCGGGGTGGCGAGGGCCCAGGGCAGCCAGTTCAGGAACTGGAAAGCGAACAGCTCCACCCACGCGTGCCGCATGCCCATGGCCTTCATCGACACCACCGTCTGCGTCGCGTCGAACAGGCCGATGCCGCCCCAGATGGCGGCTATCGAGGCCCAGCGTGGAGCGAGCGCGATGCGGTGGGTCGAAGGCATGAGCAAATGGTACGCGCTCGTGCGCGCGCGGCGGCAGCCGCTGCAGCGAATCGACGCCATCGTGCAGCCGGCGCGCTCGCCCGCGACGGTGCCCCGACGCATCATCGCGGCATGGAAAAGAACCTCTTCACCCTCGCCGCCCTCATCGCCGCCGTGCTGGCAGCGGCACTGCCCATCGGCGTGTCGCGTGCCGCGTCCTACGACGGACAGACCGCGCCGATGCGTGCCCCCGCACCCGCGGATGCCGCCTCGGGGCCGCTGTCCTACGAGGGCGACAAGCTGCGCGCGCCGCCCGACTATCGCGAATGGATCTACGTCACGACCGGCATCGACATGAGCTACAGCCGCGTCAGCCCGCCCGGCCACCACATGTTCGACAGCGTGTTCGTGGATCCGGCCGCGTGGCAGGCCTTCAAGCGCACCGGCACCTGGCCGGACAAGACGGTGATGGTGCTCGAGACTCGCGGCGCGAACACCAAGGGCTCGATCAACAAGCGCGGCTACTACCAGGACACCGACCTCATGGGGATCGAGGTCCATGTCAAGGACGGCGCCCGCTTCGGCGGCGACGGCTGGGCCTTCTTCACGTTCGGCGACGCGGACAAGCCCGCCGCGATGATCCCGCGCGACAACGACTGCTACAGCTGCCACAAGGCCCATGGCGCGGTGGATTCCACCTTCGTGCAGTTCTACCCGACGATGCTGCCGCTCGCGAAGGCCAAGGGCACGCTCGCCGCCTCCTACCTGCAGGACATCGCGCAGGAGAAGTCGGGCGTGCAGTGAGAGGCCGGAGGCGGCCGCCCTCACATCGGCTTGAACAGATGCACGTACGCCCGGCTCACGGGCAGTTCGTCCTTCCACCCCGCGATGCGCACGAACAGCCGGCTGGCGTCGTCGCGGCGCGTGCCGGCCAGATGGGCCAGGTTGACGATGGTGGAGCGGTGGACCTGCCAGAACTGGTCGGCGTCGAGCTGCGCGGCGAGTTCGGTGATCGGAGTGCGGATCAGGTACTCGGCCTGGGCGGTGCGCACGCAGGTGTACTTGTCGTCGGCCTGGAAGAACAGGACGTCGGCGACGGCGACCTGGTGCGTCAGGTCGCCCTGGCTGGCGCGGATCCAGCGCAGCGGCGCGGCGGCGGGCGCCGGCGACTGCAGGGCGCGCAGCGCACGGGCGAGGCGGGCGTCGTCGATGGCCGCGGCCTCGGTCGGGGCGTCCTGGCGCGGCGCCAGGGCGCGCTGCAGGCGTTCGACGGTGCGCGCCAGGCGCTCCGCGGTGACGGGCTTGAGCACGTAGTCCAGCGCCTCGGCGTCGAAGGCCGACAGCGCGTACTCGTCGTAGGCGGTGACGAAGGCCACGCGCGTCAGGCCCTCGATGCCGGCGGCCACTTCGAGGCCGGTCAGGCCGGGCATCTGGATGTCGAGGAAGGCGACGTCGGGCTGCAGCTCGGCGATCCGCGCGGCGGCCTCGATGCCGTTGCGCGCGATGGCGACGATCTCGAGTCCGGGCCACAGCTCGAGCAGCCGGTCGCGCAGGTAGTGGGCGAGGTGGGGTTCGTCGTCGGCGATGAGGGCGCGGGGCATGGCGGGCGGCGGGTCGTGGCGCTGCATTGTCAGGCGGCGGGACGGGTGTCGCGCCAGGGGATGACGAGGCAGGCACGCGTGCCGACGCCGCTCTCGAGTTCGGCCAGCGTCAGTTGCGCGTCCTGGCCGAAGCGGGCCTGCAGGCGCTCGCGCAGGTTGGACAGGGCGATGCCGTTGCCGTCGAGGCCGCCGGCCACGTGGCGGCGCGGGCGCCGGGCGGCGGCGGCCAGGCCGGCGCCGTCGTCCTCCACGCAGACCTGCAGCGAGTCGCGGCCGTCGACCTGCGCGCGGGCCGCCTTCACGCGCACGGTGCCGCCGTCGACCTGCGGCTCCAGCCCGTGCTTGACGGCGTTCTCGATCAGCGGCTGCAGCACCAGCGGCATCAGCACGGCGTCGCGCAGGGCGTCGTCGGCGGTGATCTCGAAGTGCAGGCGCTCACCCATGCGGGTGCGCATCAGCTCGAGGTAGCGGCGCGCGAGGTCGAGCTCGACGGCCAGGGTGCTGTCGTCGTGGCGCAGGCCGGCGAGCGAGGCGCGCAGGTAGTCGGTGAGCGCCTCCAGCATGTGCCGGGCGCGTGGGGCATCGGCGTCGATCAGGCTGATGACGTTGGCCAGCGTGTTGAACAGGAAGTGCGGCTCCATCTGGCCCTGCAGCAGCCGCAGCTGGGCCTCGTTGGCGCGCATGCGGGCGCGGATCTCCGCGTGGCGCAGCGAGAAGTACAGGTGGAAGCCGAGGCTGACCAGCGCCGCCATGACCACCAGCGACATCACCTGGCCCGACGTGATGTTGGCTAGCAGGCGCAGCCGGCCGAAGATCAGCGACATCCCGATCGGCCAGCCGATCGCCGTGCCGACCATGGGCACCGCGGTGAAGAACGCGCTGCGCCGCCAGCCGGCCAGGGCGCGGATGCGCGGCTTGCCGACCAGCCGGAAGACGAGCTGGAACAGGGCCTGGATCACGTAGCCGATGATCAGCGCGACCACCAGGTTGCGGCCGTACCAGAGCAGCCAGAGGTCGAGGTCGGCCCAGTCCGCGAGCGTGCGGGCGTTGACGGCGAAGCCGACCAGGGTGAAGAACAGCGCGACGCCGGCCGAGAAGACGGCGGTCCAGAGGAGCTGGAACCAGATCGAGACGGCGGGCGAGGTTTCGGCCTCCAGCCATTGGCGCCACGAGGCGGCCAGGGTGGCGGACAGCGTCCGTGGTGCGATGGCATTCGTCATGGGCCGCAGTGTAGGGAGCCGCCGCGGCCGGGACGCGGCGGATGGGACGAATCGACGGGCGGGGCGACGAATCGACAGCCCGCCGCGCGATCCGGCCCGGGGCGGCCGGGCCCGGCTCGTAGAATCGCGGGCCAACGCCCACGAACACGAATCCACCCCATGCAAGTCCGAGCATCCGCCTTCAAGGCCTACGACATCCGCGGCATCGTCGACGAGGCGCTCGACGAGCGCTTCGCGGAGCACCTGGGCCGCGCGTTCGGCAGCGAGGCGGTGCGGCTCGGCGAGAAGGCCGTGGCCGTCGGGCGCGACGGGCGCCTCTCGGGCCCGCGGCTGGTGGCCGCGCTGATCAAGGGCCTGGCGGCGACCGGCCTGGACGTGGTCGACCTCGGCGCCGTCACCACGCCGATGCTGTACTACGTGGCCGCCACCCGCGGCAAGCACGGCTGCCACTCGGGCATCCAGGTCACCGGCAGCCACAACCCGAAGAACTGGAACGGCTTCAAGATGGTGCTGGCCGGCCGCGCGATCCACGGCCAGGACATCCAGAAGCTGCGCGAGCTGATGGAGAGCGAGACCTACGTCTCCGGCACCGGCCGCGTCGGCAAGATGGACATCCTCGCCGAGTACACCCACCGCATCGTCGGCGACTGCAAGCTCGCGCGTCCCATGAAGATCGTGGTCGACTCGGGCAACGGCATCCCCGGCGCGTCGGCGCCCGGCATCCTGCGTGCGCTCGGCTGCGAGGTGATAGCCCTCTACAGCCGCGTCGACGGCGAGTTCCCCAACCATCACCCGGATCCGTCCAAGCCCGAGAACCTGGCCGACCTGATCCGCACCGTGCACGCCACCGAGGCCGAGCTGGGCCTGGCCTTCGACGGCGACGGCGACCGCCTGGGCGTGGTCACGCGCGGCGGCAACGTGATCTACCCGGACCGCCAGCTGATGCTGTTCGCGCGCGACATCCTCGCCCGCGTGAAGGGCGCGTCCATCATCTACGACGTCAAGTGCTCGCAGCGCCTGCCGGTCGCGATCCGCGAGGCCGGCGGCGCGCCGCTGATGTGGAAGACCGGCCACTCGCTGGTCAAGGCCAAGCTCAAGGAGACCGGCGCGCCGATCGCCGGCGAGATGAGCGGCCACATCTTCTTTGCCGAGCGCTGGTACGGCTTCGACGACGCCACCTACACGGCGGCGCGCCTGCTGGAGATCCTGTCGCGCAGCGCCGACCCCAGCGCCGTGCTCGACGCGCTGCCCACCAGCTTCAGCACGCCCGAGCTGAACGTCGCCTGCGCCGAGGGCGAGCCGCCGCGCATCATCGAGCGCCTGCTGGCCGAGGCGCAGTTCCCCGGCGCCGAGATCCTGACGATCGACGGCCTGCGCGCCGAGTACGCGGACGGCTTCGGCCTGATCCGCGCCTCCAACACGACGCCGGTGCTGGTGCTGCGCTTCGAGGGCCACACCGAGGCCGCGCTGCAGCGCATCCAGCACGACTTCATGGCCGCGCTCAAGAAGGTCAAGCCCGACGCGCACGTCGGCGCGGCCGCGCACTGAGCCTGCGTCGCGCATGCCGCAGCCGGGGATGACCTTCAAGCAGCGCCTCGCGCTCGCCGCGTACACCTTCGCGCTGCGCCTGCTGCTGCCGGCCATCCTGCTGCGCTACTGGCTGCGCGGCCGCAAGGAGCCGGGCTATCGCTTCGCGATGCGCGAGCGCCTGGGCTTCGGGCCGCAGATCGCGCCGGGGTCGATCTGGCTGCACGCGGTCTCGCTGGGCGAGACGCGCGCCGCCAGCGCGCTGGTCGACGCGCTGCGCCTGCGCCAGCCCGAGATGCGGCTGCTGCTCACGCACGGCACCGCCACCGGCCGCGAGGCGGGCCAGGCGCTGATGCGCAACGGCGACCGCCAGTCCTGGCTGCCGCTGGACACGCCCGGCGCCGTGCGCCGCTTCCTGCTGCGCACGCGGCCCGCCGTCGGCGTGCTGATGGAGACGGAGGTCTGGCCCAACCTGCTGCACGGCGCCGAGGCGCGCGGCGTGCCCATGGTGCTCGCCAACGCGCGGCTGTCGGCCAAAAGCGCGCGCCAGGGCGAACGCTTCGCGGCGCTGATGCGGCCCGCGGCCGAGGCCGTCGCCGACGTGCTCGCGCAGACCGAGGACGACGCCGGGCGCCTGCGCGCGGCGGGCGCGCGGCGGGTCGCGGTGTCGGGCAACCTGAAGTTCGACGTCCGGCCCTCGCCGGCGCTGCTGTCGCGCGGCAAGCGCTGGCACGCGGCGCTGGCCCGCCCGGTGCTGCTCGCCGCGATCACGCGCGAGGGCGAGGAGGCCGAGCTGATGCGCGAGTGGGGCGGCATCCGCGGCGGCAAGCCGTTCCTGATCGTGGTGCCGCGCCATCCGCAGCGCTTCGACGAGGTCGAGGCCCTGCTCGTGGCCGGCGGCCTGCGCGTCGCGCGCCGCAGCAGCTGGGGCGAGACGCCGCCCGATGCGGCGCTGAAGGTCGACGCCTGGCTGGGCGATTCGCTGGGCGAGATGCCCCAGTACTACGGCAGCGCCGACGTCGCGCTGCTGGGCGGCAGCTTCATGGCGCTCGGTGGCCACAACCTGATCGAGGCCGCGGCCTGCGGCTGTCCCATCGTGATGGGGCCGTCGACGTTCAACTTCGCCGAGGCCGCGAAGCAGGCCGTGCTCGCCGGCGCCGCCTGGCAGGAGCCCGACATGGCGCACGCGTTGCAGCGCGCGCTGGCGCTGATGGGCGGCACGGAGCAGGCGGTCGCCAGCGCGCACGCCCTCGCGTTCGCGTCCACGCACAAGGGCGCGGCCGACCGCATGGCCGACCGCGTCGTCCGGTTGTTGTAGTCGCCCGCCGACCGGCGGCGCAGGAGGCGCCATGACTCGCGAGAACGCGTCCACCGGCAAGGCCCCCGAGCCGCCCATGCCGAGCTTCGTGGTCCACCCGCTGACGCCCGCGCGCTGGGCCGACCTCGAGACGATCTTCGAGGCCCGCGGCTGCTCCGTCGCGCGCGGCTGCTGGTGCATGTACTACCGCGTCAGCGGCAAGGAGACGGGATTCACGCGGCCGGGCGACGCGCAGCGCGCGCGCAGCAAGGCGGCGCTGCAGGCGATGGCGGGCAGCGATCCGCCGCCGGGCCTGGTCGGCTACCGCGACGGCGTGCCCGTGGGCTGGATCTCGCTGGGCCCGCGCGCGGACTACGCCAAGCTCGCGCGCTCGCCGACGATGAAGACCGTCGACGACCGGCCCGTGTGGTCCGTCGTCTGCTTCGTCGTGCCGTCCGAGTACCGCCGGCAGGGCGTCGCGCGCGAGCTGCTGGCCGGCGCCGTTCGCTGGGCCCGCGAGCGCGGCGTGACGCTGCTCGAGGCCTATCCGGTGGACAAGGCGCACCCGTCGGCCAGCGACGCGCCGTGGTTCGGCTCGAAGACGCTGTTCGACCAGGCGGGCTTCGCGGAGGTCGCGCGCCGCAAGCCGGCGCGGCCGATCGTGCGCTTGCGGCTGGTCGACGAGTAGCGCGCCTCAGGCGCTCAACGCCGACTGGTGCTGCACGATCCAGCGCGCCAGCTCGGCGGCCGGCAGCGGCCCGCTGATCAGCTCGCCCTGCAGCAGGTCGCAGCCCTGGTCGACGAGGAAGCGGCGCTGCTCCTCGTTCTCGACGCCTTCGGCGACCACCGTCAGCGACAGGCCCTGCGCCATCTGCATGACGGCGCGCGCGATCGCCACCGAGCCGCGCTGGTGCGGCAGGTCGCGCACGAACGAGCGATCGATCTTCATCCCGTCGATCGGCAGCTCCTTGAGGTGCGCGAGCGACGAGTAGCCGGTGCCGAAGTCGTCGACGGAGACGCGCATGCCCAGGGCCTTGAGCTGCTGCAGCGTGCGCTTGACGTCGCCCAGGTCGTCCATGAGCATGCGCTCGGTCAGCTCGAGCTCCAGCCAGTGGCCCGGCACGCCTTCCTCGCGCAGCACCTGCGCCACCGCGTCGACGAAGCCGTTGGCGTGGAACTGCATGCTCGAGAGGTTGACCGCGACCGGCACGGCGATCAGCCCCTGCGCGCGCCACCGCAACGCCGCGCGCGCCGCGCTGCGCAGCACCCACTGGCCGATCGGCAGCATCACGCGCTGCTGCTCGGCCAGCGCGATGAAGGCGTCGGGGCGCAGCATGCCGCGCTCGGGATGCATCCAGCGGATCAGCGCTTCGATGCCGGCGAGCGCGCCGTCGCGGGCGCGCACCTGCGGCTGGAAATGCAGCACGAACTCCTCGCGCTGCAGCGCCTGCGTGAGCTGGCTCTCGAGCACCAGCGCGTCGTAGGCGGCGCTGGCGACGGCCGGGTCGAAGAACTGGCAGTTGGCGCGGCCGCGCGACTTGGCGATGTACATGGCCGTGTCGGCGTTCTTGATCAGCTCGGTGGGCGTGCCGCCGTCGTGCGGGAACATGGCGACGCCCACCGACGGCGTCACCGACAGGTCGCGCCCCTCCGCGTCGACCGGCAGTTCGATGGCGCGCAGCAGCTTGTGCGCGACCTGCGCGACGTCGTCGCGGCCGGCGTCGTCCAGCAGCACGATGAACTCGTCGCCGCCGAAGCGCGCGACGATGTCGTTGGCACGCAGGCTGGCCGAGATGCGGGCGGCCACGGTCTGCAGCAGCTTGTCGCCGATCAGGTGGCCCAGCGAATCGTTGACGCGCTTGAAGTGGTCGAGGTCGACGAACAGCAGCGCCAGCGACTTGCCCGCCGCGCGCGCCAGCTCGATCTGCTGGCCCAGGCGCTCCATGAACGACATGCGGTTGGGCAGGCCGGTGAGCGCGTCGTGGTGCGCCAGGTGGTGGATGCGCGCCTGCGCCGCGTGGCGGTCGCGCAGGTCGCGCACCACCGACATGCGCAGCTTCTCGCCGCCGTACACCAGCGTGCGGCCGATCAGCTCCACCGGGATGCGGCGGCCGTCCTTGCGGATGACGGCGCTCTCGTAGCTGGCGTCCATCCCGCTCGCCAGCACCGCCTGCACGTGGGCGCGATGGTCGGACGCCACGAAATCGAGGGCGGGGCGGCCGCGCACCTCTTCCAGCGTGTAGCCCAGCATCTCGCACAGCGGCGGGTTGGCGTCGGTGACGATGCCGTCGCGGTGGAACGCGATGCCCTCGGCGCTGGCCTGCATGAACTTGGCCAGGCGCTCCTCGGATTCGCGCAGCGCCTGCGTGGCCAGCCGGTGGCCGGTGATGTCGGTGACGATGACGAACGCCCCGACCGGCCGGCCCTCGCGCGGCAGGTTGGGCAGGACGTTGACCTCGATCCAGCGCCGCGCGCCGTCGGGGGCCGCCAGCTCGCGCACGTAGGCGACCGCGCGGCTCTCGTTGACGACGGTGTCGATCGACGGCTTGACCTCGCGCGCCGCGGCCTCGCCGATGATCTCGGTGAAGGTGCGGCCGATGATGGAGGTCTCGGTCAGGCCGAAGGCGGCGGCGTAGGCCTTGTTGGCGAAGCGGCAGCCGTAGCCGAGTTCTTCCGAGTCGTAATAGGCGATCATCGCCTGCAAGCTGTTCGCGAGCAGTCGGAACGTCTCCAGGCTGCCGTCCCAGGCAGTGACTCCAGCATGATCGGCCATGCGCGATCATAGGCCGAGGGGGGTGGCCTCGTCTCCCCCGGATGGGCGGGGTGCGCCGGCGGGGAACCGCGGGCGGCGCGCGCGCGTCACGCGCGCACGCCGCCGCGGGCTCACTTGACCAGCAGCGCGTCGATCGGCAGCAGGTCGTTGGCCGTGAGGTTGCCCGCGGCCTGGCGCAGCTTCAGCTGCGACATCAGGTAGTTGTAGCGCGCGCCGGCGGCGTCCTTCTGCGTCGAGTACAGCTGCGACTGCGCGTTGAGCACGTCGAGGTTGACCTTCACGCCGACCTTGTAGCCCAGCGTCGTGGCGTCCAGCGCCAGCTTGCTGGAGGCCTCGGCGGCCTCGAGCGCCTTGACCTGCGCGGCCTGGGTCTGCGCGGTCACGAAGGCGGTGCGCGTGCCCAGGACGACCTGGTTGTGGACGCCTTCGGCATCGGTGCGCGCCTTCTGCTCGAGGGCGCGCGTCTCGTTCACGTGGTTCTGGATCTGGAAGCCCGAGAACAGCGGCACGTTCAGCACCAGCGACACTCCGGCGTTGCGCGTGTTGCCGGTGAACGAGCCTTCGCCGACGATCGTCTCGCGCCCGCGGCTGAGCCCGTAGGTCGCGTTGGCCGCCAGCGTGGGCAGGTGTCCGGCCTTGGCGCCTTCGGTCGCGAGCTCGGCGACCTGCAGGCCCAGCTGCGCCTGCTTCAGCGCGGGGTTGTCGGACTCGGCCAGCGACACCCAGTCGGAGGCCTGGCTGGGCATCACCGGCGGCAGCGTGGCGGGCAGGATCAGCGGATGCGGCGCGACGCCGTTGCGGCCGACGAGCTGGTCCAGCGTCACCTTGGCCACGACGAGGTCGTTCTCGGCGGCGATCTGGTTCGAGTGCGCCAGGTCGGCGCGCGCCTCGGCCTCGCGCGTGTCGGTGATGGTGGCGTTGCCGACCTCGAAGTTGCGCTTGGCCGACGCGAGCTGCTCGGCGATCGCCTTGCTGTTGCCCTGCACCGAGGTCAGCGCGTCCGACGCGGCCAGGACGTTGAAGTAGGCCTGCGCGACGCGCACGATCAGGTCCTGCTCGGCCTGCGCCAGCTGGGACTGCGCGAGCTCCTCGCTCTTGCTGGCCTGGTCCACCGAGAGGTCGTTCTGGCGATTGAAGATGTTCTGCGAGGCGGTGACCGTGGCGCCCGCGCTGTTGGTCTTGACCGTCTCGTTCACGGCGACCGGCTGGTTGTTGGCGCCGATGCCGATCGTCGGCGACGTCGAGTTCTGCCGGCCGGCCTGGACCTGCAGCCCCGCCTGCGGCAGGTGCACCGCGCGCGCCTGCTCGTAGCGATAGTGCACCGCGTCCGCGTTGGCGCGCGCGCCGAGGTAGGTGGCGTCGACGCCGCGCGCGGCCTGCACGACTTCGCTCAGGCTCTGCGCCTGCGCGCCGCCGGCGCCGAAAGCCAGGACGAGGGCACCGACGATGGGCGACATCGAGGCGAAACCGGGGCGCTGGATGGACATGCGTTTTCCTTGCTTGTTCTGGCCGTTTGGCGTTGGGACAGGTTTGTACGGCCTTGCGGGCCGCGATGCACGCTCGATGCGACGACCTGCAGCCGGCGCACCCCCTGACGACGATTTCAGCCGACAGGCTGCGGAAAACGCCCGCGAGCCGCCGACAAGGCGCAACGCTCCCCCGGAAGACCGCCGTGAGCCTTCCGGTATGCGCTGTCTCTGTTTAGGGATCTAGTTCAGAAGTGGAACCGCTCCGGCTCCGGGAAGCCGACCAGGCGCGGCGCGTCGAGGTCGAACAGGCTGACGCGGGAGAAGGTGCCGTCGGCGTTGGCGGTGTAGCGCACGGCCGCCATCACCGGCTCGCCGCCCTCGATCGCCATCAGGCGTCCGCCCGGCTTGAGCTGCTTGAGCAGTTCGTCCGGCACCTTGGAGACCGAGCCGGACAGCATGATCGCGTCGAACGGGCCTTCCGCGGCATAGCCGTGCGAGCCGTCGGCCTGCACCACGGTGACGTTGGACGCGCCGCTGCGGCGCAGGTTCTCGGTGGCCATCTTCGCCAGCGCCGGCTTGACCTCCAGCGTGATCACGCTCTGCGCGCGATGGCCCAGCAGCGCCGCCATGAAGCCCGAACCGGCGCCGATCTCCAGCACGCGCTCGTGGCGCTGCACCTGCAGGTCCTGCAGCATGCGGGCCTCGACGCGCGGGGGCAGCATGGACTCGTCCTCGCCCAGCGGCACCTCGGTGTCGACGAAGGCCAGCGCCTTGTAGGCCGCGGGCACGAAGTCCTCGCGGCGCACGATGGCCAGCAGCCCCAGCACGCCCTTGTCCAGCACGTCCCAGGGGCGGATCTGCTGTTCGATCATGTTGAAGCGGGCTTGTTCGATGTTCATGTCTCTTCCTCGGAACGAAAGGGGGCTGCGGGCAAACCCTCAAATTCTACGCGGCCTGGTGCGCCTTGCGCCCGCCGGCCGACGCCGGCGGGCGCGCCGCCAGGCCCTTGAAGACGAGCTTCAGGTGCGCATGCATGAAGGTCACCGGATCGATGTCCATGTCCTTGCCGACGTCGCAGGCCATGAAGGAGTGCTTGTGCAGGCACAGCAGGATCAGCGGCATCAGGATCGAGTGGACGGCGGAATGGACGTCGTCGACCTCGAACTCGCCGCGGGCGATGCCGCGCTGGATCAGGCCGGAGACGATCGCCTGGCCCGGCGTGACGACGCGCTCGACCCAGAACCTGCCGATCTCGGGGAAGTTGCGCACCTCGGTGATCATGAGCTTGAACACGCCCGAGGCCGGCCCCTCGTAGATGCGCGTCCACCAGGTCACCAGCAGCTGCTCCATCGCTTCCGCGACCGGGCCGTCGGCCGCGGCGGCTTCCGCCATGCCGGTCTCGATCTCGGTGCCCAGGAAGTGCTGGATCACCGCCTTGAGCAGTTCTTCCTTGCTCGGGAAATACAGGTAGAGCGTGCCCTTGGACACGCCCGCCGCGCGCGCGACCTCCTCGCTGCGGGTGGCGGCGAAGCCCTTCTCGACGAACAGCGCCAGCGCCGCGTCGAGCAGTTCGGCCGGGCGGGCGTCCTTGCGGCGGCGCCGGAACGGACAGGGGTCGGAGGAAAACGGGGGCATGTCGTTAATGACTCGTTGGTCAGTAGTGTAGCGGCAATCGGCTCGACGCGGCAATCGGGGCGTGCGATTCCAGGGCGCCCGGGCGCATGAAATGCCGCCACCTGTCGGCGCGACGGGCCCGCCGAGCGTTGAGCAGCGGAGCCGGGCGTTTGCTCCCGGGCAACGAAAGCGACGAATGACCAGCGCAAGCATCAACGGCGGGGCCCGCGCGCCCTCGGGCGAGGCCGTGGGACGGCGATACCGGCGGCGCGCCCTGCTGCGCGCGGTCGCGGCGGCGAGCGCGCTGTGGGCCGGCGTGCTGGCGCTGCTGGCCCTGCTGTCGGGCTGCGCCGGCCTGATCGGCACGCACGACGTCGACATCAGCGAGTCGCAGCTCACGCTGCTGCTGGCGCGCCAGTTCCCGATGGAGCGCCGGGTGGCGGAGGTGATCGACCTCGACATCACGAACCCGGTGCTGACGCTGATCCCGCAGAACAACCGCGTCGGCACGGAGCTCGACGTCGCCGCCGTCGACCGGCTGTTCGGCAACTCGGCCACCGGCCACGTCCGGCTCGACTACGGCCTGCGCTTCCAGCCCTCCGATCACACGATCCGCATGACGCAGGTGCGCGTGCGCGACCTGACGCTGGCCAGCGGCTCGAACAACCTGCATGGCGCCGCGCAGCGCATCGGCACGCTGGCGGCCGAGAACGCGCTGGAGAACCTGGTGCTGTACCGCATGAAGCCCGCGCAGGCCGACGAGATGGATCGCCTCGGCCTCGTCGCCTCGCCGATCACGGTGACGCCGCAGGGGCTGCACATGTCGGTCTCGCCGCGCCAGAACTGAGTCCGGCCGTCGCCGGGGGCGGATCGCCGCGGACGCGCGCTCAGCGTCCGAGCGCGAGCACCGCGATGGCCGCGGCGAGGCAGTAGACGCCGAACCAGTGCCAGCGGCCGCGCTCGAGCCAGGCCGACAGCCACTTCAGCGCCAGCCATCCCGCGACGAAGCTGCAGACCATGCCGACCAGGCTGGGCCACAGCACCGCGGCCAGATCCACGGACGGGCCGACGCTCTTGAACAGACGCAGCGCCTCTTTCGCGATCACGGGCGGCGTGAGCACCACCGCCAGCGCGAAGCTGAACTCCTCGGCCTTGATGCGGTTGGCGCCCAGGAGCATCGAGGTCGAGATCGTCGAGCCCGAGCGGGAGAAGCCGCGGAAAGGCAGGCACAGGCCCTGGATGGCGCCGGTCCACAGCGACTGGCGGGTCGTCATGTCCGCCGGGTCCACCGGTCGCGCCTTGAGTCCCGACAGGATGATCAGCAGGCCGGCGGCGGTCAGCCCGCCCGCCATCACGTAGGGGTTGCCGAACAGGTGCTCCACCTCCGCATGCTCCGAGCCGCGCAGGATCACCTTCTCGATCAGCAGCAGCAGCAACCCGCCGACGACCCCGGTCATGACGGTGGCCAGCACGATCTGCTTCGCGTTGCCGAAGAAGGCCTGGCGCGACGAGAAATAGGTGCGGCGCCAGTTGTTCCAGAAGTAGCCGATCACGGCGAGCATGGTCCCGGTATGCAGCATGACGAGCAGGAAGGTCATCTGCGGCGTCGTGGGGTCGAGGCCCATCAGCTTCTCGGCGACGATGACGTGCGCGGAACTCGAGACGGGCAGCAGTTCGGCGATGCCCTGGACGATCCCGAGGACGAGTACTTGGAGGAAGTTCATTTCGGAGCTTGGGTGGTTGATGCGATCGGCGTCGCCGGAGTGTGGACTATGTGGACTTAACGCTTGATGAACACGAGGTCCCAGACGCCGTGGCCCAGCTTGATCCCGCGGTTCTCGAACTTCGTCAGCGGCCGCCAGTCGGGGCGCTCCGCGTAGCCGCTGGCCGTGTTGGACAGCGTGGGCTCGGCGCCCAGCACTTCCAGCATCTGCTCGGCGTAGGGCTGCCAGTCGGTGGCGCAGTGCAGGTAGCCGCCCGGCGCGAGGCGCGCGCTCAGCGCCTCGACGAACGGCGCCTGGATCAGGCGGCGCTTGTTGTGCTTCTTCTTGTGCCACGGGTCGGGGAAGTACACGTGGACGCCGGCCAGCGAGCCGGGCGCGATCATGTCGCGCAGCACCTCGACGGCGTCGTGCTGGATCAGCCGCAGGTTGAGCAGGCCGCGTTCCTCGATGCGCTGCAGCAGCGCGCCGACGCCCGGGGTGTGCACCTCGATGCCGATGAAGTCGTCCTGCGGGCGCGCGGCGGCGATCTCGGCGGTGGCGCCGCCCATGCCGAAGCCGATCTCCAGGATCACGGGCGCCCGGCGGCCGAAGGCCTGCTCGAAGTCGAGCCGTTCCGCCTTGTACGGCAGCACGAACAGCGGCCCCAGCGTCTCCAGCGCCTTCACCTGGCCGCTGCCCATGCGGCCCGCGCGCAGCACGAAGCTGCGGATCGCGCGGCGCGGATGGCCGGACTCGGTGGATGCGGCGGCGGCATCGGCTTCAGGACCGACGGACGGCTCGGCGCCGGGAGCGTGGGGATCTCGGGTCATGCTGGACAGGAAGTGGCGCGGGCCACGAAGTAGGGAGCGCCGGGCCCGCTTTTGGGTGTGGCGGCGCCGGGCGCGCGGGACTAGTCTCGTGCAATGCGGCATTTTGCCCGAACCCCCTCCGACTCCCGCGCACCGGACGGCCCGCGCCGTGCCGCGCTGCGGCGCCTGCTGGGCGCGGGCGTCGCGCTCGCGTCGCCGCTGGCCTGGGCGATCCAGGCGCCGGGCGCCGCGACGCACGGCCTCGGCCCGCGCCGCGCCACGGCCGCGCAGGTCGGCGAGAGCCTGCTGCGCGCGAGCGGCCTGCCGCTGGCCAGCTTCGGCGCCTTCGTGCGCACGATAGACAGCGAGACGCCCCTGGTGGCGGTCAACCCCGAGGGCAGCTACGCGATGGCGTCGACGACCAAGGTGGTCACCTCGCTGGCCGCGCTGGACCTGCTGGGCGTCGACTTCCGCTGGCGCACCTTCGCCTTCCTGTGCGGCCCGCTGGTGGAAGGCACGCTGCTGGGCGACCTCCTGATCGTCGGCGGCGGCGACGCGCGCCTGAGCTCGGCCGAGCTGCGCGACTGGTTCGCGCAGCTGCGCGCCAAGGGCCTGCGGCGCATCGCCGGCGACATCGTGCTCGACCGCTACGCCTTCGACCTGAGCGAAGGCGACTTCGCCAACACGCCGCCGCCCAACACCGGCCGCGCGTACCACGTGCGCCCCGACGCGTTCGCGATCGACGAGGGCCTGCTGCACGTGGAAATCGATCCGGCGCGCGGCGCCAAGGCGGCCGTCGCGCTGGAGCCGCCGCTGGCCGGCGTGCGCGTCGTCAACAAGGTCGCGATGCGCGGCGGCTGCACGGCGAGCGCGCGGCTGGTCGAGTCGCCCGCCGGTTCGCACGTGGACGTCTTCGGTTCGTGGAGCAATGCTTGTGGCCATCGCGAGCTGGAGCTGGTGCCGGAGGCGCCGGCGCTGTTCACGACGCGCGCGCTGGCCGGGCTGTGGGCGGAGGCCGGCGGCTCGCTGAGCGGCGCCGTGATCGAGCGCCCGCGCCAGGCCGGCGCCGCGGCGATCCCGGCCGGCCTCGACGGCAAGCCGCTGCTGCCGTGGTCGGTGCACCTGTCGCAGCCGCTGCCGGTGGTGTTGCGCGACATGAACAAGTCCAGCGACAACGTCGCCGCGCGCCACCTGATGCTGGCCCTGTCGCGCGGCTTCCCGCAGCGCGCGGCGACGCTGGCCGAGGCGCAGGCGCGCATGCACGACTGGCTGCTGCGCCAGGGCCTGGCGGCGGACGACGTGCTGGTGGAGAACGGCTCCGGCCTGTCGCGCGGCGAGCGCGCCAGGCCGCGCGCGCTGGCGCAGCTGCTGGCCAACGCGTGGCACGCGCCGCGGCTGCGCGAGTTCCTGCTGTCGCTGCCGGTGGCCGGCATGGATGGCACGCTGCAGCATCGCATGCAGGGCACCGCGGCCGAGGGCCACGCTTTCCTGAAGACGGGCACGCTGCTCGACACCCGCGCGCTGGCCGGCTACGTGCAGGCGGCCAGCGGCAGGATGTACGCGGTGGCGCTGATGGTCAACCACCCCGACGCGGCGCGCGCGACGCCGGCGCTCGACAGCGTCATCGAGTGGATCGCCAAGTCCTGCTGACGCTCACTGGCGATGCGTCGCCGCCAGGATCTGGTCGTAGGTGCCGCCGTCGTCGAAGTGCGTCTTCTGCGCCGCCTTCCAGCCGCCGAACAGCTCGTCGACGGTGAAGGTGTCGACCTTGGGGAACTCCCCGGCATGCGCCGCGAGCACCTTGGCGTTGCGCGGGCGCAGCCCGTGCCTGGCGGCGATCTCCTGGCCCTCGTCGGAGTACAGCCACTGCAGGTAGGCCTCGGCCTCCTTGCGCGTGTGCTTGCGGTCGACCACCTTGTCGACCACGGCGACCGGGTTCTCCGCCAGGATCGTGCGCTTCGGATAGACGACGTCGAAGTGGTCGCCGAACTCGGCCTTGATCAGGTCGACCTCGCTCTCGAAGGTGACCAGCGCGTCGCCGATGCCGCGCTGCGCGAAGGTGGTGGTGGCCGCGCGGCCGCCGCCGTCGAACACCGGCACGTTGGCGAACATCTTCGAGACCTGCTCGCGCGCTTGCGCCGGCGTGCCGCCCGCCTTGAGCACGCTGCCCCAGGCCGCGAGGTAGGTGTAGCGGCCGTTGCCCGAGGTCTTGGGGTTCGGGATCACGACGCTGACGCCCGCCTTGGCGAGGTCGGGCCAGTCGCGCAGGCCCTTGGGGTTGCCCTTCTTCACGAGGATCACCGGCACCGACGTCGTCGGCGCGCTGTTGTCCGGCAGGCGCGTGGCCCAGCTGGCCGGCAGCAGCGCGCCGCGGTCGGCCAGCACGTCGATGTCGGTGGCCTGGTTCATCGTGACGACGTCGGCCTCGAGGCCGTCGAGCACGCTGCGCGCCTGCTTGCTGGAGCCGCCGTGCGACTGGTTGACCGCGATCGTCTCGCCGCCGGCCTGCTTCCAGTGCGCGATGAAGGCGGCGTCGTAGTCCTTGTAGAACTCGCGCGCCACGTCGTAGCTCACGTTCAGCAGCGTGACCGGCGCGGCCTGCGCGGCGAAGGGGGCGGACGCGAACGCCGCCAGGATCAGGGAGGGGACGACGGAACGGCGGGACGCGCGCATGCGAGGCACTTTCGAAAGCTGGGGGACAGCTTTCATCGTACGGGCGCCCGCATCACCTCATCGGTGGCGGGCGCGCATATCGATGCTCGGAAATCGCATGTCGGGCCGCGCGCCCGCGCGCGTCACGCGTGCGCAGGCTTGCGTACGTCCGGCAGAAGGATCGCGACGACGCCCAGCAGCGGCAGGAACGCGCACACCTTGTAGACATAGGCGATGCTGGTGGCGTCGGCAAGCAGGCCCAGCGCCGCGGCGCCCAGGCCGCCCATGCCGAACGCGAAGCCGAAGAACAGCCCCGACACCGCGCCGACCTTGCCAGGGATCAGCTCCTGCGCATAGACGAGGATCGCCGAGAACGCCGACGACAGGATCAGGCCGATCAGGATCGTGAACGCCGTCGTCCACCCGAGTCCGACGTGCGGCAGCGCCAGCGCGAACGGCGCGACGCCCAGGATCGAGCCCCAGATCACCGGCTTGCGCCCGATGCGGTCGCCCACCGGCCCGCCGATCAGCGTGCCCGCGGCCGAGGCGGCGAGGAACAGGAACAGGTGCATCTGCGCCGATTGCACGGACAGCCCGAACTTCTCGATCAGGTAGAAGGTGTAGAAGCTCGAGATGCTGGCGATGTAGAAGTACTTCGAGAAGATCAGCACCAGCAGCACGGCCACCACGCCGGTCACGCGTGCGCGCCCGAAGGTGGCGGTGTGGGCGCGCAGGGCGCCCTTGGCCGCGGCCTTGCGGTTGGCAGCGTACCAGCGGCTGACCTGCAGCAGCAGCACGATGCCCAGCAGCGCGGCGAGCGCGAACCACGCGACGCTGCCCTTGCCGCGCGGCACGATCACCGCGGCGGCCACCAGCGGCCCGAGCGCGCTGCCCGTGTTGCCGCCGACCTGGAACAGCGACTGCGCCAGCCCGTGCTGGCCGCCCGAGGCCATGCGCGCCACGCGCGACGACTCGGGATGGAAGATGGCCGAGCCCGTGCCGACCAGCGCCGCCGCCAGCAGCACGATCGCGAAGCTGGGCGACCACGCGAGCATCAGCAGGCCCGACAGCGTGAACGTCATGCCCAGCGGCAGCGAGTAGGGCACCGGCCGCTGGTCGGTGTACAGGCCCACCAGCGGCTGGAACAGCGAGGCCGTCAGCTGGTAGGTCAGCGTGATCAGGCCGATCTGCGTGAAGCTCAGGGCGAACTCGCCCTTGAGCACCGGGTAGATCGCGACGATCAGCGACTGCATCATGTCGTTGATCATGTGGGCCGTGCTGATCGCGCCCAGGACGCGGAACGAGGTCCGGCTGGCCTGGGGCGGTCGGGGCAGGGTGGCGGCGTTGGAGGACATGGCGGGAGGCTGGCAGGCGCTGTGCGGACGTCGCATGTTAGGAATAACATCCGTGCCTGTCTCGCGCCGTTCGGGCTCCGATCCGCGCAAAAAGGACATTCAGCTCACCCATGACCGTCCCCCAGGATTCCGTCTACCGCCCGGTCGTCGCCGACGAGCGCGACGTCGACGCGCTGCCCGTCGTCACCAAGGCCACCGACTATCCCGCCGGCTACGTGACCGAGCTGCACCACCACGCGCGCGGCCAGCTCGTCTATGCCGAGCATGGCGTGATGATGGTGGCGGGCGACGGCGGCCAGTGGATCGTGCCGCCGACGCGCGCCATCTGGATGCCGCCCGGCGTGTCGCACCAGGTACGCTGCATCGGCGTCGTGCACATGCGCAGCATCTACGTGCGGCCCGACGCGGCGGCGCACCTGCCGGGCAAGGCGCAGGCGGTCGGCGTCTCGGGGCTGCTGGCCGAGCTGATCCGCGCCGCCGTGCAGGTGCCGCTGCCCTACGCCGCCGACTCGCGCGACGGACGCCTGATGCGCCTCCTGCTGGACGAGCTGCACGCGCTGCCGGTGCTGCCGCTGTACCTGCCGCAGCCTACCGACGAGCGCCTGCGCCGCATCTGCCAGCGCATCGCCGGCCAGCCCGACGACACCGCCACGCTGGCTGACTGGGCCGCGACGCTGGAGATCGACGTCAAGACCATCCAGCGCCTGTTCGCCCGCGAGACGGGCATGACCTTCGGCCAGTGGCGCCAGCAGGCGCGGCTGCTGCACGGGCTGGAGCGCCTGGCCGTCGGCGACAAGGTGGTCGACGTCGCGCTGGCGCTCGGCTACGACAGCCCGAGCGCGTTCGCCGCGATGTTCAAGCGCCAGTTCGGCGAGCCGCCGAGCGCCTTTTATCGCTGACCTGGCGCTTTGCCGTTGACAGCCTCGCCGCCCATCACTAAAAACGCGACGTGGCGGGCGCTTTCGCCGGCGCCTGCCTTCCGACAACAAGAAACCCAGGAAGGCATCGCATGACCAGGTTCACGCTTCTCGCGCTGACGGCGCTGTCGCTCGCCTCGTGCGGCGGCGGCTCCAATTCCAACGACTACCAGACGGCGCTGGATCAGGCCGACGCCGACCGGGCCGAGGCCCTCTCCCTGGCGCCGGCATCGCCCTGCAACGCCGTGCAGCAGTGCGGCGCCCTCACGCTGGTGCAGCCGCAAGGGCATTGCGCCGCCACCGGCTATACCCCCTACTCGCTGGTGTCGCCGACCGCCGAGGCCGCCAGCGCCGCCGCGGCCGACGAGCGCGTGCAGGCCGCACGCGCGATCTCGCTCGCGCCGCCGCCGGCCACGGCCTGCACGACGGTGATCGTGGCGCCGCCGACGCTGGGCTGCGTGGCCAACGCGTGCCAGGCGATCGCGCCGGCGAACTGAAGGGGATGGGCGGCGACGTGCGTCGTCGCGGGCGGACATCGGGGAGGCTTCGGCCATCCGCCGCTGGCATGCGCGTGGCGCAGGTCCGGCGATGTGGAGCGGGTGATGGGAATCGAACCCACGTAGTCAGCTTGGGAAGCTGAAGTTCTACCATTGAACTACACCCGCAGTCCGCGGCGGATTCTAGCGCGGCGCGCGAGGGCGTCGCGGCCTGCGGGCGGATGGCGGTCGCGTGCCGGTCGCATTCAGTGTTTCCATGTCTGTGCACCGCAGCAAATCCGCGGCATCATGGGTGCCACTCGAATGTTGGCGCCCATGGCTAATCCGTTCCAGGTCATCTGTCTCAGCGCCGTCGCGCCGGATCTGTTCACGTCGTCCCACGGGCCGTTCGTCGTCCATCCGTGCAGCGGCCTGGCCGAGGTCGCCGAGGCCTTGCACGACGGCGCCTGTGACGCCTTGCTGGTCGAGGTGAAGACGCCGGCCGACTACGACCGGCTGCTCGCCTGGCCGGGGCTGTCGCATGCGGTGATGGACACGGCGGTGGTCGTCGTCGCGCCCGAGCCCACGCCCGTGCAGTGCATCAAGCTGCTGCAGATGGGCGTGCAGGACGTGCTGGCCAAGCGCCACGCCAGCGACGATGCGCTGGGCCGCGTGCTGCGCGTGGCCATCGAGCGCAAGCGCATCGACGCGAGCGCCCGGCGCGCGTTTTCCACCGACCTCACCACCGGCCTGCCCACGCACGCGCAGCTGCTGGAACACATGACCCACCTGCTGGCGCTGCGCGAGCGCGAGCCCGCCGCGATGGCGCTGATCGTGCTGCGGCTGGAGGGCTTCCAGGCGGCGGAGCTGTCGCTCGGCGCCGAGGCGGCCAACGTGCTGCGCCGCAAGGCCGCCGTGCGCCTGCGCGCGGCCCTGCGCGCGAGCGACGTCGTCGCCTCGCTGGGCTCGGACATGTTCGGCGTGCTGCTGGCCTGGATCGACGCCGAGGACGACGCTGCGGGCGTCGCGCGCAAGCTGCTGGCCTCGCTGAAGCAGCCGTTCAGCATCGCGGGGCAGGAGCTGCCGGTGATGGGCATCGTCGGCATCGGCCAGTACCCGGCGCACGGCAGGGATGCCGCGTCGCTGATGCGCCGCGCGGTGGGCCAGGCGTCCAACACCGGGGTGTCCGAACTCGGACAGGTCCGCGCCGGCGCGGCCAACGACGGCTGACGGCTGGCGCGGCCGTCCTACGGTTTGCGCAGTGCCTGCTGCGGCCGGCGCGCGCGCATCACGAACGCACCGGCGATCGCGGCGAGCAGCACGGCGGCGATGGCGATCCACGTCCACGGCAGCCCGTCGTTCTCGGGCGCGGCGGCGGGGGCCGATGCCGCTTCCGAGGCGAACGGGTTGAAGCCGCCCTGGCCGGGGTCGGCCGACGCCGCCGACGCGGCGGCCGACGGTGCGCGGTTCGTGAGCAGCGCCGGCGCGACGATGCCGGTGGGGCCGGCGCCGTTGGCCAGCGCCCAGTGGTCGGTCGCCCACTCGGCGCGCAGGTCCTCGCCGTCGTTCGTGTCGTCCAGCGGCTGGCGCAGGAGGACGGTGGGCGCGGCGTCGGTGAGCTGCCACAGCTCGGCGCCGGGCTTGGCGCCGCGCACGGCCACCGCGACGGCGACCAGGCCGTCGCCGCTGGCGGCCAGGCTGGTGGCGGCGGACGGGTCGGCGTCGCCCGGGCGCTGCCAAAGGCCGCCGTTGCCGAAGGCGCGATCGAGCGTGCCGTTGGCGGACAGGTGGAACACGACGGCGCGCGGCGTGGCGACGCCGGCGGTCTCGCCCGCGACCAGCACCGAGCCGTCGGCCAGCGGCAGCAGGTCGTCGGGCTTGACGGCCGTGCCCGCCGGCGCGAGCTGCAGCTTGCCCTGCACGCCCCATGCGAGGTCGGCGTTGCCGTCGGCGCGGAAGCGCGCGACCACCGGCTGCGGCTGGTTGCCGGCGAGCGACGCGCCCACCATCCAGATGCGGCGCTGGGCGTCGACGCGCACGCTGGCCGGCGCGTCGTTGGCGGCGTTGAGCGTGAACGCGGTCTGGCCGTTGCGGCCGAAGCGGTCGTCGGGCTGCGCGCCGCGCAGCAGGTGGCGCAGCAGGAAGTCGTTGGCGTCGGCCTGGGGGTCGTCGTTGACCGTCCAGCCGTTGTCGTCGCCGTCGCGCACGACGAGCGAGCCCGCGTGCGCGGACGCGCCCGCGAGGGCCAGGAGCGCGAGGGCCGCGGCCCCGCAAAGCGTGCGCGGCGCGGCCCGGACGCTCATTTGTTGATGTCGCCCAGGCAGAGGTACTTGACCTCGACGTAGTCCTCGATGCCCTGGTGCGAGCCCTCGCGGCCCAGGCCGGACTGCTTGACGCCGCCGAACGGCACCTCGGCCACCGAGATCAGGCCGGTGTTGATGCCCACCATGCCGTACTCCAGCGCCTCGCCGACGCGGAAGATGCGGCCGACGTCGCGCGTGTAGAAGTAGCTGGCCAGGCCGAACTCGGTGTCGTTGGCCAGCGCGATGGCCTCGGCCTCGGTCTTGAACTTCATCACCGGGGCGAGCGGGCCGAAGGTCTCCTCCTTCGTGCACAGCATGTCGGCGTTGACGTCGGCCAGCACCGTGGGCGTGAAGAAGCGGTCGTCGATGCGGGCGCCGCCGACGACCACGCGCGCGCCCTTGGCCAGCGCGTCGGAGATGTGCGCCTCGACCTTGGCGATGGCGGCGCCGTCGATCATCGGGCCCTGGTTGATGCCGGCCTCGAAGCCGTTGCCCACCTTGATGCCGCGCGCCTTCTCGGCCAGCCGCGCGATGAAGGTGTCGTACACGCCTTCCTGCACGACCATGCGGTTGGCGCACACGCAGGTCTGGCCGGCGTTGCGGTACTTGGAGACCATCGCGCCCTCGACGGCCGAATCGATGTCGGCGTCGTCGAACACGATGAAGGGCGCGTTGCCGCCGAGTTCCAGCGACAGCTTCTTGACGGTGGGCGCGCACTGGCGCATCAGGATGCGGCCGACCTCGGTGGAGCCGGTGAACGACAGGTGGCGCACCGTGTCGCTCTCGCACAGCGCCTTGCCCACCAGCACCGAGTTGGCGCCGTCGGCGGTGACGACGTTGAGCACGCCCGCGGGCATGCCGGCGCGCTGCGCGAGCTCGGCCAGCGCGAGCGCCGACAGCGGCGTCTGCTCCGCCGGCTTGATGACCACCGGGCAGCCGGCCGCCAGCGCGGGCGCGACCTTGCGCGTGATCATCGCGATCGGGAAGTTCCACGGCGTGATGGCCGCGCACACGCCCACCGCCTGCTTGAGGATGACGTAGCGCTTGCCGTTGTCCGTGGTCGGGATCGTCTCGCCGTAGACGCGCTTGGCCTCTTCCGCGAACCACTCGATGAAGCTCGCGCCGTAGACGACCTCGCCGCGCGCCTCCGCGAGCGGCTTGCCCTGCTCGGCGGTGAGGATGCGCGCCAGGTCGTCGGCGTTGGCGACGATCAGCGAGAACCACTTCATCATCACCGCGTGGCGTTCCTTGGCCGTCTTGGCGCGCCAGGCCGGCCAGGCCTTGTCGGCCGCGGCGATGGCGGCCAGCGCGTCGGCGCTGCCGAGGTTGGGCACGTCGGCCAGCTTCAGGCCGGTGGCGGGATCGGTGACGTCGAAGCGCGAGACGCCGGAGACCCACTCGCCGCCGACGAGCGCGTCCTTCTTCAGCAGGCCCGCGTCGTTGAGCGTGGCGATGGGGGAAGTCTTCATGTCCATGGAAAGCTCCTGCGGCCGGGCGTGGCGCCATGATGGCCGGTGATGGTGACAACTCTACCCGCTGCAAGCCGGGCGCCCGCGGCGCGGCCGCCCGGGTTTGCCTGGGATCTTGCAACGAAAGGAAAAGCCGCCTCGACGCACCTGGTCAGGGCATCGAACGGCGGCTCTTCGGTGGATGTTGGCGCTCGCTCGTGATGAACGAACGCCCGGGGCTCAGGCGACGGCCTTGAAGCTGTCGGCCATGACGGCCAGGCCTTCTTCGATCAGCGCGTCGCTGGCCGTCAGCGGCACCAGCACGCGCACGACGTTGGCGTACGAGCCGCACGACAGCAGGATCAGGCCGCGCCTGGCGGCCTCGGCGCACAGGCGCTTGGTCAGGTCGGCATCGGGCTTGGACAGGTCGCCGTCCTTGAACAGCTCGATCGCGACCATGGCACCCAGGCCGCGCACGTCCTGGATCGCCTTGTGCGACGCGGCGATCTTCTTCAGGCCCGCGACCAGGCGCTCGCCGATCGCCTTCGAACGGTCCAGCAGCTTCTCCTCCTCGAACACGTCCAGCACGGCCAGCGCGGCGGCGCAGGCCAGCGGCGAGCCGGCGTAGGTGCCGCCCAGGCCGCCGGGGCCGGGCTTGTCCATCAGGTCGGCGCGGCCGATGACGGCCGAGATCGGGAAGCCGCCGGCCATGGACTTGGCCATCGTGATCATGTCGGGCGCGACGCCCCACTGCTCGCAGGCCAGCCAGGTGCCGGTGCGGCCGGCGCCGGTCTGCACCTCGTCGGCGATGAAGACGATGCCGTGCCTGTCGCACAGCGCGCGCAGCGCCTGCGCGAACGCCGGCGAGATGGCGTAGAAGCCGCCTTCGCCCTGCACCGGCTCGACGATGATCGCGGCCACGCGCTCGGGCTCGACGTCGTACTTGAAGATGGCTTCGATCGAGGCCAGCGCGTCGGCTTCGGAGACGCCGTGCAGCGCGTTCGGATACTTGGCGTGGTAGACCTCGGCCGGGAACGGGCCGAAGCCGGCCTTGTACGGCGCGACCTTGCCGGTCAGCGCCATGCCCAGCAGCGTGCGGCCGTGGAACCCGCCGCCGAAGGCGATGACGGCCGAGCGCCTGGTGGCCGAGCGCGCGATCTTGACGGCGTTCTCGACGGCCTCGGCGCCGGTGGTCAGGAAGAAGGCCTTCTTGGCGAAGTCGCCCGGCGCCTTGGCGATCAGGCGCTCGGCCAGCTCGATGTAGGGCTCGTAGGCCAGCACCTGGAAGCAGGTGTGGTGCACCTTGTCGAGCTGCGCCTTGACGGCCGCGACGATCTTCGGATGGCGGTGGCCCGTGTTCAGCACGGCGATGCCGCCGGCGAAGTCGATGTAGCGCTTGCCCTCGACGTCCCACACCTCGGCGTTCTCGGCGCGCTCGGCGACGATGTCGTAGCTCTGGCCCAGGCCCGAGGGCAGGGCGGCGCGGCGGCGCGCCATCAGGGCGGCGTTGTTCAGGTGGGCTTCACGTTGCATGGGGGACTCCGGCGCTGCGGGGAGCGCGTTGCTTGAACGATGAGGACGGGCTGGGATGCCAATCCGCAACGATCGACTGTAGTGCCGGCGAACCGGTACAGCCATGTACAGTTGGCCTGCAAGGCCTGTGCACTGTGCTGGCCGCCGACCCTGTACAGATCCATGTTCACGCTGCAACCCGACTCCCCCACGCCGCTGGTCACGCAGATCGTCGACGGCCTGCGCCGGCTGATCGTCGACGGCAGCCTGCGCCCCGGCGCGAAGATCCCGTCGATCCGGCACTTCGCCAAGACGCACCAGGTCAGCGTGTTCACGGTGGTCGAGGCCTACGACCGGCTGGTCGCGCAGGGCTACCTCGTCTCGCGCCCGCATTCGGGCTTCTTCGTGCGGCGCCGTGCGCCAGTCGAACCGGCCGCGGTGCCGGGCTTCGCGTCGACCGCCAGCTTCGACGCCCAGTGGTACCTGCGCAGCATCTTCGAGAACCGCCATCTCGCCGTGAAGGCCGGCTGCGGCTGGCTGCCGCAGTCGTGGCTGTTCGAGGACGGCGTCAGGCGCAGCCTGCGCGGCCTGGCCGCCGAGCACGTCGAGCTCGACGGCTACGGCGACCCGCGCGGCCACCTGCCGCTGCGCGAATGGATCCGTGACGCGCTCGCCGAGGCCGAGGTCGCGCTGCAGCCCGACCAGGTGCTGCTGACGCACGGCTCCAGCCATGCGCTGGATCTCGCCATCCGCCGCCTCGTGCGCGCGGGCGACGCCGTGCTGGTGGACGACCCCGGCTACTCCAACCTGCTGTTCGCGCTGCGCGTGGCCGGCGCGCGCCTGATCCCGGTGCCACGCACGCCGCAGGGCTACGACCTGGCCGCGCTGGAGGACGCCGTCGTCACGCACCACCCGCGCGTGTTCTTCACGCAGCCGCGCCTGCAGAGCCCGACGGCGTCGACCGCCACGCTGCCGCAGCTGCACCGCGTGCTGCAGCTGGCCGACCGCCACGGCCTGACGATCGTCGAGAACGACCTCTACGTCGACCTCGACCCCGACCCGCGCCCCTCGCTGGCCAGCCTCGACCAGCTGGCGCGCGTGCTCTACGTCGGCAGCTACTCCAAGACGATCTCGCCCAACCTGCGCGTCGGCTACATCGCGGCGCATCCCGCGCTGATCGACGACCTCGCGCAGCTCAAGATGATCTCGGGCCTGACCTCGTCGGCGTTCAGCGAACGCCTGATCCTGGGCGCGCTGACCGAAGGCCGCTGGCGCAAGCACCTCAAGAACCTGCGCGGCCGCCTGGCCGAGGCCCACGAGACCTGCGGCCAGCGGCTGGCGTCGCTCGGCTTCGAGCTGTTCCACGAGCCCAAGGCCGGCATGTTCCTGTGGGCGCGCCACCCGCGCCTGCCCGACCCGGTGGCGCTGTCCAACCGCGCCGCGCAGCACGACATCATGCTGGGCCCGGGCAACCTGTTTTCCGCGACGCTGCAGCCGACGGACTGGATGCGCTTCAACGTGGCGTTCGCGAACGATGCGCGGCTGACCGCGTTCCTCGAAGGCGAGCTCGCGACTTGATGCTCTAGCCCAATCGCGGCTGGATCCCGAAGATCAGCCCGAACACCACCGCGATGACGGTGATCGCCAGCCACAGGCGCTGCAGCGTCTCGGCCGCCTTCTTCTCCTTCTGCAACGCGCCGGCCTGCTCCTGCAGCGACGCGATCTGCTGGCGCAGCAGCGGCGCCTCCATCTGCGCGCTGACGGCCTCGGCCAGCTGCGGGGCGGTCAGTTCCTGGATCTTGTCGGTGTTCCAGCTGGTCTTGAGCTCGCGGATCGAGCGCGCGAAGAAGCTGCCGCCGCCGCCCGACGTGGGCCGCACGGTGAAGCCGGAGCGCGCGAAGAAGGCGTCGCGCAGCTCGCGCTCCTTCTCGCTGGGCACGTCGACCTGGTACAGCGAGCCGGTCAGCACGGTGGCGTCCGGGTGCAGCGGAGCCACCCAGTCGACCAGCAGCGCGCGCAGCAGGCTCATGAGGCCCAGGCCCGTCGGCTCGGCCTGGATCTGCCCCTTGGGGCCCAGGCGCGCGGCCGTGACGCGCCTTCCGTCCGAGCTCATCTCCAGCACGCGGAACTGCAGCGCGTTGACGGCGCGGCCGGTGGACGTCCGTTCGGCGAAGTGCTGGCTCCGGCCGTCGCGCGGGTCGAACTCGGCCAGCCAGCTCAGTTGCACGCGATAGAAGTGCTCGACGCGGCTGTCGCTGGCGCTCGGCTGGACGGCGTGGAAATAGGTGACGCCCGCGACGCGCACGTGGCCCGTCTTCATGCGCACGCGGAACAGGCGCGTGCGCTGCGGCCGCGCGGCGGCCTCCATCTCGGTCTGCGTGCTGATCCACGGCGCGGACGAGGGCGGGGCGTCGGCGGGGATGTCCGGGGCAGGCGGCGCGGAGGGCAGGTCGGGCATGGGGGCGGCGGGGAACTCGTCCGATTGTGGGTCGGCCCCGTCCCGCGGCAAGAGGTGATTGCCCCGGGGACGGTGACGTTGTGCCGATTCCCGTCGCCCGCGGGCGTCGCCACCCCGCCTCCTATAATCGAAGGTTCCGCGCGACCTCGTCGTGCGCCTGCTGCCCGCCCAGGTGAAACCACGGCGAGGCCCCCAGAAAGTGCCGGAATGAAAGCCGCAGAAATCCGTTCGACCTTCCTGAAGTTCTTCGAATCGAAGGGCCACACCATCGTCGCTTCGTCGCCGGTGGTGCCGGGCGACGATCCGACCCTGCTGTTCACGAACGCGGGCATGAACCAGTTCAAGGACGTGTTCCTGGGCTTCGACAAGCGCCCCTACACGCGCGCCACCACCTCGCAGAAGTGCATCCGCGCCGGCGGCAAGCACAACGACCTCGACAACGTCGGCTACACCGCGCGCCATCACACGTTCTTCGAGATGCTGGGCAACTTCTCGTTCGGCGACTACTTCAAGAAGGACGCGATCAGCTACGCCTGGGAGCTGCTGACCCGGCACTTCAAGCTGCCCGCCGACAAGCTGTGGGTCACGGTCTACGCCGAGGACGACGAGGCCTACGACATCTGGCACAAGACGGTGGGCGTGCCCGCCGAGCGCATCGTGCGCATCGGCGACAACAAGGGCGCGCGCTACGCCTCCGACAACTTCTGGATGATGGGCGACACCGGCCCCTGCGGCCCGTGCACCGAGATCTTCTACGACCACGGCCCCGAGGTCGCGGGCGGCCCGCCGGGCTCGCCGGAGGAAGACGGCGACCGCTACATCGAGATCTGGAACAACGTCTTCATGCAGTTCAACCGCACGGAAGACGGCGTGATGCACAAGCTGCCCAAGCCCAGCGTCGACACCGGCATGGGCCTGGAGCGCCTGGCAGCGGTGCTGCAGCACGTGCACTCGAACTACGAGATCGACCTGTTCGTGAACCTGCTCGCCGCCGCCAAGAAGGCCGTGGACGACGCGACCCCGAACGGCGGCGACTGCGACAAGGGCTCGCCGTCGCTCAAGGTCATCGCCGACCACATCCGCGCCTGCTCGTTCACCGTCGTCGACGGCGTGATCCCCGGCAACGCCGGCCGCGGCTACGTGCTGCGCCGCATCGCGCGCCGCGCGATCCGCCACGGCTACAAGCTGGGCGCGCGCGCCCCGTTCTTCCACAAGCTGGTCGCCGCGCTGGCCGCCGAGATGGGCGACGCCTACCCCGAGCTGCGCCAGGCCCAGGCGCGCGTCACGGAAGTGCTGCAGCAGGAAGAGGAGCGCTTCTTCAAGACCATCGCCACCGGCATGGAGCTGCTGGAATCGGCCCTGGCCGGCGGCGCCAGGCAGATCGACGGAGAGACCGCGTTCAAGCTGCACGACACCTACGGCTTCCCGGTCGACCTGACCGCCGACGTCTGCCGCGAGCGCGGCGTGACGGTGGACGAGGCCGGCTTCAATCGCCTGCTCGAGGAGCAGAAGGAACGCGGCCGCCAGGCCGGCAAGTTCAAGATGGCCCAGGGCCTGGCCTACGACGGCGTGCCCACGGCCTTCCACGGCTACGAGACGCTGGTGCTGGAGACGGTCAAGGTCGTCGGCGTGTACGTCGACGGCAGCCCGGTGGACTCCGCCACGGCCGGCGACGACGCCGTCGTCGTGCTGGACCAGACGCCGTTCTACGCCGAGAGCGGCGGCCAGGTCGGCGACACCGGCGAGCTGCGCAACGCCACGACGCGCATGCTGGTCGAGGACACGGTCAAGATCCAGGCCGACGTGTTCGGCCACCACGGCCGCATCGTCGAGGGCACGGTCAAGGTCGGCGACGCGTTCGTCGCCAAGGTCGACGTCGAGCGCCGCGCCCGCACCGTGCGCAACCACAGCGCCACCCACCTGATGCACAAGGCGCTGCGCGAGGTCCTCGGCGCGCACGTGCAGCAGAAGGGCTCGCTGGTGAACCCGGAGCGCACGCGCTTCGACTTCGCGCACACCGGCCCGATGACCGCGGAGCAGATCCGCAAGGTCGAGGAGATCGTCAACGCCGAAGTGCTGGCCAACGCCGCCGCCAACGCCACGGTGATGGCCATCGACGATGCGCAGAAGTCCGGCGCGATGATGCTGTTCGGCGAGAAGTACGGCGACGAGGTGCGCGTGCTGACGATCGGCTCCAGCAAGGAGCTGTGCGGCGGTACCCACGTCGAGCGCACGGGCGACATCGGGCTGTTCAAGATCGTTGCCGAGTCGGGCGTCGCGGCCGGCATCCGCCGCGTCGAGGCCGTCACCGGCGCGAACGCGCTGAGCTACCTGCAGTCGCTGGAAAGCACGGTCGACGAGGTCGCCTCCACGCTCAAGGCCTCGCCCGAGGAAGTGCCGGCGCGCCTCGCGCACGTGCTCGACCACGTCAAGGCGCTCGAGAAGGAGCTCGAGAAGCTCAAGGCCAAGCTGGCTTCGGCGCAGGGCGACGAGCTGGTCTCCAAGGCCGTCGACATCAAGGGCCTGAAGGTGCTGGCCGCCAAGCTCGACGGCGCCGACGCCAAGGCGCTGCGCGAGACGATGGACAAGCTCAAGGACAAGCTCAAGACCGCCGCCATCGTGCTGGCCGCCGTCGACGGCGACAAGGTGCAGATCGCGGCCGGCGTCACCGCCGACTCGATCGGCCGCATCAAGGCCGGCGAGCTCGTCAACTTCGTGGCGCAGCAGGTCGGCGGCAAGGGCGGCGGCAAGCCGGACATGGCCATGGCCGGCGGCACCGACGCCTCCAAGCTGGCGGGCGCGCTCGCCAGCGTGCAGGGCTGGGTGCAGGAACGCGCCTGACGCGTCGCCCGCGGACGGCCGGCCCGCGCCGGCGTCCGCGTCACGCGCGGCTGCGCCCGCGCGCGATCGCTTCGCGTGATCGCGCGCCGTCGCGGATAGCCTCCATCCGTATTGACGCCCGCGCGGCGCACGCCCAGACTGGGCCCATGCCGTTCGCCTCCAAGCCGCTGATCCGCCGCGCCGTCGCGTTGCGCGCGCTCGCGGGCGGACGCTCGCCGTCGTGGCTGCGACCGCAGCTGCGCGCGTTGCGCCGCATCGTGTTCGCCAAGCCGTCGCGTCCGCGCTGAACGCTGCCTTGACGCTGCGGACGTTTGCCCGCAGACTGGGTCGCATGACCCGCACCACCGCCTTCGCCTCCATGGCCCGCGCTGCCAAGCGCGCGGGTGGGGCGTCGTGCGTGCTAGCCGCGATGGCGCGTGCCTCGACCGCCGGGATGTGCCAGCAGCACGTCGTCGGCGCCGTCGCGCGAAGTCCGGATCCGGGCCGTTCCTGACTTCATCGCCGCAGATTTCCCCTCCACAAGGCCCGCTACCCGCGGGCCTTGTGCTTTTCAGCAGCCGCCGACCCAGGCACCCCCACAAGGAGATGTTCATGAGCCGACAAGATGCCCTCGTCCACACTGCCATGCGCGCGACCGCCAGCCGCTTTGCCGTGCGCCGCCTCAGGCTGTCCGACGCCGAAGGCTGGGCGCGCACGATGGCGCATCCGGAGGTCTATCCGCAGCTGCTGCAGATGCCCTGGGGCAATGCCGACCAATGGCAGGCCCGGCTGACGGACATGCTGGCCCCCGGCAGCCTGCACGTGCCGATCGTCGCCGAGGCGGCCGATGGCGCGATCGTCGGCGGCGCCGGCCTGCATCCGGTCGGCGCGTCGCCGCGCAAGCGCCATGCGATGGCGCTCGGCATCCATGTCGATCCGGCCTTCCAGGGGCAGGGCGTCGGTGCGTTGCTGATGCAGTCGCTGTGCGACTACGCCGACCGCTGGCTGGGCTTGCTGCGCATCGAGCTGGAGGTCTACGCCGACAACCTGCGCGCCCAGGCGCTCTACAAGCGCTTCGGCTTCGTGCAGGAGGGACATCACCGTTGCGACGCCATGCGCGACGGCGAGTACGTCGACAGCCTGTCGATGGCGCGCCTGAACCCGGCGCCGTTGCGCGGCTTCCCGCGCGACTGACGGCCGCTCGCGCGCGGCCGGCATGAGAAAATGCCGGCCGCTTTCCGCTTCCGACACGCGCCCATGACCACGCCGTTCACCCACCTCGTCCACTACCCGACCAACACCGACGCCGAGCTCGACCGCCTGCAGCAGCTGTGCGAGCAGCTGGCCGGCTTCGACGAGCACGTGTCGCTGGAATGGCTGGACGGCGCGATGACCGCGCTGGCCGCCGGCCCGCGCGCGCTGACCGTGGCGGACTGGCGCGACCGCCTGCTGGGCGAGTCCTGGAGCCGCGCGTTCGCCGACCCCGCGTCCGACCGCGAGGCCACCGCCGTGCTGCAGGCCCGCTGGGCCGTGCTGCTCAAGCAGCTCGATCCCGAACTGCTGATGGACGCCGTCGACGAACTGCGCCTCGCGCCGGTGATGCTGGAGTGGACGGACGAGGACAAGGCCAGGCTGGTCGAGGACGGCACCATCGCCCCCGGCACCGAGGACGAGGAGATCCCGCTGACGGGCGAGGTCTGGGCGCACGGCTTCATGGACGTGCTGCAGAACTTCCCGGACGAGTGGCCCGAGCAGGACGTCGAGACCGACGAGGGCCGGCTGTACGACGAGACCACGATGCGCATCGTCATGCTGACGATCCACGACGCGGCCGAACTCGACAAGCTGCGCGATGAGATGTTCCCCGGCGAGAAGCTGGATCGCGACGACCTGATCCAGGAGGCGCTGTTCGCGGTGCAGGACCTGCGCTGTTTCTGGGTGCAGAACGCGCCGAAGCCGGCGACGCGCGTGGTCGGCAATCTGCCGGGACGCAACGACCCGTGCCACTGCGGCAGCGGCAAGAAGTTCAAGAAGTGCCACGGCGCGTGAGCCGGGTTCCTGCGCGCGAAGCGCGATCAGGCTACATTGCGCCCCATGACTGAACGCAAGGATCTCGCGGGCAAGCACGTCGTGCTGGGCCTGTCCGGTGGCATCGCCTGCTACAAGGCGGCCGATCTCGCCCGTGCCCTCGGCAAGGCCGGCGCCACGGTGCAGGTGGTGATGACCGCCGGCGCCGAGGCCTTCATCACGCCGGTGACGATGCAGGCGCTCACGGGGCGGCCCGTCTACACGAGCCAGTGGGACGCGCGCCCCGACAACAACATGGCGCACATCAACCTGTCGCGCGAGGCCGATGCGATCCTCGTCGCTCCGGCGAGCGCCGACTTCATCGCCAAGCTGGTGCAGGGCCGCGCCGACGACCTGCTGTCGCTGCTGTGCCTGGCGCGCCCGATGGATCGCGTGCCGCTGCTGGTGGCGCCGGCGATGAACCGCGAGATGTGGGCGCATCCGGCCACGCAGCGCAACGTCGCGCAGCTGCAGGCCGACGGCGCGACGCTGCTGGGCCCGGACGTCGGCGAGCAGGCCTGCCTCGAGTTCGGCGAGGGCCGCATGCTGGAGGCGCTGGACCTGCGCGACGAGCTGATCGCGTTCTTCCAGCCTAGAATCCTGCGCGGCAAGCGCATCCTCGTCACCGCCGGCCCCACCTTCGAGGCGATCGACCCGGTGCGCGGCATCACCAACCACTCCAGCGGCAAGATGGGCTTCGCGATCGCGCGCGCCGCGCAGGAGGCCGGCGCCGACGTCACGTTGGTCGCCGGCCCGGTGCACCTGCCCACGCCGCGCGGCGTGCGACGCATCGACGTCGTCAGCGCGCGCCAGATGCATGAGGCCGTGCTGCCGCTCGCGCAGGCCAACGACGTCTTCGTCGCCACCGCGGCGGTCGCCGACTGGCGCCCCGCGCAGATGAACGCGCACAAGATCAAGAAGGACGGCAAGAAGGTGGCGCCCACCTTCGAGCTGACCGAGAACGCCGACATCCTCGCCGATGTCGCGCGCCTGTCGCCGCGGCCCTATTGCGTCGGCTTCGCGGCCGAGAGCGAGAACCTGCTCCAGCACGCCCGCGAGAAGCTGCAGCGCAAGAACGTGCCGCTGATCGTAGGCAACCTCGGCCCCGCCACCTTCGGCCGCGACGACAACGCGCTGGTGCTGGTCGACGCGCAAGGCGAGCGCGAGCTGCCGCATGCCGACAAGCTCACGCTGGCGCGCCAGCTGGTGCAGGAAATCGCCCGACGCATCGCGGCCTGATCCGCTTCGCCGACATGACGTCGCGCGATTGTTTTCCCGACTCCAATCCGACCGAATCCAGCCAATGACCACCATCGATCTCAAGGTTCTCGACGCCCGCATGGCCGAGACCCTGCCCGCCTACGCCACGCCCGGCAGCGCCGGCCTCGACCTGCGCGCCTGCCTCGACGCGCCCGTCGTCCTCGCGCCCGGCCAGACCGCGCTGATCCCCACGGGCCTCGCGATCCACATCGCCGATGCCGGTCTCGCCGCGATGATCCTGCCGCGCTCGGGCCTGGGCCACAAGCACGGCATCGTGCTGGGCAACCTGGTGGGCCTGATCGACTCGGACTACCAGGGCCAGCTGATGGTCAGCTGCTGGAACCGCGGCCAGGCCGAGTTCACGATCAACCCGATGGAACGCATCGCGCAGATGGTCATCGTGCCGGTGGTGCAGGCCGCGTTCCGCGTCGTCGACGACTTCGATGCGTCGCATCGCGGCGAGGGCGGATTCGGGTCGACGGGCAAGCACTGACCCGGAGCCTCGCGCACGCGCCACGCGCGTGCGAGGCGCTCAGTGCAGCTGCGACTTGTCCTTCGGCGGCAGCACCTGCAGCAGGCCCGCGGCATCGTCCTGCACGCTCTTGGCCTCGATCTCCCCGGGCGTCGCCGGGCGCACGTCGCGCACCGTGATGTGCATGCGCAGCGCCATGCCCGCGAGCGGGTGGTTGCCGTCCAGGACGACGTGCGACGGGTAGACCTCGGTGACCGTGTAGACGGCGTCTTCCGGCATGTCCGGCGTGGCGGCGCCGTCGGGCAGGCCCTCGAACTGCATGCCGATCTCGACGCCCTCGGGGAACAGCGCGCGATCCTCGAAGCAGACGAGCTCGGAGTGGTAGTCGCCGAACGCGTGCTCGGGTTCGAGCTGCAGCTGCAGGTCGTAGCCGGGGGCGTGGCCGTCCAGGGCCTCCTCGACCTTGGGCAGCAGGTCGTCGCCGCCGAAGAAGAATTCGGTCGGCTCGGTGAGCTCGTCGATGGGCGCGTTCTGGGCGTCCGAGAGCTGCCAGGTGAGCGTGACGACGCAGGGGGCGGTGATGTTCATGGTCGAATTTTACGAGGCATGCGCGAGCGCCGCCGCGGCCGGGTCGGCCAGCAGGGACAATGGCGCGATGAACCTCCGTGAACCCCTCGCGCTGCTGGGCGGCCTGTCGCCCGCGGCCTTCATGCGCGACGTCTGGCAGAAGCGGCCGCTGCTGATCCGCAATGCGCTGCCGCTGGTGGGCGAGGACGGCGCGCCGCTGGCGCCCGTCACGCCGGCGCAGTTGTTCGAGCTCGCGTCGCGCGACGACGTCGAGTCGCGGCTCGTGATCCAGGACGCCGCGCCGGCGAAGTCGAGCGCGAAGGGCAGGGCGCCGTCGGCCGAGCGCTGGCGCCTGAAGCACGGCCCGTTCGCGCGCCGCGCGCTGCCGCCGCTGTCGCAGCGCGGCTGGACGATGCTGGTGCAGGGCGTCGACCTGCACGTGCAGGCGGCGCACGAGCTGCTGCAGCGCTTCCGCTTCGTCGCCGACGCGCGCGTGGACGACCTGATGGTGTCGTACGCGAGCCCGGGCGGCGGCGTCGGCGCGCACATCGATTCGTACGACGTGTTCCTGCTGCAGGTGCACGGGCACCGGCGCTGGCGCGTCGGGCCGGTGGACGCCCCGTCCTTCGTCGACGGCCTGCCGGTGCGCATCCTCGAGCGCTTCGAGCCGACCGACGAGTGGGTGCTGGGCCCGGGCGACATGCTGTACGTGCCGCCACGCTGGGGGCACGACGGCGTCGCCGAGGACGAGTGCATGACCTGCTCGATCGGCTTTCGCACGCCGATGGGCACGGAGCTCGCGCGCGAGCTGCTGCAGCGCGTGCTGGACGACGTCGAGGCCGACCCCGACGAGCCGCATTTCCGCGACCCGCCGCGCAGCGCCACCGAGACGCCCGCGCGCATGCCCGCCGCGCTGGACGGGTTCGCGCGCAAGGCCGTCGCCCGGCTGCTGAAGGATCCGTCGCAACTGGCGCGCGCGCTCGGCGAGGTGATGACCGAGCCCAAGCCGCAGGTCTGGTTCGAGGCGGGCGCGGAGCGCGGCGCGGGCGCCGGCTTGCGGCTCGACCGGCGCACGCGCATGATGTACGACGATCGGCACGTCTTCATCAACGGCGAGTCGTTCGATGCGGCCGGTCGCGACGCGCGCCTGATGCGCGAGCTGGCCGACGCGCGGCGGCTGGCGGCCGGGGCATGCGCCCGCCTGTCGCTCGGCGCGCAGGCCGTCGTGGCCGACTGGGTGGCGCAAGGATGGGCACATGACGATTGAGGACGCGGCGCAGCCGCCGGGCGCGATGGACGATCACGCGGGGCTGCCCGACGCGAAGCCCGCGGCCGGCGGCCATGCGTTCGAGGGCGCGCCGGAGTTCGCTCAGGCCTTGCGCGACGCGATGGCTCACGCGGTCGAGCGCGGCACGCGGCGCCTGTGCTGGTGCGACGAGGACTTCGCGAGCTGGCCCGTCGGCGAGGCCGCGTGGGTGGACCAGCTCACGCGCTGGGCGCACCTGCCCGGGCGCGAGCTGGTGATGATCGCGCGCGACTGGGCCGTCGTCGAACGCCGCCATCCGCGCTTCGTCCAGTGGCGCCGCGACTGGGCGCACGTCGTGCAGTGCCTGGTGCCCGACGAGGCCCGCCTCGCCGCGCTGCCAACGATCTGGATCGACACCGACGAGCAGGCGCTGCGCGTGTTCGACGCTGAACACCTGCGCGGCCGCATCGGCTTCGACCGCGTCGATCGCCAACGGGCGCGCGAGGACTTTGACGCGATTTCGCAACGTGCCGGACCGGGTTTTGCGGCGGCGACACTGGGACTCTGAAAAGGTTCCGTATTGATGGGTATAATGGCGGGCTAGGCACAGGAAATGCTCGAGCTTGCCTGCTGTCTTTTGCTCGGATACCTGCCGTGAGGGCGAGTATCTGGATTACTGGTAATGGTTCGAACCCAAAATTTTTCTTCGAGGAATTTCATGAACAAGTCGCTCCTGGCTTCCCTGATCGCCGTCGCTGCCCTGGCTGCTTGCAGCAAGCCGGCTGACACCGCCCCGGCCGCTGCCGACGCCGCTTCGGCTGCCGCCTCGTCCGTCGCCGCCGCCGCTTCGTCGGTGACCGACGCCGCTTCGGCCACCGCCGCCGCCGCCTCGTCGGTGGTCGACGCCGCTTCGGCCGCCGTCACGGGCGCCACGACCGCCGCCACCGGCGCGATGGCCGCCGCTTCGGCCGCCGTCACGGCCGCCAGCAAGTAATTTCCGGATCCGCGCTCCTCGCGAGCGCAGCATCCCGAAATATGAGAAGCCGCCTCCGGGCGGCTTTTTCGTGTCCGGATGCTGAAGGCGAGTTGAATCCCTGGGCCGGCGAGGCGCGAATACGCGCAAATCCCTGTCAAGCGGTTGCGAGGGGATTGACTTGTGCGTCGACATTTCGGGCGCCGCGAGGACGACAAAAAGCCGCCCGCAGGCGGCTTTTGCGCGAAGGCGTAGCGACGCCTTACTTCAGCTCGTCGACCAGCAGCGCGACGATGTGCTGCGCGTTGTCGCTGTTGTCCGGCTGGCCCTGGTCGTTGAGCACCGTCACCGTGGCGGTGTCGCCCGGCGCCTTGATCTGGATGCGGTACTTGTTGACCGGCGACGGGCCGCTCTTGCCGAACCACGAGGTGAACTTCGAGAAGAAGCCTGGCTCGTCCTTGGCGGCTTCCTTCGCGTCGACATAGCGCACGTAGTACAGGCCTTGCGCGCGGTCGCGATCCTCGACGGTGAAGCCGCCGTGGTCCAGCGCGAGGCCGATGCGGCGCCACGAGCGATCGAAGTTGTCGTCGACCTGCAGCGTCGCGCCCGGCTGGCCGGACACGACGCGCGCGCGCGCCGCGGCGCCGGTGTCGGCGGGGCGGCTCGTCGCGGCGCTCGGGATGACGCGGCCGCTGGCCGGCGCGCTGGCGGGGGTGTCGTCCTCGCCGAAGTGGAAGATGGTGTGCGACTGCGCGACCGCGACGTTGGCGTCGGCCACGCCCGCGAGGCTCAGCATCATCTGGCTCAGCTGCGCGGCTTCCAGGCCCGGGTCGGACTTGCGCGGCAGCCACTGGACGTCCGCCGTCTGGACGCTGGTGGAGGCGCCGGTGGCCTGCTCGACCGCGCCGAAGTGCGTCACGTAGATCTCGGTGCCGCCGTCGGCGCGACGCTCCAGGCGCGTGCGATAGCGATCGCGCAGGCCGGAGTCCGACAGGCTGTCGATCAGGTTCGACAGGATGTTGCGGATGCCGTCGGAGGGCAGCTTGTTGCGGCTCTCCTTCCAGTCGGTCTCGAGGATGCCGGTCTTGGGCTCGTCGATCGTGAAGGTGAAGCCCTGCGACAGCCAGTACGAGCGCACCTTGGGCAGCACGTTCTCGGGCGCGTCCGACGTCGTCAGCCAGCGCTGGTCGCCGTTGCGCTCGATGTGCAGGTTGCCCGCGGCGGCGAGCGCCACCTCGGGGTTGCCGACGGCGGAGGCGGGCGCGGCAGCCGGCTGGGCCGCGGCGGCGCCGGCCGGCCTGTTCAGGTCGGACGCGGCGACCACGCCGCCCTGCGGCAGGTAGCGCGAGTCCTTCTGCAGCTGCGTCAGGTCGGGCGGCACTTCCAGCGGCTGGGTGCGCTTGGACGCGCCCTTGTAGTCGGTCTCGCCGTGGGAGAACCAGTCGCCGACGACCGTGCATCCGCCCAGCATGAGGCACAGCGTCACGGTGGCGACGCGCAGGGGCGTGGGATGGAGCAGGCGCGTCGGGGAGAGGGTGGTCATGTGCATCAGGGTCAGTGTCTGCCCGGAAGTTCCGGGCCGGGGATTGTCGCAGAGGTCGCGAAGCTCGCAGGCGGGCTCGCGGACCTGGGGAGCCGGCGGCAAGCGCGCCGCCGGCGGGTGTCGGTCGTGCGGCGGGCGGCTCAGGCGATGCCGCAGTCGGCCAGGGCCGCGGTCACGATGGCCTTGCCGGCGTCGGTCATCTCCACCAGCGGCAGGCGCAGCGTGGGGCGGCAGCGGCCGAGGCGCGACAGCGCGAACTTGGCCGGGGCCGGGCTCGGCTCGCAGAACAGGTTCTTGTGCAGCGGCAGCAGCTTCAGGTGCAGCTCGGTGGCGCGGCGCGCGTCGCCGGCCAGGGCCGCGGCGCACAGTTCGTGCATCAGGCGCGGCGCGACGTTGGCGGTGACGCTGATGTTGCCGTGGCCGCCCATCAGCATCAGCGCGACGGCGGTGCTGTCGTCGCCCGAATAGACCGAGAACGACTTCGGCACCGCGCGCAGCAGCCAGCCCGCGCGCTCGATGCTGCCGGTGGCTTCCTTGATGCCGATGATGCCGGGCACCTGCGCCAGGCGCACCACGGTGTCGTGCTGCATGTCGGCCACGGTGCGGCCGGGGACGTTGTACAGCACCATCGGGATGTCCACCGTTTCCGCGATCTTGGCGAAGTGGCGGTAGATGCCTTCCTGCGACGGCTTGTTGTAGTAAGGCACGACCTGCAGCGTGCAGGACGCGCCCACCTTCCTGGCCTGCTTCGACAGCTCGATCGCCTCTTGCGTGGAGTTGGCGCCCGCGCCGGCCATGATGGGGATGCGGCCGGCGGCGTGCTCGACGCAGACGCGGATGACCTCGACGTGCTCCTCGACGTTCACCGTCGCCGATTCGCCCGTCGTGCCCACGGCGACGATGCAGTCGGTGCCTTCGGCGATGTGCCAGTCGACCAATGCGCGCAGCGTGTCGTAGTCGACGCTGCCGTCCTCGTGCATCGGGGTGACGAGCGCCACGATGCTGCCGACAATTCTTTCCATTCGCATTCCTCGGAGGTTCGCAAGGCCGGACGCGCGGCGCCGGCAATCGGACGATTTTAGCCCGGCGATGCGAGAAGATCGACGCGCGCCGACGTCGCGCCGCCACGGCGCGCGACGATGCGCTGCACCTCGCGCTCCGGGCTCGCGCCGCGGGCCGGCAGGCGGCCTTGCTCGAACGCGATGACGTGCCACGCTTCCGAGGGAAAAGGCGCCTGCGCGGCGGCAATTTCGGGCGCCCGCAAGAGGTCGATCAGCTCGCCCTGCCGCAGCAGGAATTCGGGCCGCCGCGGCCGTCCGAGCGCCGCATGGGCTTGTGCAAAGGTTTCGTAAATCAGCAGCCCGCCGGGCGCCACGGCGTCTTTCAGCGCCGGAAAGAGCGGTCGCCACAGGTAGTTGGTGACGACGACGGCGTCGAAGCGGCGGCCGGGCAGGGGCCAGGGAGCGGCTTCGAGATCGGCCTGCAGGGTCTCCGCCAGGCCGGACAGCGGCGCGAGCAGCGCGGCCTCGCGGTCGATCGCCGTGACGCGGTGCCCGGCGCGCGCCAGCCAGTGCGCATGGCGGCCGTGGCCGCAGGCGACGTCCAGCACCTGCGCGCCGGGCGGGAGCAGGGGCGTCCAGCGCACGATCCAGTCGGACGGCGGGGCGATGGCGGGGGTGTCGGTGCTGGCTTCCATGACGCCACTCTACGGCGGCCGGCCGGAAGTCTCCGGTGGAATTTCCTGTGTTTATATCCATGTTTTCCACGCGGGGCCGTCACGCTTCGCTCCTAGAATCACGCCATGGCCACGAAACCGGGCGCCGCGGGCGCCAACAAATCCAAGCAAGGCGAGTACGCCGAAGGCTCCATCCGCGTCCTGAAGGGGCTGGAGCCCGTCAAGCAGCGGCCGGGCATGTACACCCGCACCGACAACCCGCTGCACATCGTCCAGGAAGTCATCGACAACGCCGCCGACGAGGCCCTGGCCGGCCACGGCCAGCGCATCGCGGTCACGCAGCACGCCGACGGCTCGGTCACGGTCGAGGACGACGGCCGCGGCATCCCGTTCGGCCTGCACCCCGAGGAGCAGGTGCCGGTCGTCGAGATCGTGTTCACGCGCCTGCATGCGGGCGGCAAGTTCGACAAGGGCAGCGGCGGCGCGTACAGCTTCTCCGGCGGCCTGCACGGCGTGGGCGTCAGCGTCACCAACGCGCTGGCCAAGAAGCTGGAGGTCTCGGTCTGGCGCGACGGCCAGTGTGCCGCGCTCACGTTCTCGGGCGGCGACGTCGTCGTGCCGCTGGAGGTGCGCAAGCTCGCGTCGGGCGAACGCCGCCGCGGCACGCGCGTCACCGTCTGGCCCGACGCGCGCTACTTCGAGAGCGCCGAGCTGCCGCGCGGCGAGCTGGTGCACCTGCTGCGCAGCAAGGCGGTGCTGATGCCGGGCGTCACGGTCACGCTCACCGTCGAGAAGACGGGCAAGGAGCCCGAGGTCCTGACCTGGCTGTACCAGGGCGGCCTGCGCGACTACCTGCAGCAGACGCTCACCGCCGAGCCCATCGTGCCGCTGTTCGAGGGCGAGCGTTTCGCCGGTTCGAACGAGTCGGAGAACTTCGCCGAGGGCGAGGGTGCGAGCTGGTGCGTCGCCTTCACCGACGACGGCGCGGCCGTGCGCGAGAGCTACGTCAACCTGATCCCGACCGTGGCCGGCGGCACGCACGAGTCCGGCCTGAAGGACGGCCTGTTCACCGCGGTCAAGAGCTTCATCGAGCTGCACGGCCTGATGCCCAAGGGCGTCAAGCTGATGCCCGAGGACGTGTTCTCGCGCGCCAGCTTCGTGCTGTCGGCCAAGGTGCTCGACCCCCAGTTCCAGGGCCAGACCAAGGAGCGCCTGAACAGCCGCGACGCGCTGCGCCTGGTGTCCGCGTTCACCAAGCCTGCACTGGAGCTGTGGCTGCACCAGCACGTCGAGTACGGCCGCAAGCTGGCCGAACTGGTCATCCGCCAGGCCCAGGCGCGCCAGAAGGCGAGCCAGAAGGTCGAGAAGCGCAAGGGCTCGGGCGTGGCCGTGCTGCCCGGCAAGCTCACCGACTGCGAGAGCCGCGATCTCACGCTCAACGAGGTCTTCCTCGTCGAGGGCGATTCGGCCGGCGGCTCGGCCAAGATGGGCCGCGACAAGGAGACCCAGGCGATCCTGCCCCTGCGCGGCAAGGTGCTCAACACCTGGGAGGTCGAGCGCGACCGCCTGTTCGCCAACAACGAGATCCACGACATCGCGGTGGCGATCGGCGTCGACCCGCATGGGCCGAACGACACGCCCGACTTCTCCGGGCTGCGCTACGGCAAGGTCTGCATCCTGTCGGACGCCGACGTCGACGGCTCGCACATCCAGGTGCTGCTGCTGACGCTGTTCTTCCGCCATTTCCCGCAACTGGTGGCGCGCGGCCACGTCTACGTCGCCAAGCCGCCGCTGTACCGCATCGACGCCCCCGCGCGCGGCCGCAAGCCGGCGGCCAAGATCTACGCGCTCGACGAGGGCGAACTCGAGGCCACGCTCGACAAGCTGCGCAAGGAAGGCGCGCGCGAGGATTCCTGGAAGATCGGCCGCTTCAAGGGTCTGGGCGAGATGAACGCCGACCAGCTGTGGGAGACCACGCTGAACCCGGAGACGCGCCGCCTGCTGCGCGTCGAGCTGGGCCAGCTGGATCTGGTGCAGACCGAAGGGTCGTTCACGCGCCTGATGGGCAAGGGCGAGGCGCACGCGCGGCGCGAGCTGATGGAACTGCGCGGGGACGCGGTCGAGATCGACATCTGATCCGATGTCCGAACGGTCGGGTTGATGCGCCATCGGCCGTGGCGGTCGCTGCATCGTGCACCGTCGAGCGGTGACCCCCCGACCGGCCCGCTCCATCGGCGCTCGATGCATCCGCTTACATAACCGACCTCTTGGTGGCGGGAACCTGCGGCACCCTGGGGCACCTTATCCAGGCGGGGTGACAAAACGTGGAGAAATCCCGCGTTCATCGGGGATTGCCCGGCACCCGGTTCTGCGATCCTTTCCATAATCCACGCTCCGTCGTCGAGCCCGTGGTCGAGCAAGCCTTGGCCGCCGGCCTCCCACGACAGCTTCAGTCCGTTCCGCCCATCCTCCCGATGCCCACCCACGAGATTGCCGAGAGTGCCCATCTGCGGATCCGTCCGACGATGCTGTCCGACCTCGACTTCGTGGTGTCGGTGGAGCAGGACGCGCGCAACCTCGTCTTCATCACGCCGTGGGAGCGCACGCAGCACGAGGGCGCGATCCGCTTCCCGGACTCGCGCCACTTCATCGTCGAGGCGGGCGAGCGGTGGGAGCCGGTCGGATTCGTGATCCTGCAGGGCTGCCGCAATCCGAACCGATCCGTCGAGCTCAAACGCATCGTGCTGCAGACCCAGGGCCGCGGCCTCGGGCGGGCCTGCGTGCGCGTGCTCAAGCGGCTCGCGTTCCGCGACCTGGCCGCGCACCGCTTCTGGCTGGACGTGAAGTCGCTCAACGCGCGTGCGCTGCGCCTGTACGCGAGCGAAGGCTTCGTCGAGGAAGGCCGGCTTCGCGAGAGCGTGCGCGTGGGCACCGGCGACACCGCGGGCTGGGAGAGCCTGGTCGTGATGTCGCTGCTCGACCGCGAGTACCAGGCGCGCGTCGATGGCGGACTCGAGACGCCGTTGTCGGGACACGCGGCATGAGGCGCTCGCTCGTCAACACGGCCACCGCGATCGCGCTCGTCACCGGCGCGATGGCCGCCTGCGACGCCGTGCCCGAGACGCACGCCGCCCGCACGCTCGAGGCGGCGCCCGCCGTGCCCGCGCTCGCGCAGGCCGCTCCCGACAACCCGATCGTTCCCGTGGCCGGCCAGCCGGTGCTGTGGGGCTACGTGGACGGCGCGGGCGTCGCGCATTTCGCCAGCAGCCGCGTCGACGGCCGTTACGAGCAGGTGCTGCGCGAGACCTCCGGCCCGCGCGTGTCGGGCAAGACGCAGGGCACCGACGGCCTGCTGACCTGGCTGGAGATCTCGCCCGACGTCAAGGCGCTGCAGCCCGTGCTCGACGAGGCGGCGCGGGCCACCGGCGTCGACGAGGAACTGCTCAAGGCCGTCATCACCGTCGAATCGAACTACAACCCGCGCGCGGTCTCCCCGCGCGGCGCGCTGGGCCTGATGCAGCTGACGCCGGTGACGGCCGACCGCTACGGCACCCGCGAGGAACGCCAGACCCCGGCCGCCCGGCGCCTGCTGGATGCGCGCACCAACATCTTCACCGGCGCGCGCATGCTGGCCGACCTGACGCGCCGCTACGGCGGCATCGACGTCGCGCTGGCCGCCTGGAACGCCGGCGAGGGCACGGTGCGCAAGGCCGGCGGCCGAATGCCGGCCATCGCCGAGACCGAGGCGCACGTCCACATGGTGCTCGAGCTGTACTGGGCGCTGCTGCAACGCAAGCTGCCGCAGCATGCCCACGGCGTCGAGGTGGTGTCCTGCGCGCCGCAGACCTGCGGGCAGTGAGCGCGCGCTTGCCGCGCTGGTACTGAAGCGCCTGCCGGCCGCCGCGGTCGGACAAATCCTCAGGAATTTTGCGGGTCGTCGCGGGCCGCACGCGCGCGAACGCGGACAATGGCGTCCCGCGGGCGGCTGCACGCGCCGTCGTCGGCGCCCGCGAGCGAAGCGAGCGAACAAAGGAACTCCGGCTTGACCATGGAACAGACTCCCCTCGCGTTCGGCGGCGGCGAGAGCGGTGGCGGTGAATCGCTGACCCTCGGCCACTACGCCGAGCGCGCCTATCTCGAATACGCGCTGAGCGTCGTCAAGGGCCGTGCGCTGCCCGACGTCTCGGACGGCTGCAAGCCGGTGCAGCGCCGCATCCTCTACACCATGCACCGCATGGGCCTGTCGTTCACCAACGCCAGCCCCGCGGGCCCGGCGCCGCGCAAGAGCGCCAAGGTGGTCGGCGACGTGCTGGGCAATTTCCACCCGCACGGCGACACCGCGGCCTACGACGCCCTCGTGCGCATGGCGCAGGACTTCAGCCTGCGCTACCCGCTGATCGACGGCCAGGGCAACTTCGGCAGCCGCGACGGCGACGGCGCCGCCGCGATGCGCTACACCGAGGCGCGCCTGAACCCGATCGCGCGCCTGCTGCTCGACGAGATCGACGAGGGCACCGTCGCCTTCATGCCGAACTACGACGGCACGACCACCGAGCCCAAGCTGCTGCCCGCGCGCCTGCCGTTCGTGCTGCTCAACGGCGCCAGCGGCATCGCCGTCGGCCTCGCCACCGAGGTGCCCAGCCACAACCTGCGCGAGGTGGCCGAGGCCGCCATCGCGCTGATCAAGGACGACAAGCTCGGCGACGACGCGCTCTACGCCGCGCTGCCCGGCCCCGACTTCCCCGGCGGTGGCCAGATCATCTCCAGCGAGTCCGACATCCGCGACGCCTACGCCACCGGCCGCGGCAGCCTCAAGGTGCGCGCGCGCTGGAAGATCGAGGACCTGGCGCGCGGCCAGTGGCAGCTGGTCGTCACCGAGCTGCCCCCTGGCACGAGCTCGCAGCGCGTGCTCGAGGAGATCGAGGAGCTGACGAACCCGAAGATCAAGGCCGGCAAGAAGGCCCTGAGCGCGGAGCAGCTGCAGCTCAAGGCGAGCATCCTCGCGGTGCTCGACGGCGCGCGCGACGAGGCCAACCGCGAGGCGCCGGTGCGCCTCGTGTTCGAGCCCAAGAGCCGCACCATCGAGCAGCAGGACCTGATCAACGCGCTGCTGGCGCACACCAGCCTCGAGAGCTCCGCGCCGATCAACCTCACGATGATCGGCGGCGACGGCCGTCCCACGCTCAAGAGCCTGCGCCAGATCCTGACCGAGTGGATCGCGTTCCGCCAGCACACCGTCAAGCTGCGCACCGAGCACCGGCTGCGCAACGTGCTCGATCGCATCCACATCCTCGAGGGCCGCCAGCTGGTGCTGCTCAACATCGATCGCGTGATCGAGATCATCCGCCACAGCGACGAGCCCAAGCCCGCGCTGATCGCCGAGTTCAAGCTCAGTGATCGGCAAGCCGACGACATCCTCGACATCCGCCTGCGCCAGCTGGCGCGGCTGGAAGCGATCAAGATCGAGCAGGAACTGGCCGACAAGCGCGAGCAGCAGAAGAAGCTGGAGGACATCCTCGCCAGCCCCGCCGCGCTCAAGCGCACGGTCATCAAGGAGATCGAGACCGACGCGAAGGCGCACGGCGACGACCGCCGCACGCTGATCCAGGCCGAGAAGCGCGCGGTCGCGGAAGTCAAGATCGTCGACGAGCCGGTGACGGTGGTCGTCAGCCTCAAGGGCTGGGTGCGCGCGCAGAAGGGCCACGGCCACGAGGCCGGCGGCTTCGCGTTCAAGTCGGGCGACGGCCTTTACGGCACCTTCGAGTGCCGCACGGTCGACACGCTGCTGGTCTTCGGCAGCAACCAGGGTGGCACGGGCCGCGTCTACACGGTGGCCGTCAGCGCGCTGCCGGGCGCGCGCGGCGACGGCGCGCCCATCACGACGCTGATCGAGCTGGAGGCCGGCACTCAGCCGCTGCACTACTTCGCCGCGTCGGCCGACGTCACGCTGCTGCTGGCCAACACCGGCGGCTTCGGCCTGCTGGCCCGGGTCGGCGACATGACCAGCCGCCAGAAGGGCGGCAAGAGCTTCCTCAGCATCGACGACAGCGACCGCCTGCTGCCGCCGGTGCCGCTGCACGCCAGCCACACGCAGGTCGCCTGCCTGAGCATGAGCAGCCGCCTGCTCGTCTTCCCGCTCGACGAGCTCAAGCTGCAGTCCAACGGCGGCAAGGGCCTGACGCTGATGGACGTCGACGCCAAGGATCCGCTGGTCTCGGTGGCCACCTGCGCCAACGGCGTCAAGGTGCTGGGCCTGGGCCGCGGCCAGAAGCCCAAGGAGGAGGACATCAAGGGCGCCGCGTTCGCCTCGCACGCGGGCAAGCGCGCGCGCAAGGGCAAGGCGATCGACGCGGCCATCAAGGGACAGCGGGTGATCGCGCTCTGAGCCGGGCGCGTGCCCGGCGACCTGTCACGCACTGAAGCGAAGGGATTCCGGATGATCGACCACATCGGCGTCGTCGTCAGCGACTACGCCAAGAGCAAGGCGTTCTACACGCAGGCGCTCGCGCCGACCGGGCACTCGCGGGTGGTCGAGCTGCCGGGCGCGCCCGCGGGTCGCCGCGACACCGCCGGCTTCTGCCACGAGGACGGCTCCGACTTCTGGATCGGCCAGGGCGACGTGAGGACGCCGCCGCTGCACATCGCGTTCCGCGTGCCCACGCGCGCGGCCGTCGACGCCTTCCACCGGGCCGCCATCGCGGCCGGCGGCAGGGACAACGGTGCTCCCGGCCTGCGGCCGCAGTACCACCCGAACTACTACGGGGCGTACGTGCTCGATCCGGACGGGCACAACATCGAGGCGGTTTGCCACGAGGCGGTGTGAGTGCGGGGCATTTGTTGTCGCTTGACGCCTTGGATGGTCAGTGACGGCAATCGGCGCATTTGCAGTCGATCGCCATGGACCGCTCTGAGGCAGACCGTCGGCAGCTTCGGGGATGCCGAGGTTCTGCAGCCGTCAGGCAAAGGGATAGGGCCCCGCGAAGGAGCCGATGTGCGACAGGTGGCTGACCATGCCTAGGCTCGGGTCCCACAGGTGCAGCATCACGCTGCGAGGACCGGAGTGGCTGCTGGGCGCAGCGTTGGGTTGCAACCGCAAATCGATCTCGGTCGCTGTGCTGGGGCAGGCACAAGCCACCGTGTTTGCCCAACGACGCAGCATCGGACGATGCACGTGGCCGCACAGCACGAGTTCGATGTTCGCATGCGGCTCCAGCACGGCCGCCAACGGGCCCGGATCGAGGTAGCGGTAGGCGTCCATATACGGAATCCCGCAGGCGAAGGGCGGGTGGTGCAACATGACGATGGTGGGTTGGGTTCGATCTGCTGCGAGGACCGTCGACAGCCACTGCAGGCCCGCCGCATCGATGCGGCCGTGATGCGCACCCGGGACGCATGAGTCGAGACCGACGATGCGGACGGGGTGACTGTCGATGCAGTAGTGAAGCGGCCCTTCGCCGGGCAGATAGCCCAGGTCGGCGAACGCGGCACGAAAGTTCTCGCGGTCGTCGTGATTTCCCGGAATCACGAAATAGGGCAGACCGACGGCATCGAGCAGTTCCCGAGCGACTTCGTACTCCTCGGGACGTCCTTCGTCGACGAGATCACCGGTGACCAGCACGAGGTCCGGACGCCGATCCATCTGCAGAAGATGGTCGATTGCCTCGCGCAGCCCATGATTCGAGTCGACGACTCCCTGGTACATCTCGCCGCGCGGCCGGACGTGAGGGTCGGACAGATGCCCGATGAGCATTCGCAACTCCAGGGTTGGTGGGAACGACGCGGCGACATCGGCACTGAGGCGTCGTTGTCGAGCGAAATGTTGGTTCGGCCTGCGTACGACGGTCAATACGTTGAATGGCGTATGCGACGTTGGTCCGGGCGCGAGGGGGATGTGGACTGCCCGGGCGCATGACTCCCATGCGACTTTCGTGGCGAGCGACGCCCGGCCAGGAGCTGACGGTCACAAAGGCCGCTCGCGCCCTTCACGAACAGCGGCTTCTGATACGCTGCGCCGCTGGCGCGGCGGATTGGTAGTGTCGTCTACGATCTCCGCCCGAACGCTTTCCGCTCTGGCGTGTCCGCCTGCAATTGGACCCATGTCACACATTCGAATATCTGGCAGGCGCCTACTCGCCGTGGCCTTGTTGGGCCTCCTTACCCTGGTGTCGGCATCGCCGTCGCACGCGACAAACTCCTGGCCAAACGGCGCCCGGGCGGCCGTGGTTCTCACCTACGACGACGCTCTCGAGTCCCAACTCGACAACGCCATTCCTGAACTCGATGCAGCAAACTTCAAGGCAACCTTCTTCCTGTCCGGCGTCCAGCAAAAGGACGTCGTTCGCTGGCGAGGTGCTGCAGCGAAGGGTCACGAACTCGGCAACCACACCATCTTTCACGCCTGCAGCAAAGCGGACTTCGCAGCTGATCCGCGCTACACCAGCGAGGCATACACGCCCGATAGCCTGCTGAAGGAGATAGCTCAGCAGAACGTGCTTCTCGCCGCGATTGACGGTAGACCTCAGCACGGGTTTGCAACTCCTTGCGGCGAGAGCCGTGCCGGAGGACAGGACTACCTGGAGGCGTTGCGGCAATCGAAGCTCGTCACCTATGTACGCGGCGTCGTGACGTTGCCAGCCGACCTTGTCGCGGACGTTTCGACCATCGACCCCGTTCACTTGCCGTCCCGCGGCTTCGGAGACGGTACGACGACAGCGCAACTCATCGAATTGGTGCAACAGGCTGAGTCCGGTGGAGGATGGGCCGTCTTCCTCTTTCACGGCGTCGGTGGAGACTACCTTCAGGTTTCAGACGCTGTTCATCGCGACTTCATCGCATGGCTGTCGAATCACCGCCAAGAAGTGTGGGTGACGACGCTGCAGCAAGCGCTCGACTGGGCGAAGAGTCACCCCGGGCAATAGCGGGCATCCACCCGTCTCCGCTTTTCTCGTCTTGTGCTCGTTGGCGGTCATGTTCGCGACTTCTCGTGAACGTCCGGTTTGAGGTTGTGCGCCTTGGCTCCGCGACCGGCAGCAACGGGTCGAAAGCCCGCCCGAACACGCCTCCGGCCGTGGGTTCTGCGCTACCCGGCCGGCGCGTCTCGAAGGCTCGCTTCAACTCGTCAAGCGTTCAACCAGTCCTTGAACTCGGCCCAGTTGTAGGTCATCTGCGCCGCCAGCATCCCCGCCTTGCCCCACACGCGCGGCAGGCCGTAGTCGGCGAAGCCGCGCGGGATCGGCGTGCCGGCGGCGATGGCGTCGGCGAGCAGTTCGCCGGCGGCCGTGGTCGGCCCGACGCCGTGGCCGCCGAAGCCCAGGGCGTGCCAGCTGCCGTCGGGCAGGCGGCCGATCTGCGGCATCTGGTGGCGGGCGTAGCTCATGAGGCCGCCCCAGGCGTAGTCGACCTCGACGTCGCGCAGCTCGGGGTAGACCTTGAGCAGGTCGCGCTTGAGCAGCTTGGCGATCGGCTCGGCGCCGCGGTCGAGGATGGAGATGCGGCCGCCCCACAGGATGCGGGTGTCGGGCAGGGCGCGGTAGTAGTCGAACGAGAAGCGGGTGTCGTAGACCGCGGCGCGGCCGGGGATGACGTTCGCGAGCGCGTCGCCCAGCGGCTCGGTGGCCATCACGTAGGTGGCGATGGGCAGCATCGCGCGCTCCAGCGGTGGCGACACGCCGCGCAGGTAGCCGCCGCCGCAGATGACGACGTGGCGCGCGTGCACCACGCCGCCGTCCGAATGCACCTCGAAGCCGCCGCCGGGCGTGCGCGGCGGCACGATGCGCGCGACGGGCGAGCGCTCGTGGATGCGTCCGCCTTCGCGCTCGATGGCCGTGGCCAGGCCGCGCGCGTACTTCAGCGGATGGAAGTGGAACGCGTCGGGCTCCAGCAGGCCGCCGGCGTAGCGCTGCGAGCGCGTGTACGCGCCCAGCTCGTCGTGCGTGAGGACCTGCCAGTGGACGTCGAACTCGCGCGCCATGAACGCCTGGCGCTTGTGCAGGATGGCGTCGTCGTCGAACCAGTTGGCGAGCACGACGCCGCCCTCGACCGCGTCGCAGGCGATGCCGTACTGCGCGATGCGGCGGCGTATCGTCTGCACGGCCTGCTGCGTGAGGCCGTACATCGCGCGGGCGCCGTCGCGACCCTGGTCGGCCAGCAGCTGCGCGTTGTCGAGGCTGAAGCCGCCGAACACGAAGCCGCCGTTGCGGCCGGAGGCGCCGTGGCCCACGGTCTCGCCCTCGACGATCACGACATCGCGCTGGCCACGCTCGATCAGGCCGATGGCCGTGGCCAGGCCGGCGAAGCCGCCGCCGACCACGCACACGTGCGCGTCCACGCGTCCGCGCAGCGCGTCGCGCACGGGCGCGGGGCCGGCGCTCGCGGCGTAGTAGGTCTGCGTGTCCACCGAAGGCTCAGCGGGCACGGAGCGACACGCGCATCGACCACGCCAGCAGCAGCGCGAGGATCACGTACAGGAGGCAGCTCCACACCGCGAACGGGATGCCCAGCACCGACACCGCCGCGTCGCCGCAGGACGCGTACGCGATGAACAGCTGCGGCACCAGGCTGTCCAGGTGCAGGCCGCTGACGATGCGCTCGGCCAGGCTCAGGTCGCACGACGCCTCGTTGACCGCGTGCAGCTGCTGCCACAGCGCCGACGCGATGCCGCTGAGCGTGCCCAGCAGCGCCAGCCCGATGAACAGGCGCCGAGCGATGCCCGGCAGCGCCGCGGCCACCAGGGCCAGCACGCCCACCACGATGTAGATGAAGCGCTGCAGCACGCACCAGGGGCACGGCTGCATGTTGAACGCGTACTGCGCGATTGCGGCCAGCCCCACCGCGCCGAGTGCGACGACGCCGATGCCGACCAGCACCTGCGGCAGGCGGATGACGATCCTCATGCCGCGAGCTCGGCGATCAACTCGATCTCGACGCACGCGCCCAGCGGGATCTGCGCGACGCCGAAGGCGCTGCGGGCATGCTTGCCGGCGTCGCCGAAGACCTCGCCCAGCAGCTCGGAGCAGCCGTTGGTGACCAGGTGCTGCTCGGTGAACGTGGGCGTGCTGTTGACCAGGCTCATCACCTTGACGATGCGCTTGACGCGCTCGAGGTCGCCGCCGGTCGCGGCCTCGAGCGTGCCCATCAGGTCGATGGCGATGGCGCGCGCGGCGGCCTTGCCTTCCTCGGTGGTCATCGTCAGACCCAGCTGTCCGACCCAGGGCTTGCCGTCCTTCTTGGCGATGTGGCCCGAGATGAACACGAGCGGGCCGGTCTGCACGAAGGGCAGGTAGGCGGCGGCGGGGATGGCGAGCGGCGGGAGCTCGATCCCCAGGGCTTGCAGGCGGGCGGCGACGGTCATGGCGGTTCTCCGTGCGGGGCCGGGGGGCCCCATGATGGGCACGGATGCTACACGTCTGTCCAAACACCTGTCCCGGCGCGGGCGGGCCGATCGCGGTCTGGCGGCCGTTCGGGGGCATGGCGCTCAATCGATCGCGAGCAGCGGCGCCAGTGCTTGCCGCCCCGGTGGCGTCAGTTCGAGCGCACGCTCGCTGCCGATGCGGCGCAGCCAGCCGCGCTCGATGAAATGATCCAGCAGCCCGCTGGCCAGCTTGCCGGCGAGGTGGTCGCGCCGCTCCGACCAGTCCAGGCACCGGTAGGCGACGCGCTGCGACGCGTTCGCCCGCAGCGCGGTGGCATCGAAGCCGAGCCGGGCGAGCCCGGCGACGCCCGCGTCCGTCAGCGCGTAGCCCTCGGTGGCGTCGACGAGCCAGGCGTTGTCCAGCAGATGCTCGAACAGCGCGACGCCGCGCCGCCCCGCGAGGTGGCCGTAACAGCAGCGCGCCTCGCGCAGCCGTTGGCGCGCGGGCGCCGACCATTCGCGGTCGTGCGAAGAGCGCTCCGCCACCATCGCCAGCGCTTCCAGCGCGTGGGCGACGTCGGCGTCGGCGATGCGGAAGTAGCGGTGCCGGCCGCGCGGCTCGCAGGCGAGCAGGCCCGCGTCGACCAGCTTGACCAGGTGCGCACTGGCCGTGGCCGCGCTCACCGAGGCGGTCCGCGCCAGCTCGCCGGCGCTGGCGTACTCGCCCGACAGCAGGAACGCGAGAATGCGGGCGCGCGACGGGTCGGCCACCAGCGTGGCGATGCGCGCGAGGCGCGGCTCGTGCGGGGCGTCGGATGGCGGCGGAGGCGCGCGTCGCGTGGCGGGCATGGCGGCGGGATCAGGCTGTGGTCGCATCACTGTATTCCGATGCGCGCAGCCAGGTCTCGTCCACGAGTTCGGTGAACGTGCGCTGCTCGCGGACGATGAAGCGCTCGCGCTGCGCGAACTCGAAGTTGGCGCGTCCTTGCGGGTCGGTGCGCAGTCGCTTGCGATACGCCTCGTAGGCCGCGAGGCTCTCGAAAGAGATCAGCCCCCAGGCCTCGTAGTTCGTGCCCTCGCTGGGCAGGAAGTAGCCGATGAGGTGGCCGCCGCAGCGCGGGATGATGCGGCCCCAGGCCTCGCAGTAGCGACGGAAGAGGTCGCGCTTGAAAGGGTCGATCTCGTAGCGGATGAAGCAGGTGACGGTCATGGCGTGGCTCGCTGCGAATGGGCTGGATCGGAGTGTGGGGCGGAAGTCGTCGTGGTTGTTTCGATGTGGACCTAAGCGTCGCCGATTGGCCGGAAATCGACCGATCCGCGCGGGGCGGCGCGTCGGCGCCCCTCCTACGATGAAGCCATGGACGACGTTCGTGCGATCACCTTCAACCGGGCGACGGGCGCGTGGTGGCGCGCCGCGGTCGTGCTCGCGTGGGTGGCGGGCGTCGCCTTGCAGTTGCAGCAGCCGGCGCTCTGGTTCAGCGATGCGTACCTCCTTATCGCGGGCGGGGCGCTGGCCGCGTGGCTGGCGTCGAGGTCGCTGCGGCGGGCTCGATGGGGCGGCTTCGCGCGCGTCACGTTCTGGCTCGCGGTTGTTGCCGCCGGCTTCGCGTACGCGGGCTGGCGCGCGGACAGGCGTGTCGCGGACGCGCTCGCGCCCGCGTGGGAGGGCTGCGACATCGAGCTGGTCGGCACCGTCGACGACATGCCGCAGCTCGCGCCTGACGGCGCGCGCTTCGCGTTTGCCGTCGAGTCGGCGCGGCCGCTGGGGATGACGGCGCGCGAGCTGAAGCGGGTGCAGGCGTTGGATGCGGCGCCCGGACGGCCGTTGCCGCCGGTGATCGCGGCGACTGAAAGCGCGAAGCCGGGCTTGTCGCCAGCGAATGACGCCGACGACGATGACGCGAGTCCCGTCGCGCAGCCCGCCGCAGGCGGCGCGCCGATCGTCCCCTCGCGCGTCTGGCTCGCCTGGAACCGCAACCAGCGTGACGATCGCGCGGTCGCCGACGTCCCGCCGCCCTTGCGCGCCGGCCAGCGCTGGCGTCTGCCGGTCCGCCTGCGACGCCCGCACGGCGCGATGAACCCCGGCGGCTTCGACGCCGAACTCTGGCTGTTCGACCAGGGCCTGGGCGCCACCGGCGCGGTGCGCGGCAGTGGCCGCCTGCTGGACGCGTCCTGGTCGCCGATCGCGAACGCCCGCCAGTGGGTGCGCGACCGCCTGCTGCTGACGAGCGCCCGGCCCGATGCCGGCCAGGCGGCCACGGCCGGCACGCTCGCGGCGCTGGCGGTGGGCGACCAGGCGGCGATCGCCGGACCCGACTGGGAAACGTTCCGCGACACGGGCGTGGCGCACCTCGTCAGCATCTCCGGATTGCACATCACGATGATCGGCTGGCTCGGAGGCGCGGCTGTCGGCGCGTCGTGGCGGCGCAGCGAACGCGCGACGTTGGCGCTGCCGGCCGTGGCGGCCGCGCGCTGGGGCGGTGTCGGCATGGCCTGGCTCTACGCCCTGCTGGCCGGTTGGGGTGTGCCGGGGCAGCGCACGGTGGTGATGCTGGCGGCGACGGCGTCGCTGCGCAGCCTCGGCCTGGACTGGCCGCCCGCGCTGCTGACGCTGGCCGCCATGCTGCCGGTGACGCTGCTCGATCCGTGGGCGCTGCTGCAGCCGGGCTTCTGGCTGTCGTTCGCGGCGGTGGGGCTGCTGATGGTGTCGCGGCCGGCACGCTTGGTGGTCGAACCAGCCGTCGCGACGCCGGCGGGTGGCGGCGAGGGGACGAGCGTGGGCGTGGACTCGCATGACGCACATGCGTCCGACGGTGCGCTGTCGCGGCAGGGCCTCGAAGTGGATGCCCATGCGCCGGCGGGCGCGACCGCGTCGACGGGCGGTGCCGTGTCGCGTGGGATGTCGGATCGGCTTCTTGGGTGGCGCATCGCGGTGCGGGCTGCGGCCGGACGGGTGGCGGCGGCCCGCGGCGCCGTCGGTGGACGCCTCGCCGCCGAACTGCGCGGCGGCTTGCGTGCGCAGCTCGTCGCCAGCATCGGCCTCGCGCCGCTCACGCTGGTCGCGTTCCAGCAGGTCTCGCTGGTGGGCCTGCTCGCCAACCTGGTGGCCGAGCCCTGGGTCACGCTGGTGGTGACGCCGCTGACCTTGCTCGGCATCGCGCTGCCGCCGCTGTGGGCGCTGGCGGCGCTCGCGCTGAAGCCGTTGCTGTGGTGGCTGGGCTGGCTGGCGCGCTGGCCGCTCGCCAGCGTGCACGTCGCCACGGCGCCCGGCTGGGCGTTGGCGGCGGGCCTGGTCGGCGGTGCCGTGCTGATGCTGCCGCTGCCCTGGCGTGCGCGTGGCCTCGGGCTGGCGCTGCTGCCGCCGCTGCTGTGGCCCTTCGTCGAGCGTCCGGCGGCCGGGCGCTTCGAATTGCTGGCGGCCGACGTCGGGCAGGGCACCGCGGTGCTGGTGCGCACCCGCTCGCACCTGCTGCTGTTCGACACCGGCCCGCGCTTCGGCGACGACAGCGACGCCGGTCGCCGCCTGCTGCTGCCGCTGCTGCAGTCGCGCGGCGAGCCGCGGGTGGACGTGCTGCTGCTGAGCCACGCCGACGCCGACCACGTGGGTGGCGCGCAGTCCCTCGTCGACCGCATGCCGGTATTGGCGTTGCGCACCTCGCTGTCGCCCGGCAACCCGCTGCGCGCCAACGCGATCCCGCACACGGCCTGCGAGGCCGGGCAGGGCTGGGACTGGGATGGCGTGCGCTTCACGATCCTGCATCCGTTCGCCGGCGACTACCGCCCGGGTGCGAAGACCAACGCCCTGAGCTGCGTGCTGCGCGTCGTCGGGGCCGATGGCAGCAGCGCGTTGCTGACGGGCGACGTCGAGGCCGCCGGCGAGGCGCGGCTGGTTGCGCGGGCGCGCGCGTCGCCCGGCGCCGACGACGTGCGGTTGCGCAGCGACGTGCTGGTCGTGCCGCACCACGGCAGCCGTACCTCGTCGACGGCGGACTTCCTGGACGCGGTGCGGCCCGCAGTGGCGGTGATCCAGGTCGGCTACCGCAGTCGCTACGGCCATCCGGCGCCGGACGTCGTCGCGCGCTACCGGGCCCGCGGCATCCCTGTGGTGCGCAGCGACCACTGCGGCGCCTGGCGCTGGGCCGGCGGCCGGGCCTGGTGCACGCGCGACCTGCGGCGGCGCTACTGGCAGTGGCACGGCGCGAACGAGCCGCTGACGCCGGCCCGGATCGGCAGGCCGCCGCCGCCGGGAGAGCCGTGAGTGGACGTTCGTTGATGCGGCGCCTGTCGGAGCGGCCGTCGGCGCCAGGCGCCGGGCGCGTCGCCGGCCGCCGAATGCGGGCGGAGTCCGACACGGATTTGACGCGGGCGCGAGATAACGTCGCACGGGCGGCGTCGCGCGTGCCCGCCGCGCCCGCGCCCGCGCCGCGCCGCGGTGCACAGGCGGCCCGCCGGTTCAATCTGGTGCGCCTTGTTGCGCCATCCGCGTCCCGCATTGCACAGCCGCGGTGCGTCGCGGATACTGGGGCAGCCAGGCCGCCTGCCGGACTGGTGTCGGCGGCGCGTTCGGCGGCCTGGTCCGTCGGAACGCGCAGTCGGCGCGTGCTGGATCGGTTGTTGCTATGCAGTCCACAGGATCGCCGCGCGGCGCGGCGTCGCACCAGGGAGCCCACGCTCGCCATGAACACGCTTTTCGATGAGATGTACGCCGCTGGCAACGCGGTGCGCGCGCACTACCAGGGCTACGCGCAGTGGCTGGCGCGCCAGCCGGCCGACCTGATGCGGGATCGCCGCAACGAGGCCGAGCTGATCTTCCGGCGCGTGGGCATCACCTTCGCGGTCTACGGCGACAAGGACTCCGGCGAGGGCACCGAGCGCCTGATCCCGTTCGACCAGATCCCGCGCGTGATCCCGTCGCACGAATGGCGCGAGATGGAGAAGGGCCTGGCGCAGCGCGTCACGGCGCTGAACCGCTTCATCCACGACGTCTACCACGACCAGGAGATCCTCAAGGCCGGCGTGGTGCCGCGCGAGCAGGTCGTCGACAACGCGCAGTTCCGGCCGGAGATGATGGGCGTCGACGTGCCGGGTGGCGTCTATTCGCATATCTCCGGCGTCGACATCGTGCGCGCCGGCAACCCCGACGGCAGCGGCAGCTACTACGTGCTGGAGGACAACCTGCGCGTGCCCAGCGGCGTGTCGTACATGCTCGAGAACCGCAAGATGATGATGCGGCTGTTTCCCGAGCTGTTCTCGATGCACGCGGTGGCGCCGGTGGCCCACTACCCCGACCTGCTGCTGGAGACGCTGCGCAGCCTGGCCCCGGGCGGCAGCAACGATCCGACGGTCGTCGTGCTCACGCCCGGCATGTACAACTCGGCCTACTTCGAGCACGCGTTCCTCGCGCAGCAGATGGGCGTCGAGCTGGTCGAGGGCCAGGACCTGTTCGTGAAGGACGACTTCGTCTACATGCGCACCACGCAGGGCCCCAAGCGCGTGGACGTCATCTACCGCCGCCTCGACGACGACTTCATGGATCCGGAGGTGTTCCGCAAGGACTCGACGCTGGGCTGCGCCGGCCTGCTGCGCGCCTACAAGGCCGGCAACGTGACGCTGGCCAACGCGATCGGCACCGGCGTCGGCGACGACAAGTCGATCTACCCGTACGTGCCCAAGATGGTCGAGTTCTACCTCGGCGAGAAGCCCATCCTCAACAACGTGCCCACCTACCAGTGCCGCGACGCCAAGGACCTGTCCTACGTGCTCGCCAACCTGGCCGAGCTCGTGGTCAAGGAGGTGCACGGCGCCGGCGGCTACGGGATGCTGGTGGGGCCGGCGGCCAGCAAGGCGGAGGTCGAGGCGTTCCGCGCGCAGCTCGTGGCCAACCCGAGCAACTACATCGCGCAGCCGACGCTGAGCCTGTCGACCTGCCCCACCTACGTCGAGTCCGGCATCGCGCCGCGCCACATCGACCTGCGGCCCTACGTGCTGTCCGGCAAGGAGGTGCAGATGGTGCCGGGCGGGCTCACGCGCGTGGCGCTGAAGGAGGGCTCGCTGGTGGTCAACAGCAGCCAGGGCGGCGGCACCAAGGACACCTGGGTGCTGGAGGCGGAGCAGCCGCACGGCAACGGCGCGACACCTCCCCGCACGCAGTCGCAGTCGCAATCGACATCGGCCTGAGGAGACCGCCCAGATGCTTTCCCGCACCGCCGACCACCTGTTCTGGATGTCGCGCTACATCGAGCGCGCCGAGAACACCGCGCGCATGCTCGACGTCAACTACCAGACCGCGCTGCTGCCGCAGTCCGATGTCGTGGCCGAGCTCGGCTGGCGCGGCCTGCTGGCCATCAGCGAGCTCACGCCCGACTACACCCGCCGCTACGGCGTCATCAGCCCGCCCAGGCTGATGGAGTTCATGGTGGCCGACGGCCAGAACCCGTCGTCGATCTTCAGCTGCCTGCGCGCCGCGCGCGAGAACGCCCGCGCCGTGCGGGGCACGCTCACTACCGAGGTGTGGGAGACGACCAACCAGACCTGGCTCGAATTCAACAAGGTGCTGGCCAGCGGGCAGCTGCAGCGCGATCCGGCCAGCGTGTTCGAGTGGGTCAAGTTCCGCTCGCACCTGTCGCGCGGCGTCGTGGTGGGCACGATGCTGCAGGACGAGGCCTTCCACTTCGTGCGCATCGGCTCGTTCCTGGAGCGCGCCGACAACACCGCCCGCATGCTGGACGTCAAGTTCCACGACGTCGACAGCGACTTCTACGGCCACGCCGACGAGCGCGACAACGAGTACGAGTTCTACCACTGGTCGGCGATCCTGCGCTCGGTGTCCGGCTTCGAGGTCTATCGCAAGGTCTACCGCAACGTCATCCAGCCCGAGAAGGTGGCCGAGCTGCTGATCCTGCGCGACGACATGCCGCGTTCGCTGGCGCACTGCATGAGCCGCATCGTCAGCAACCTGCGCTACGTGGCCAACGCCAACTCGGGCGAGACGCTGCGCTGCGCCGGGCGGCTGGAGTCCGACCTGCGCTTCGGGCGCATCGACGAGATCCTCGCCACCGGCCTGCATGCCTTCCTGACCCGGTTCCTCGCCCAGGTCGGCGACCTGGGCACGGGCATCAGCCGCGACTTCCTCGTCGCCGAGTGACCCCTGCGACGCGTCGACCCCCGATGCGTCGCCCGCATTCATCCAGCCCACTGCCGATGCCGGCGCATGGGCGTGTCCGATCCGGGAGCTTTCCTTGGCCATCCATGTCGCCCTGAGCCACGTCACGCACTACCGCTACGACCGGCTCGTCTCGCTCGGCCCGCAGGTCGTGCGCCTGCGCCCAGCGCCGCACTGCCGCACCAAGATCCTGTCGTACTCGCTCAGGGTCGAGCCGGCGGAGCACTTCATCAACTGGCAACAGGATCCGTTCGCCAACTACCTGGCACGGCTCGTGTTCCCCGGGCAGATGCGCGAGTTCAAGGTCACGGTCGACCTCGTGGCCGAGATGGCGGTCTACAACCCGTTCGACTTCTTCCTCGAACCCAGCGCCGAGAAGTTCCCGTTCGCCTATTCCGACGAGCTGGCCGACGAACTCGCGCCATACCGCGTGGCCGACGCGTCCGGCCCGGCCTTCGAGGCCTTCGTCGCCGGCATCCCGCGCGAGCCGCGCGCCACCATCGACTTCCTGGTCGAACTGAACCAGCGCCTGCAGCGCGATATCCGCTACCTGATCCGCATGGAGCCGGGCGTGCAGACGCCCGAGCAGACGCTCGCGCTGGCCTCGGGCTCGTGCCGCGACTCGGGCTGGCTGATGGTGCAGGTGCTGCGCAGGCTGGGCCTGGCGGCGCGCTTCGTCTCCGGCTACCTGATCCAGCTCGCACCCGACCAGAAGGCGCTGGACGGCCCCAGCGGCACCGAGGTCGACTTCACCGACCTGCACGCCTGGTGCGAGGTCTACCTGCCCGGCGCCGGCTGGATCGGCTTCGACCCGACCTCGGGCCTGCTGGCCGGCGAGGGCCACATCCCGCTGGCGTGCACGCCGCAGCCGGCCAGCGCCGCGCCGATCAGCGGCGGCGTCGACGAGGCCGAGGTCGAGTTCAGCCACGACATGGCCGTCACGCGCATCTGGGAATCGCCGCGCGTCACGCTGCCGTACAGCGAGGCGCAGTGGCAGGCGGTGCTGGCGCTCGGCGAGCGGGTCGACGCGAAGCTGGTGGCCGGCGACGTGCGCCTGACGATGGGCGGCGAGCCCACCTTCGTCTCGATCGACGACCGCGATGGCGCCGAGTGGAACACCGACGCCCTCGGCCCGACCAAGCGCATGCGCGCCCAGGAGCTGGTGCTGCGCTTGCGCGACCACTACGGCGCCGGCGGCTTCCTGCACTACGGCCAGGGCAAGTGGTACCCGGGCGAGCAGTTGCCGCGCTGGGCGCTGTCGATCTGCTGGCGCGCCGACGGCCAGCCGTGCTGGAGCGACCCGGCGCTGTTCGCCGACGAGCGCGTGCCGCAGAACCGCACCGCCGCCGACGCCCAGCGCTTCGCGCAGGCGCTCGCACGCCGCCTGGGCGTCGTCGACAGCACGGTGCAGGCCGGCTACGAGGACACCTTCTACTACCTGTGGCGCGAGCGCCAGCTGCCGGTCAACGTCGATCCGTTCGACGCGCGCCTGTCCGACGAGATGGAGCGCAACCGGCTGCGCCGCGTCTACGCGCAGGGGCTGGAGGCGCCGGTCGGCTACGTGCTGCCGCTGCGGCGCGAGGGCGCGCCCGGCCTGGCCGGCGGCCGCTGGGCGACCGGGCCGTGGCACTTCCGCGGCGAGCGCATGTACCTGATCCCGGGCGACTCGCCGATGGGCTACCGGCTGCCGCTCGACTCGCTGCCCTGGGTCAGGGACACCGAGTACCCGTTCCTGGTCGAACAGGATCCGTTCGCGCCGCGCGGGCCCTTGCCGGCGGCGGGCGCGTCCGGCGCCGCGACGGGCGGCGCCGCCGGGGCGCCCATCCGGCCGCAGTCGGCGGCGGATGCGCGCGTCGCCGGCGCCCGCATCGTGGGCGGCACGACGCCGGGCACGGGCGTCGGCGCGGCGCTGCCGGGGGACGCGAGCGTCGCCGCGGCGGACGACCGCTTCCCGGCGCGCTTCGAGTCCGCGAACTGGGTGACGCGCACGGCACTGTGCGTCGAGGTGCGCGACCCGCGGCGCGCCAACGGCCCCAAGGCCGAGCGCGTCGGCACGGCCAGCGGCGTGATGTACGTGTTCATGCCGCCGCTGGAGCGGCTGGACGACTACCTCGAGCTGCTGTCGGCGATCGAGGCGACGTGCCGCGAGCTGGCCATCCCGGTGGTCATCGAGGGCTACCCGCCGCCGCGCGACCCGCGCCTGAAGCTGCTGCAGGTCACGCCCGATCCCGGCGTCATCGAGGTCAACATCCATCCGGCGTCGAACTGGGAGGAGCTGGTCGAGCACACCGAGTTCCTGTACGAGGCGGCGTGGCTGTCGCGGCTGTCGTCGGAGAAGTTCCTGGTCGACGGCAAGCATACGGGCACCGGCGGCGGCAACCACTTCGTGCTGGGCGGCGCGACGCCGGCCGACTCGCCGTTCCTGCGCCGGCCCGAGGTCCTCGGCAGCCTGCTCGCGTACTGGCACAACCACCCGTCGCTGAGCTACCTGTTCTCGGGCCTGTTCATCGGCCCGACCAGCCAGGCGCCGCGTATCGACGAGGCGCGCAACGACCAGCTCTACGAGCTCGAGATCGCGCTGGCCGAGATCGCGCGCGAGACGCGCGAGCGCGGCACGACCGTGCCGCCGTGGCTGGTGGATCGCAGCCTGCGCAACATCCTGGTCGACGCCACCGGCAACACGCACCGCAGCGAGTTCTGCATCGACAAGCTGTACTCGCCCGACTCGTCCACCGGCCGCCTGGGGCTGCTGGAGCTGCGCGCCTTCGAGATGCCGCCGCACGCGCGCATGAGCGTCGTGCAGCAGCTGCTGCTGCGCGCGCTGGTCGCGCGCTTCTGGGACGCGCCGTACGACCAGCCGCTGGTGCGCTGGGGCACCGAGCTGCACGACCGCTTCCTGCTGCCGCATTTCGTGCAGGCCGATTTCGCCGACGTGCTGATCGAGATGGCCGACGCCGGCATGCCGTTCGACCCCGAGTGGTTCGCGCCGCACCTGGAGTTCCGCTTCCCCAAGCTCGGCGAGTTCGCGTCGTCCGGCGTGCACGTGACGCTGCGCAGCGCGCTGGAGCCCTGGCACGTGATGGGCGAGGAGGGCAGCGCCGGCGGCACGGTGCGCTACGTCGATTCGTCGCTGGAGCGCCTCGAGATCAAGGTCACCGGCCTGGTCAACTCGCGCCACGTGCTGACCTGCAACGGCCAGCCGGTGCCGCTGCAGCCGACGGGGCGCGTCGGCGAGTTCGTCGGCGGCGTGCGCTACCGCGCCTGGCGCCCGCCCTCGGGCCTGCATCCGACGATCCCCGTGCAGGCGCCGCTGGCGATCGACCTGGTCGACCTGTGGTCCCGCCGCTCGCTCGGCGGCTGCCAGTACCACGTCGCGCATCCGGGCGGCCGCAACTACGCCACGCTGCCGGTCAACGCCTACGAGGCCGAGAGCCGGCGCCTGGCGCGCTTTTTCGCGATGGGCCATACACCTGGGACAATGACGGTTTCGCGACCGCAGCGCAGCGACGAATTCCCGTTCACGCTGGACCTGCGACGAAACAGATGAATCCGCGACGACCGACCGGGGCCGTCGCCCAGACCCGGCCGATGTCGACCTCCGTCCAGACCAGCTTCCTCCCCGACGACGCGCCCGAGGCCGCCGCGCTCGCGCGCGCCGCGGCGCTGCGCGGCACGCCCGGCAGCTTCGACGAGCTGCACGGCGTGCCGGCCGAGGCCGCGACCGCCGGCGCCGAGCTCGCGCCGGCCTGGAAGGCGTTCTTCGACGCCACCGGCGCCGACGGCTGGATCGACCTCGCGCAGGCCAAGGCGCGCATCCAGCGCCGCGTGCAGGACGACGGCGTCACCTACAACGTCTATGCCGAGGGCGCGACCGCGGCCAGCGCCTGGCCGCTGGAGCCGCTGCCGTTCCTGATCGACGCGGCGTCCTGGGCCGGCATCGAACGTGGCGTCGTGCAGCGCGCGCGCCTGCTCGACGCGGTGCTGGCCGACGTCTACGGCAGCCGCGGACTGCTCGACGAAGGCCTGCTGCCGGCCTCGCTGGTGCTGGCGCATCCGCAATACCTGCGCGCCATGCACGGCTGCCGGCCCGCGGGCGGCGTGCGCCTGCACGTGGCCGCGTTCGACCTCGCGCGCGGCCCGGCGGGCGACTGGCGCGTCGTCAACCAGCGCACCCAGGCGCCGTCGGGTCTGGGCTACCTGCTGCAGAACCGGCTGATCGTCTCGCAGCAGTTCCCCGCCGCGTTCCGCGACCTGCACGTGCAGCGCGTCGCGTCCGGCTTCCTGGGCCTCCTGCAGGGCCTGCAGCGGCTCAGCCCCGAGGGCGACGACGCGCGCGTCGTGCTGCTGACGCCCGGCCCGCACAACGAGACCTACTTCGAGCACGCGTTCCTCGCGCGCTACCTCGGCATCACGCTGGTCGAGGGCGGCGACCTCACGGTGCGCGGCGAGCGGCTGTTCCTGAAGACGCTGCACGGCCTGGAGCCGGTGCACGTGCTGCTGCGCCGCGTGGACGACGAGTGGCTGGATCCGCTGGAGCTGCGCGGCGATTCGGCGCTCGGCGTGCCGGGCCTGCTGGGCGTGATCCGCGCCGGGCAGGTGGTCGTGGCCAACGCGCCGGGCGCAGGCTTTCTCGAGAGCCCCGGCCTGGCCGCGTTCTGGCCCGCCGTCGCGCGCCGGCTGCTGGGCGAGGAGCTGCTGCTGCCGTCGACCACGAGCTGGTGGTGCGGCGAGGACGCCGTCTGGCAGGCGCAGCGCGAGCGCCTGGCCGACTTCGTCGTCGCGCCGACGTTTCCGGCCAGCGCCACCACGCAGGGCTTCGCGCCGCACGGCGTCGCCGAGCTGTCGCCCGAAGCGCGCGCCGCGCTGCTGGCCGGCATCGACGCGCGCCCCGCCGCCTACACGCTGCAGGCGCGGGTGCGGCCGTCCGAGATCCCGGTGTGGAGCGACGGCGCGCTGGAGCCGCGCGCGGCGCTGGTGCGCGTCTACGCGATGACCGACGGCCGCGGCGGCTGGCGCGTGATGCCCGGCGGGCTGACGCGCGTGGCCACGCGGCGCGACGCGGCGCAGGACGCCTGGCTGTCGATGCAGCGCGGCAGCGTCAGCGTCGACACCTGGGTGATGACCGAGGGCGAGGTCGACGCCACCACGCTGCTGCCGCGCCCGCTGAGTGCCGCCGACCTGGCGCGCACGCGTCGCACCGTCACCAGCCGCGCGGCCGAGAACCTGTACTGGCTGGGCCGCTACACCGAGCGCGCCGACAACAGCGTGCGGCTCGCGCGCGTCACGCTGGAGTCGCTCAACAGCGCCAGCCCGGCGACGCTGGATGCACTCGGGCGGCTGGCGCTGCGCAACGGGCTGGTCGGCGGCGGTGTGCCGTCACCGGCGCAGTCGGTGCGCGTGTTCGAGCGCTCGCTGGTGCACGCGCTGGCCGATCCCGCCGCGCTCAGCGTCGGCTTCAACCTGTGTGCCTTGCGCCAGTGCGCGCAGGCCTTGCGCGAGCGCCTGTCGGTGGAGCATTGGAAGCTGATCGACGCGGTGGGCCGCGACTTCGAGCAGCGCTTGGCCGCGCTGCTGGACCCGGGCGATGCGTCGGCAGGCGGCAGCGGCCACGCGGTCGAGTCGGTCGGCGACGTGCTGGGCGTGCTGCAGGGCGCCGCCACGCAGCTCGCCGCGATCACGGGCGCGCAGTCCGACCGCATGACGCGCGACGACGGCTGGCGCCTGCTGAGCATCGGCCGCCAGACCGAGCGCCTGGACTTCCTCGCGCAGGCGCTGACGCTGGGCGTGCAGCTGGACCTGCCGGCGCGCGAGGACGGCTTCGCGCTGCTGCTGAACCTGTTCGACTCGACCATCACCTACCGCGCGCAGTTCCAGGCCCGACGCGAGCTGCCGCCGCTGCTGCACCTGCTGGCGCTGGAGCCTGACAACCCGCGCTCGCTGGCCGGCGTCGCGCACACGCTGCGCGACCGCCTCACGCGCCTCGCGCGCCACGAGTCGCGCTGGGTGCTGCGCGTGCTCGACGAGCTGCCGGCGCCCGACGCCTGGTCGCTGGACGAGCTCTGCGCGCCCGACGAGTCGGGCGGCCACCCGGCGCTGCTGGCCGCGCTGCGCGGCCTCGGCGAGCGCAACCTGGCGCTGTCGGCCGAGGTCGGGCGGCGGCTGTTCTCGCACGTCGGCCCGGGCGACCACACGGTGTGGCAATGAACGGCGACTTCGACGCCCCGCCCGCCGGCCCGCTGCGCTGGTTGCCGCAGCGGCTCGTGCAGTCGCAGGACGCGCCGCTGCAGGAGCAGGCGCGCACGCCGGCCGACGCCGACAGCGACGACATCGAGCCGACGAACACGGCGGACACCGCCTTCGAGCACGATGCGCAGCGCGATCCCGCCGCCGAGCCCACGGCGGCGCCGCCCGTGCGCTGGCTGCGCGTGCGCCACGAGACGAGCTACCGCTACGACTCCGGCGTCGAGGGCGCGCTGCACCTCGCGCACCTGCGTCCGCGCGAGACGGCCACGCAGCAGGTGCGCACCTGGTCGCTGGACGTGTCGCCGCACCCCGACGCCGGCGTGGACCTGGCCAGCGGCATCCGCGAGACGATCGACCCGTGGGGCAACGCGCGCCAGATCTTCGCGCACTCTCAGGTGCACGACCAGCTCGACGTCGTCTCGGCGTTCGAGGCCGGCGTCAGCGCCCAGGCCTTGCCCGCGCCGGGCAGCAGCCGGCCCTGGCGCGAGGTCGCGCGCGACCTGCGCCTGCATGCGGGCGCGAGCGTGCACGCCGCGAACGCGGACGCGACGCAGGAGCAGCGCAAGGCCGAGCACGACGTGTCCGAAGCCGCGGAGTTCGCGCTCGATTCGGCGCTGGCGCCGCGCGCGCCGGCGCTGGCCGACTGGGCGCGTCCCGCGGCCGATGCCAACGCGGGCGTCGTCGAGCTGGCGCTCGCGCTGATGCACCAGGTGCACGCGCAGTTCGAGTACCTGCCGCAGAGCACGTCCGTCACCACCGGCGCGCTGGAGGCGCTGGCGCTGCGCCACGGCGTGTGCCAGGACTTCGCCCACGTGCTGATCGGCGCCTGCCGCTCGCTCGGCCTGGCCGCGCGCTACGTCAGCGGCTACCTGCTGACCCAGCCGCCGCCGGGCAGGCCGCGCCTGGTCGGCGCCGACGCGTCGCATGCCTGGGCGGCCGTCTGGTGCCCGCCGCACGGCTGGTTGGCGCTGGATCCGACCAACGACGTCGCCGTCGGGCAGGATCACGTGACGCTGGCGTGGGGGCGCGACTATGCGGACGTGGCGCCGCTGCGCGGCGTGATCCGCGGCGGCTCGGGCAACGCGCCGCGCGTCGCGGTGACCGTCGAGCCGCTGTAAGGCCGTCCGCGACCTGCGCGCCGTCGCGTCGAGTCGAGCGATGGACGTACCGCGCCGGCAAGCCTGACGGCAGCGCCGTTCAGCCGTTTCTTCAATCGACGCGCCGGCCGGCCCGGCAGGACGCCCGTCAATCTGTCGATGACCTGTGCGCGATGTTTCGCTGGCGTGTCGGTCGGCTGTCGACGCGGCTGGCGCCGCCGGGGACCTGCGGCGGCTTTGGCGGGAGGACAGTTCACCTTCAGCCGCTTGGCACTCGCATTGCAGGCTGCGGCGGGCACGACAACGATCACACCGCAATCGCATGCTTCAACCGGACCGCCAGCTTTCCGTCATCACCCCGGCGCTCAACGCGCTGCGCTTCATCGACGACTGCGTCGCGAACGTCGCCGCGCAAGGGCCTTGCGTGGCCGAGCACATCATCGTCGACGGCGGCTCCGTCGACGGCACCGTCGAGCGCGTCGAGGCCCTGCAGCGCCGGCACGCGCACCTGAGGCTCATCCGCGGCCCGGACCGCGGGCAGTCGGACGCGATGAACAAGGGGACGCAGGCCGCGCGCGGCGCGGTGATCGGCGTGCTCAACGTCGACGACTACTACGAGCCCGGCGCCTGCGCGGCGGCGCTGGCGGCGCTCGAGGCGTCGGGGCGGCCGTCGGTCGTGGTGGCCGACTGCCGCGTGGTCGACGAGCGCGGCAACCTGAAGTTCTGGAACCGCCCGGTCAACCTGCACGTGGAGGCGCTGCTGCTGGGCTGGCGCTACGCGCAGTACCCGTGCAACCCGAGCGCCTACTTCTACCATCGCGAGGTGCACGACCTCGTGGGCGGCTACGACGTCGCGGACCACTACGCGATGGACTTCGACTTCATCCTGCGCTGCTGCCAGCGCGTCGGCATGCGCTACGTCCCGCAGCACTGGGGCAACTTCCGCCTGATGCCCGGCTGCAAGACCTTCGAGGACGACCGCGGGCCCGAGCGCGTCGCGGCCATCGTCGGGCGCCACGTGGGCGGCCTCACGCCCTGGGGCTGGATGAAGGTCGGGCTGACGAAGGCGCGCATCGACTTCCACCGCCTGCGCCACGCCGCCCGGCCGCGCGCGGCGTGACGGCGATGAGCGCGTCGCCGGACGTCTCGCTGGCCGACGCGGCGCCGCCGCGCGCGCCGCTGCTCGCGCGCGTGCTGCGCAGCGGCGGCGCCGGCCTGGCCGCCAACCTGTGCTCGCAGGCGCTGCGCCTGGCCAGCAACCTCGTGCTGACGCGCCTGCTGTATCCCGAGGCCTTCGGCCTGATGGCGATCACGCAGTCCATCCTGATGGCGGCCAGGCTGCTGTCGGACGTCGGCCTGTCGCAGAGCATCGTGCGCAGCGCGCGCGGCCACGAGCGCTCGTTCTGCGACACGGTCTGGACGCTCAACATCCTCAAGGACGGATCGCTGTTCCTCGTGGTCTGCGTCGCCGGGCCCGTCGCGGCCCGCCTCTACCACCAGCCGCTGCTGGCGCAGCTGGTGCCGGCGATGGCCGCGACGCTGTTGGTCGCGGCCTTCAATTCGACCAAGCTGGCCGTCGTCAACCGCCGCCTCGAGATCGGGCGCCTGGTGCTGATCGAGCTCGGCGCGCAGGCGTGCGGCATCGCGACGATGATCGCCGCCGCGGCGGCCTGGCGTTCGCCCTGGGCGCTGGTGGCCGGCAACTGGGCGACGGCGCTGGCGCTGCTGGCCGGCAGCCACCTGCTGCTGCGCGGGCCGGCCAACCGCTTCGCCTGGGACCGCGCGGCGGTGCGGGAGGTGATGTCGTTCGGCGGCTGGGTGATGCTGTCGTCGATCGTGACCTTCCTGCTGGGCGAGGGCAGCAACCTGCTCAACGGCTGGCTGGTCGGGCCGCAGGCCGTCGGCTTCCTCGGGTTGTCGACCAACCTCGCGCTGGTGGCGTGGAGCACCATCCAGGCGCTGGGCGGGCGGGTGTTCTATCCCGCGTATGCCGAGGTCTGGCGCGACCGGCCGGCGCAGCTGTCGCGCGTCCTCGTGCGCTCGCGCCAGGCCCAGTTGCTGGGCGGCTGCGCGGTCGCGCTGGTCTGGGCCGTCCTCGGCCAGCGCCTGGTCGGGCTGCTCTACGACCCGCGCTACCGCGTGGTCGGCGCGCTGCTGCAGATCCAGGCCGTGGGCACGATCTTCGCGTTCGCCAGCTCCAGCTACGCGAACGTGCTGTGGGCGATGGGGCTGGGACGGCTGAACGTGATGCTCGTCGCCGTGCAGGCCGCCAGCCTCTTCGCGCTGCTGGTCCTGGGCCATCACCTTGGCGGGCTGCTGGGCCTGATGACGGCCAGCTCGTTCATCGGGCTGTGCATCTACCCCGTCAACGCGTGGGTGTTCCGCCGGCTGGGGCTGTGGCATCCGCGCACGGACGCCGCCGTGTTCGCCGTCGGCGCGCTGGCCGCCGCGTGGGTGTGGGCGTTCGGCGCGTGGCGCGCGCTCGCGCCCTGATCCCGGCGCTCAGCCGCGCTCCACGCGGTTGCGCCCCAGCGTCTTGGCCTGGTAGCACAGCTTGTCCGCGCGCTCCAGCGTCTGCGCCACGGTCTCGCCGCGCAGGTGCTCGGTGAGGCCGGCGGAGAACGACACCGGCAGCTCGATGTCGTGCACGACCAGCGGGTGCGCGTGGAAGTGCTCGCGCAGGCGCTCCAGCGAGTTCGCCGCCATCGCGATCGGCGTGTTGGGCAGCAACAGCACGAACTCCTCGCCGCCCCAGCGCGCGAGCACGTCGGTGCGGCGGATCATCGCGTGGGCGTGGCGGCTGAGCGCGCGCAGCACCTCGTCGCCGATGGCGTGGCCGTGGGCGTCGTTGACGGACTTGAAGTGGTCGAGGTCGATCAGCGCGACGCACCAGTCCTGTTCGGTGCGCTCCAGCCGCATGCGCTCGTTCTCGAGCAGCTCCTGCATGTGGCGGCGGTTGACCAGGCCGGTGAGGTCGTCGTGCGTGGCCAGGCGGTGGATGTGGGCCAGCGCGGCCTCGAGCTCCACCTTCTGGCGCCGCAGCCGGTTGCGCATGCGGCGCAGCCGCACGGTGAGCAGGCCCACGCCCGTCACCATGATGCACAACATCATGAAGTAGACGATCTCCTCGCCCGCCGGGTAGCGTTCCGGGTTGCGTTGCGTGCACAGCGCCATCACCACGCCGAACAGGCCCAGCGTGTACACGCCCAGCCAGGCCACCTGGCGGCTGGACAACCCGAACATGCCGAACATCAGGACGACCGCCAGGATGATGCCCACCACGTTGTGCGCGACGCCCGCGAACGAATAGCCCCAGGCCGCGCACAGGATGGCGTACAGCATCTGCTGCATCGTCATCGCGGGGTCGGCGAAGCGCTTGTTCAGGCCGCTGCGGATCAGCGTGACGACGACCAGCAGCCCCGCGACAGACGCGCCCGACCACCACCAGATCGGCCCGTCGTCGACCAGCCCGAACGCCGACGCGACATGCAGCGCCAGCACGCACAGGATCATCAGCAGCGAGGCGAGCCACGCCTGCGCGAGGCGGAACCGCTGGTGCCGTTCCGTGGTGAAGAGCGCGTCGACGAGCTTGCCCAGGGCCGCCATGTGCTGTCGTTGTCCCGTTTTGTCTTTATGCCCGGAGACTAGCGGAGATTCGTGCCCGCCGGCATCCGAAAGATGCCCAATATCACCCGCAGTTGTGGCTTTCTCGCTCGACGGTGGCGCGGCGGAACGGGCGTCCAGCGCCGCGCGCGCCAACGAAAACGCCCGCGCGGGGCGGGCGTTCGGGAAGGGCGGGGCCGCGGGTCGCGGCCGCGGCTCACATGCCGGCGTAGTTCGGGCCGCCGCCGCCTTCGGGCGTGACCCAGACGATGTTCTGCGTCGGGTCCTTGATGTCGCAGGTCTTGCAGTGCACGCAGTTCTGCGCGTTGATCTGCAGGCGGTCGCTGCCGTCCTCGTTCTTGACGAACTCGTAGACGCCGGCCGGGCAGTAGCGGCTCTCGGGGCCCGCGTACTTGGCCAGGTTGATGTTCACGGGCACCGACGCGTCCTTGAGCGTCAGGTGCACCGGCTGGTCTTCCGCGTGGTTGGTGTTGCTGACGAACACCGAGCTCAGGCGGTCGAAGGTGATCTTGTTGTCCGGCTTCGGGTAGTCGATCTTGGGGCACTGGTCGGCCGGCAGCAGCGCCTCGTTGTCCTTCTTCGCGTTGTGCAGCGTCCAGGGCGGGATCATGCCCAGCTTGGGCATCAGCCACTGCTCGATGCCGGTCATCAGGTTGCCGATCAGCTTGCCCTTCTTGAACCACAGCTTGAAGTTCTTCGTGCGCTGCAGCTCGGTGTGCAGCCAGCTCTTCCCGAACGCCTCCGGATAGGCCGCGAGCTTGTCGCCCTGGCGGCCGGCCTGCAGCGCGGCGAAGGCGGCCTCGGCGGCCAGCATGCCGCTCTTGATCGCGGCGTGGCTGCCCTTGATGCGCGACGCGTTGAGCGTGCCCGCGTCGCAGCCCACCAGCGCGCCGCCCGGGAACACCAGCTCGGGCAGGCACTGCAGGCCGCCGTTGTTGATCGCGCGGGCGCCGTACGACAGGCGCTTGCCGCCCTCGATGTGCGCGCGGATGGCCGGGTGCGTCTTCCAGCGCTGCATCTCCTCGAACGGGCTCATCCACGGGTTCTTGTAGTCCAGGCCGATCACGAAGCCGAGCGTGACCTTGTTGCCCTCGAGGTGGTACAGGAAGCCGCCGCCGAAGGTGTCGTCCGTCATCGGCCAGCCGGCGGTGTGCACCACGTGGCCCGGCCTGGCCTTGTCGGCCGGGATCTCCCACAGCTCCTTGATGCCGATGGCCCAGCTCTGGGCGTCGCGGCCCGCGAGCAGGTCGTACCTGGCGATCAATTGCCTGCCGAGGTGGCCGCGCGCGCCTTCGGCGAAGATCGTGTACTTGCCGTGCAGCTCCATGCCCAGCTGGAAGCCGTCGTGCGGCTCGCCGTCGCGGCCGACGCCGACGTTGCCGGTGGCCACGCCCTTGACGGCGCCCTTGTCGTCGTAGAGCACCTCCGCCGCGGCAAAGCCCGGGAAGATCTCCACGCCCAGCGCCTCGGCCTGGCCGGCCAGCCACTTGACGACGTTGCCCAGGCTGATGACGTAGTTGCCGTCGTTGTGCATGCACTCGGGGATCAGCCACGCCGGCGTGGACCGCGTGCCCGTCTCCGACAGGAACAGCACCTCGTCGCCGGTGACCGGCTGCAGCAGCGGCGCGCCGTCGGCCTTCCAGTTCGGCAGCAGCTCGGTGATCGCGCGCGGATCCATCACCGCGCCCGACAGGATGTGCGCGCCCGGCTCGGAACCCTTCTCGAGCACCACCACCGAGACTTCCTTGCCCGCCTCGGCGGCGAGCTGCTTCAGGCGGATCGCGGTGGACAGTCCGGCCGGGCCGGCGCCGACGATCACGACGTCGTATTCCATCGCCTCGCGCGGGCCGTGTTGAGCAATGAGTTCTGCCGAAGTCATGGGGAGCGTTCCTGGGGAATGGGAGATCCTGGGGGCGCCGGTCGGAGCCGATGGACAGGCATTCTAAGGGCCTTGCTGCTGAAAATAGCACGATCGTTCGATTTTTGTCGTGCGTGCTATGGTGGCACCCATCTAATCCGGACCGCGGGCCGCGCCGACACGGGGCGCGACGCGGTTCCCGGCACGCAACGAACACGCAGAAAGAGCAGCATCATGGGCTTGAAGATCGACCTGGCGGGCCGCGTGGCCTTCGTCACCGGCGCCTCCAGCGGGCTGGGCGCTCAATTCGCGAAGACGCTGGCCGACTCCGGCGCCGGCGTCGTGCTGGCCGCGCGCCGCGTCGAGCGCCTGAAGACGCTGCGCGCCGAGATCGAGGCCGCCGGCGGCGACGCGCACGTCGTCGAGCTGGACGTCACCGATCCCGACAGCGTCAAGGCCGCCGTCGCCCACGCCGAGACCGAGATGGGCGTCATCGACATCCTCGTCAACAACTCCGGCGTCAGCACCACGCAGAAGCTGGTCGACGTCACGCCCGAGGACTTCGACTACGTGTTCGACGTCAACGCCCGGGGCGCCTTCTTCGTCGCCCAGGAGGTCGCCAAGCGCATGATCGCCCGCGCCCGCGGCGCCGCGCCAGGCACGTATACCGGGGGCCGCATCGTCAACGTCGCTTCGATGGCCGGCCTGCGGCCGCTGTCGCAGATCGGCATCTACGCGATGAGCAAGGCCTCGGTGATCCACATGACGCGCGCCATGGCGCTCGAATGGGGCCGCTACGACATCAACGTCAACGCACTGTGCCCCGGCTACATCGACACCGAGATCAACCATCACCACTGGCTCACCGAGGCCGGCCAGAAGCTGATCCAGATGACGCCGCGCAAGCGCATCGGCAAGCCTGCCGACCTCGACAGCGCGCTGCTGATGCTGTGCGCCAACGAGAGCCACTTCATCAACGGCGCGGTGCTGCAGGCCGACGACGGCTTCGGGCTCTGAGGATGCGCTTCGACCTGCCCGAGGGCCTCAAGCTGGTCCACGAGATGCGCATCCCGGTGCGCTGGGGCGACCTCGACGCGATGGGCCACGTCAACAACACCATCTACTTCCGCTACTTCGAGTCGCTGCGCATCGAGTGGCTGCAGACGTTCGGCGCCCAGCCCAACCCCGAGGGCGTCGGCCCGGTGATGGCCAACGGGTTTTGCAACTTCCTCCAGCAGATCGAGTATCCGGGCGAGATCGTCGCGCGGCACTACGTCGCCAAGCCCGGCACCAAGAGCCTGGACACCTACTTCACGCTGTCGATGGCCGACGCGCCCGACGTCGTCTCCGCCAACGGCGGCGCGACGCTGGTGTGGCTGGACTTCCCGAACAAAAAGACCGTGGCGCTGCCGGACGACCTGCGCGCCGCCTGCAGCTGAGCGCGAGCCGCTAGGCCGCGGCCTCCTGCGCGAACGACGTCGCGACGAAGTCGACGAAGGCCCGCACGCGCGCCGTGTGCTGGTGGCGCGGCGGGTAGACGGCGTGGATGTCGGCGTCGGGCGTCGCGTACTGCGGCAGCACCTGCACCAGGCGGCCGCTGCGCAGGTGGCGGGCGATGTCCCACTCGGCGCGCATCACGATGCCGTGGCCGTCGAGTGCCCAGCTGACCGCGATCTCGCCGTCGTTGGTCGCGAGGTTGCCGCGCGTCTTGACGGTCTGCACCGACGCGCCGCGCCCGCGGCCGCTGATCAGGCGCCAGGTGCCGTAGGCCTCCTCGCCCTGGCGGATGCCGATGCAGTTGTGGCGCGCCAGGTCTTCCGGCACGCGCGGCGTGCCGTGGCGCGCGAGGTAGGCCGGCGCGGCGCACAGCAGGCGGCGGTTGGCGGCGATGCGGCGCGCGATCACGCGGGTGTCGGGCGGGGCGCCGAAGCGGATGCAGACGTCGAAGGCGTCGTCGGTCAGCGGCGGCGGGTTGACCGACAGCTGCAGCTGCACCTCGACCGCCGGATGCTTGCGCACGAAGCGCGAGATCAGCGGCGCGACGTGGCTGCGACCGAAGCCCAGCGTCGCGTTGACGCGCAGCAGCCCCTTGGGCGCCGCCTTGGCCGCGCCGAGCGAGGCGGCCATGTCGTCGATCTCGCCCAGGATCTTGCGCGCCTGCTCGAGGTAGAGCTCGCCCTCGGGCGTGAGGCTCATGCGGCGCGTCGTGCGGTTGACCAGCGCCACGCCCACGCGCGACTCCATCAGCGCCAGGTGCTTGCTGACCGCGGGCGTCGTGACGCCCAGCTCGCGCCCCGCGGCGCTGAGGCTGCCGGCGCTGGCCAGCGCCGAGAAGAAGCCCAGGTCGGCGGGGTGGATGACGGTGCTCATCGGGCCTCCATTGTTCACTTCAGGTTAATGATGGTTTCACTCTAGCGCCGCGCGCGGCGGGCGTCCAGTTCCTACATTGAGGCCATCGCGCAACCCCTGACGGAGACCCGACATGAAGACGTACTCGATCGCGACCATTCCCGGCGACGGCATCGGCAAGGAGGTCGTGCCCGCGGGCCGCCAGGTGCTGGAGGCGCTGGCCGCGTCCACGCCGGGCCTGCGCTTCGAGTTCGAGGACTTCGACTGGGGCGGCGACTACTGGCGCGCCCACGGCACGATGATGCCCGCCGACGGCCTGGACGCCCTCCGCCACAAGGACGCGATCCTGTTCGGCTCGGCCGGCGACGCCGACATCCCCGACCACGTGACGTTGTGGGGCCTGCGCCTGAAGATATGCCAGGGCTTCGACCAGTACGCCAACGTGCGGCCCACGCGCATCCTGCCGGGCATCGACGCGCCGCTCAAGCGCTGCGGCCCGCGCGACCTCGACTGGGTCATCGTGCGCGAGAACTCCGAGGGCGAGTACTCCGGCGTCGGCGGCCGCGTGCACCAGGGCCATCCGATCGAGGCCGCGACCGACGTCAGCATGATGACGCGCGCCGGCGTCGAGCGCATCATGCGCTTCGCGTTCCGCCTCGCGCAGTCGCGCCCGCGCAGGCAGCTGACCGTCATCACCAAGAGCAACGCGCAGCGCCACGCGATGGTGATGTGGGACGAGATCGCGACGCAGGTCGCGCGCGAGTTCCCCGACGTGGCGTGGGACAAGGAGCTCGTCGACGCCGCCACCGCGCGCATGGTCAACCGCCCCGCGACGCTGGACACCATCGTCGCGACCAACCTGCACGCCGACATCCTGAGCGACCTCGCCGCCGCGCTCGCGGGCAGCCTGGGCATCGCGCCCACCGGCAACATCGACCCCGAGCACCGCTACCCGTCGATGTTCGAGCCCATCCACGGCTCGGCCTTCGACATCATGGGCAAGGGCCTGGCCAACCCGATCGGCACCTTCTGGTCGGCCGTGATGATGCTGGAGCACCTGGGCGAGGCCGAGGCCGCCGCGCGGCTGATGCGCGCCATCGAGCAGGTCACCGCCGACCCGGCGCTGCACACGCGCGACCTCGGCGGCAAGGCCGGCACCGCGGACGTCACGCAGGCCGTCTGCCGCCTGCTGGCGGCCGGCGAGCAGCGCAAGGCCGCCTGACCGGAGTCACCTCACCCGGTATCGCGGGCGGCCGATGCGGCCGCACCCGCAGGCCGACGACCGCGCCGCCGCCAAGAGCGGCCGGCGTCCGGCCCCGCCACGACCATTTCCCAGGAGACAAACGATGCGACGCCTCTTCGGCAAGCTCTACGTCCAGGTGCTGGCCGGCGTCGTCGCCGGCGTCGCGCTGGGCTTCTTCTTCCCGAGCCTGGGCACCGAGCTCAAGCCGCTCGGCGACTTCTTCATCAAGCTCATCAAGATGGTCTTCACGCCGATCATCTTCGCGACCGTGGCGCTCGGCATCGCGCGCATGGAGAACATGAAGGAGCTCGGACGCGTGGGCCTGCGCGCGCTGGTGTACTTCGAGGTGCTGTCGACGCTGGCGCTGGCGATCGGCCTGGTCACCGTCAACCTCGTGCGGCCCGGCGAGGGCATGAACGTGGATCCGGCGCACCTGGACACCAAGGCCATGGCCGGCTACGTGGCCACCGCGGCCAAGCCGACGGGCGTCGTCGACTTCCTGCTCAACCTCGTGCCCTCCAGCATCGTCGACGCGCTGGCGCGCAACGACGTGCTGCAGATCCTGGTGTTCGCGACGCTGTTCGGCATCGCGCTGTCGAGGATCGGCCGGCGCGCGAAGCCCGTCGTCGACTTCCTCGACTCGTTCACGCACGGCGTGTTCTGCATCGTCGGCATGGTGATGCGCGTCGCGCCGCTGGCCGCGTTCGGCGCGATGGCGTTCACCGTGGGCAAGTACGGCCTGGGCTCCATCGTCTCGCTGGGCAAGCTGATGGGCACGATGTACCTGACCTGTGTGCTGTTCGTCGCCGTCGTGCTGGGGACGATGTCGCGCCTGGCCGGCTTCAGCCTGTGGAAGTTCCTCCGGTACATCAAGGACGAGCTCGCCACGGTGCTGGGCACCAGCTCGTCGGAGTCCGTGATCCCGCAGCTGATGCGCAAGCTGGAACGCGCGGGCGTGTCCAAGCCGGTGGTCGGGCTCGTGGTGCCCTCCGGCCTCACGTTCAACCCCGACGGCCAGTGCATCTACTACACGATGGCCGCGATCTTCGTCGCGCAGGCCACCAACACGCCGCTGACGTTCGCGGACCAGCTGCTGGTGCTGGGCGTGCTGCTGCTCGCGTCCAAGGGCTCGGCGGGCGTCACGGGCTCGGGCTTCATCACGCTGGCGGCCACGCTGGTGGCGATCGGCAAGATCCCGGTCTCGGGCATGGTGCTGCTGCTGGGCGTCGACCGCTTCATGTCGGAGGCGCGCGCCATCACCAACACGATCGGCAACGGCGTCGGCACCGTGGTGATCGGCCGCTGGTGCGGCGCGGTCGACCGCCAGCGCCTGGCGCGCGTGCTGGACGGCTGGCGCGACCCGGAGGACTCCGTGCTGCCCTACGACGAGGTCGACGACGCCGCGCCGCCGCCCGTCGCCGTGCCGCCCGTTCGTGCCGCGGCGGCGCGCATCGCGGCCTGATCCGGAGCCCGGGCCATGGCCGAATCCACCGACCCCCGCGGCCTGCTGCGCGCGATGCTGGCCGCGGCGATCGCGTCCGCGCAGCCCGCGCTGTGCATCCCGCCGCACCTGCCGAAGCCGCCGCGCGGCCGGCTGGTCGTCATCGGCGCGGGCAAGGCGTCGGCCGCGATGGCGCGCGCCGTCGAGGACCACTGGCCGGGCCCGCTGTCCGGCGTCGTGGTGACGCGATACGGGTATGCCGTACCCTGCGAGCGCATCGAGATCCTCGAGGCCGCCCACCCCGTGCCCGACGCCGCCGGCGAGGCCGCCGCGCGGCGGCTGCTGGAGGCGGTGTCCGGCCTGGGCCCGGACGACCTCGTGCTGGGCCTGTTCTCGGGCGGCGGCTCGTCGCTGCTGCCGCTGGGCCTGACTGGCGTCTCGCTGGCCGACGAGCAGGCGCTCAACCGCGCGCTGCTGGCCAGCGGCGCGACGATCTCCGAGATGAACTGCATACGGCGCCACGTATCGGCGATCAAGGGCGGGCGGCTCGCCCTGGCCTGCGCGCCGGCGCGCGTGCTCAACCTCGTGCTGTCGGACGTGCCGGGCGACGACCCCGGCGACATCGCGTCCGGCCCGACGGTGCCCGATCGCACGACCTGCCGCGACGCGCTCGCGCTGCTGGATCGGCACGGCATCGCGGTGAGCGGCCGCATGCGCGCGCTCCTCGAGACCGGCGAAGGCGAGACGCCCGAGCCCGGCGATCCGCGCCTGCCCGCGATCGAGACGCGCCTCGTCGCGACGCCCCAGGCCGCGCTGGCGGCGGCCGCGGCGGTCGCCGAGCGCGCCGGCGTCCGTCCCGTGATCCTGGGCGACGCGATCGAGGGCGAGGCGCGCGAGGTCGGCAAGGTGATGGCCGGCATCGCGCTGCAGGCCGCGCGCCACGGCCAGCCGGCGGCCGCGCCCTGCGTGCTGCTGTCCGGCGGCGAGACGACGGTGACCGTGCGCGGCGACGGCCGCGGCGGCCGCAACGTCGAGTTCCTGCTGTCGCTCGCCCTCGCGCTGCGCGGCGAGCCCGGCATCCACGCGCTGGCCGCCGACACCGACGGCGTCGACGGCCAGGAGGAGATCGCCGGCGCCGTCCTCGCGCCCGACACGCTCGCCCGCGCACGCGCCGCCGGGCGCGACGCGCGCGAGCACCTCGACCGCAACGACGCGCACGGCTTCTTCGGCGCGCTCGGCGACTCGGTCGTCACCGGCCCGACGCTGACCAACGTGAACGACTTCCGCGCGATCCTCGTCGATCCGCGTTGAAGGGCGGCTCAGGCCGCCAGCAGCTTGTGCACCAGCTCGGCCGTCGTCGACGCGCCCACCTTGCGCATCAGCCGCGCCCGGTAGACGTCGACCGTGCGCGGGCTGATCGCCAGGCGCTTGCCCACCATCTTGCTGGTCAGGCCCTCGATCAGCAGCGCCGCGATCTCGCGTTCGCGCGCCGTGAACTCCAGCTTGAGCGAACGCTTGGACGACAGGTCCTCGAAGCTCCAGATGCCCGCGGCGTGCGGGTCGGCGGTGTCGAGCGCGTGGCCCCAGACGTGGCACCAGAACAGCTCGCCGTCGACGCGCCGCATCACGCGCTCGTCGGCGTAGCGGCCGTCGGTGTCGAGGCTGGCGATGATGCGCTCGCCGGTGCGCTCGTACTCGCCCTGGGTCGGGTAGAGCACGCGGAAGGACTGGCCGATCAGCTGCTCGCGCTCGGCGCGGAACATCGCCAGCGCGGCGCGGTTGCAGTCGATCATCAGCCGATGGCGCGACAGCACCAGGCCGATGGGCGCGTACTCGAACGCGGTGCGGTAGTCGAAGCCAGCGCGCAGGTCGGCGGCGCGGGCCAGCGCCTCGGGCGTGGCCAGCGGCGGATGCGGGGCGTCGCGGCTCACGCGGTGCTCACAGCAGCGCGGACGTGCTGGTGGCGTGCGCGGCGACCTGGCCGTCGGGCAGGCGCAGCGTCACCTCGCCGAACACCAGGCTGCGGCCGGCCTTGAGGATGCGCGCCTCGACGGCGACCTCGGCGACGTCCTGGCCGACCGCGCGCAGGAAGCTGGTCTGCAGCTGCACGGTGGTCTGCGGGCGGAAACCGCCCAGCTTGTGGCTGATCGCGAGCACCAGCGCCGTGTCCGCGGCGGCCATCAGCGTCTGGCCGCACACGACGCCGCCCGCGTGCACGTGGCGCGCGCGCACGGGCAGCGCCAGCGTGACGCCGTCGTCGCTGGTGGCGCGCACCTCGAGTTCGAGCTCGCGCACCCATTGGGCGAAGACTTCGGCGTAGAGTGTCTGCAGTTCCGGGATCGTCATTGGAGTCTGTTCCCTCCGGCGCCTTCGCGGGACGCCTGGTAGTCAATTCTACGTAATGACTACGTAACCTCTTAAGTAGTACGCTCCCTGATGCTCGAGCCGGAGCATGACTCCGGCCGGCCGCACCTCGCATTTCCACCGGAGACACGCGCGAATGAACAAGGTCTATCCGAGCGCCGCCGCGGCGCTTCAAGGCATCGTCAAGGACGGGCAACTGCTCGCCGTCGGGGGCTTCGGCCTCTGCGGCATCCCCGAGGCGCTGATCGACGCGCTGCGCGACAGCGGCGTGAAGGACCTGTCGGTCATCTCGAACAACGCGGGCGTCGACGGCTTCGGCCTCGGCAAGCTGCTGGCCACGCGCCAGATCAGCAAGATGATCTCCAGCTACGTCGGCGAGAACAAGGAGTTCGAGCGCCAGTACCTGGCCGGCGAGCTGCAGCTCGAGTTCACCCCGCAGGGCACGCTGGCCGAGAAGCTGCGCGCCGGCGGCGCCGGCATCCCGGCGTTCTTCACGAAGACGGGCGTGGGCACCATCGTGGCGGACGGCAAGGAGACGCGCGAGTTCAACGGCCAGAAGTACGTGATGGAGCTGGCGCTGAACCCCGAGGTCTCGCTCGTGAAGGCGTGGAAGGCCGACAAGTCCGGCAACCTGATGTTCCGCCGCACCGCGCGCAACTTCAACCCGAACGTGGCGCAGGCCGGCAGGATCACCGTCGCCGAGGTCGAGGAGATCGTCGAGACCGGCACCTTCGACCCCGACCAGATCCACCTGCCGGGCATCTTCGTGCACCGCATCGTGCTGAACGCGCATCCCGAGAAGCGCATCGAGCAGCGCACGGTCCGCAAGTAAGCGCACCGCCCCAGACACCCACCGAACACACGAATTCCGGAGCAACACGAATGGCCTGGACCCGAGACGAGATGGCGGCGCGCGCCGCGCAGGAACTGCAAGACGGCTTCTACGTGAACCTGGGCATCGGCCTGCCCACGCTGGTCGCCAACCACGTGCCCGCGGGCATGGAGGTGTGGCTGCAGAGCGAGAACGGCCTGCTGGGCATCGGCCCGTTCCCGACCGAGGACGAGGTCGACGCCGACATGATCAACGCCGGCAAGCAGACCGTGACCACGCTGCCCGGCTCCAGCATCTTCTCCAGCGCCGACAGCTTCGGCATGATCCGCGGCGGCAAGATCAACCTGGCCATCCTCGGCGCGATGCAGGTCAGCGAGCACGGCGACCTCGCAAACTGGATGATCCCGGGCAAGATGGTCAAGGGCATGGGCGGCGCGATGGACCTCGTCGCCGGCGTCGGCCGCGTCGTCGTGCTGATGGAGCACGTCGCCACGAAGAAGGACGGCGCGACCGACCTCAAGCTGATCGAGAAGTGCACGCTGCCGCTGACGGGTGTCGGCGTCGTCAACCGCATCATCACCGACCTGTGCGTGCTGGACGTGACGCCGCAGGGGCTCAAGCTCGTGGAGCTGGCGCCGGGCGTGACGAAGGACGACGTGCAGGCGAAGACGGGCGCGACGCTGCATTGAGTCTCGCGACTCGCGAAGACAAAGGGGCCCGCGTGGCCCCTTTGTCGTTTCGATGGCGTCGCGCTGCGACCCGAGGTGTCTGGCATCGCCTCGCTTCGCGCTGCGCCGTCGATCGAAGCGGCACTGTCTCCGCGAAGGGAGAAGATGCCAGGCACCTCCGGCTTCGGCCCGCGGGCGAGATCAGCGCTTGATGGCCAGCGCCGCGTCTCGAACGAGGCCCGCGCCCTGGTAGATCAGGCCCGTGTAGATCTGCACGAGATCGGCGCCCGCGGCGATCTTGGACTTCGCGTCGGCGCCCGACATCACGCCGCCCACGCCGATGATGGGGAAGTCCTTCCCGAGCTCGGCGCGCAGCTGGCGGATGACGTTGTTGCTCGCGGCGAGCACCGGCGCGCCGGACAGGCCGCCGGCCTCCTCGGCGTGCTTCAGGCCCTTGACCGCCTCGCGCGAGATCGTCGTGTTGGTCGCGATGACGCCGTCCATGCCGTGGCGGCGCAGCGTCGCGGCGATGACCTGGACCTGGCTCTGGTCGAGGTCGGGCGCGATCTTCAGGAACATCGGCACGCTGCGGCCGTGCTGCGTCGCGAGCGCGGCGCGGCGTTCGGCGAGCGCGCCCAGCAGCGCGTCCAGCGCCTCGTCGCTCTGCAGCGCGCGCAGGTTCTTGGTGTTGGGGCTGGAGATGTTGACCGTCACGTAGTCGGCGTGCGGGTAGACGCCGGCCAGGCCGATCAGGTAGTCGTCGGTCGCGTTCTCGATCGGCGTCGCGGCGTTCTTGCCGATGTTCAGGCCCAGGATGCCGCCGGCGCGGCGGAAGCTGTGGGCGCGCTTGACGTTGTCCAGGAAGGCCGGCAGGCCGAGGTTGTTGAAGCCCAGCCGGTTGATCAGCGCGTTGGCCTCGGGCAGGCGGAACATGCGCGGCTTCGGGTTGCCCGGCTGCGCCTTGGGCGTGACGGTGCCGACCTCGATGAAGCCGAAGCCCATCGCGCCCAGGCCGTCGATGCAGCGGCCGTTCTTGTCCAGGCCCGCGGCGAGGCCGACGCGGTTGGGGAACTTCAGCCCGGCGATCGTCACCGGGTCGGCGACCCGTGTCTGCCCCCACAGGCACTGCAGCGGCGTGTTCTGCAGCCGCGCGATCGCGTCCAGCGTCACTTCGTGGGCGTGCTCGGGATCGAGGCCGAACAGGAACGGGCGGGTGAGGGCGTAGGGGACGAGGGACATGCGGCGGGACGGCGGCGGGAATCGGAGGGTGCCGTATTGTCCGCGAAGGCGCGTGGCCGCGTGGCCGGGAGACGACTCGAACGGCGGAGAAATGCGCGGCCGCGCGCTCCGGGCGCGGGATAATCCGGCGATGACTCAAGACGAACTCAAGGCCCTCGTCGGCCAGGCCGCTATCGCGTACGTCCAACCCGGCAGCATCGTCGGCGTGGGCACGGGATCCACGGTGAACCACTTCATCGAGGCGCTGGCGAAGATGCCGGTGCGCGTGGCCGGCGCCGTGTCGAGCTCGGTGCAGAGCACGGAGCGGTTGAAGAAGTACGGCATCCCCGTGCTCGAAGCCAACGAGGTGACGGGCCTGGGCGTGTACGTCGACGGCGCCGACGAGATCGACGGCCGCGGCTGCATGATCAAGGGCGGCGGCGCGGCGCTGACGCGCGAGAAGATCGTCGCCGACCTGGCGGAGAAGTTCGTCTGCATCGCTGACGAATCCAAGAAGGTCGCCGTGCTGGGCCGTTTCCCCCTGCCGGTGGAAGTGATCCAGATGGGCGTCGCGCAGGTGATGCGCCGCTTCGAGGCGATGGGCGGCCAGCCCAGCGTGCGCGCGGGCGTGCTGACCGACAACGGCCATCCGATCGTCGACGTGCGCGGGCTGTCCATCACCGATCCGGTGGCGCTGGAGGCCGAGATCAACCAGTGGCCGGGCGTCGTCTGCGTGGGCATCTTCGCGCGCCACCGCGCGGACGTGTGCCTGCTGGGCACGTCGTCGGGCGTGCAGACGCTGACCTACGAGCAGGCCTGATCAGGGCCGGCGCGACGCCCGCACCGCGCGCGCCGCGAAGCGCGCCGGGTCGAGCGCGTCGACCAGGTCGGCCGGCAGCGGGTAGGGCGCGTCGGCGATCCAGCTCGCGATCAGGCGGCCGGCCAGCGGCGCCCAGGTGAGCCCGCGCGAGCCGAGGCCGGTTGCGACGAACAGGCCCGGCACGCGCGGCCAGTGGCGCGGCTGGTCGGGCAGGGCGGCACCGTCGTCGGCAGGCTGCAGCGGCACGGCGCCCACCAGCGGCAGGCGGTCGACGGCGGTCGCGCGCCAGCCGACGCGGCCGTGCAGCTGGCCGCGGGCCACCAGCGCCGCGGCGAGGTGCGTGTCGTCGTCGGCGGTCTCCGTCCATTCGGGGCGCGGCGCGCTGAAGGCCGAGCCGGTGATGGACGCGAGCTGGCGCAGGTTGTGCGCATGGTCGGCCAGGCGCGCGTCGGTGTCGGGGTCGTCGGCGTGCGTGGTCGCGCCGCACAGCACCGCGCCGTCGGGCAGCGTCAGCGCGTAGCCCGAGCCGGCGATCGGCCACTTCGGCGCGCGCAGGCCCGGCGTGCCCGCGGCGACGACGCTGACCTGGCCGCGCGTCGAGGCCAGCGGCGGGATCCAGCGCGCGTCGGCGGCGAGCGGGCGGCCCGCGGCGTCGGTCGCGCGCGACCACAGGACCGGCGCGTCGCCGGCGTTGGCGAGGACGACGGCGTCCACCGTGGCCAGCGTCGTGCCGGCGGCGTCGAGCAGCTGCCATCGCGCGCCGTCGTGCCGCAGCCGGGCGACCGCGCTGCCGCCGCGCCACGCGACGCCCTCGGCCTGCAGCCACCAGCGCACGAGTTCGCCCGGCGCGATCCAGCCGCCGGCGGGGTAGAACCACGCGGGGCTGGCGGGCCCGCCCGCGGCCTGCACCTGGTCGGCGCGCCAGGCCTGCAGGTACTCCGGCGGCAGGCCGCTGTGCGCCAGGGCGTCGGCCAGCGGCGCCTCGTCGGCGTGCTCGGGCACCAGCCGCAGCAGGCCGTCGTGCCGGCCCGTGACGCCGCTGGCCATCGCGCGGCCATAGGCCTGCGCGGCGGCGAGCGCGGCCGCGCGGTGCGCGCGTGCATGGACGCCGTCGTCCGGGTGGAACACGCCGTGGAACAGGCCCGCCGGGTTGCCGGAGGCCGCGCTCGCGGGCTGCGGCTGGCGGTCGAACACGGTGCACTGCAAGCCCTCGCGCGCGAGCGCCTGCGCGCACGCGGCGCCCGCGAGGCCGCCACCGACGATGGCGACGCTGCGGACGCGGCCGTCGCCCGTGCGCGCCACCGGCTTGCGCAGCGGCGCGCGCGGCGCGAACTCCGCCAGCGTGATGTGGCGCTTGCCGCCGATGCCCTCGGCGGCGCGCCAGGCGAAGCCGGCCTGCTGCAGGCCGTCGCGCACGGCGCGCGCCGCGCTCCAGGTGGCGGCCGTCGCGTCGGGCGCGGCCAGGCGCGACAAGGCCTTGAAGACGTCGGGCGACCACATCTGCGGATTGCGGTCGGGCGCGAAGCCGTCGAGGTAGAACGCGTCGACGCTCGCGACGAGCTCGCGCAGCCGCCGCGTGGCGTCGCCCAGCACCAGCAGCAGCTCGACGCGGCCGTCGTCGAACGGCAGCACGTGCAGGTCAGGCGTCAGCGGCGGCCACGCCAGCCACAGCTGCGTGGCGAGCTCGGGCGCGCGCGAGCTGGCGAGGGCGCGGCGCAGGTCGGCCAGTCGCAGCGGATGCTTCTCGATCGAGACGAAGCGCAGGCGCGCGGGGCGCCGCTCGTCCGCGCGCCAGGCGGCCCAGGTCGCCAGGAAGTTGTTGCCCAGGCCGAAGCCCGTCTCGAGCACGGTGAAGCGCTCGCGGCCCTGCCAGCGCCGCGGCAGCCCGTTGCCGCCCAGGAACACGTGCGCGGCCTGCTCGAACGCGCCGTAGGCGGCGTGGTAGCGGTCGCCGAACGCGGGCGCGCTCGGGCTCAGCGGGTCGCTGAAATCGACCTCGGCGGGAACGATGGGCCCGGCCTTCATCGCCGCGATCCTGCAAGGCCCGCGTCGGCAGGATTTACCGGGGAGGTGTCGATCAGTGCCACGCTGGATGGGAGGTCATCTGTGCGAAGTTCGTTCGCGCCTGCGCCTGCCCGGCCCCGACGCTTCGGCCGGGAACTCGGCGGGGTATGCGGTTTGCTCGCGCGGTCGTCCTGAACGCTTGTTTTGTCGAACTTGCCGGCATGCCGGCGCGGAGGAAGCCATGAGGATGTTTCAAGGGATGCTGACCGCGGCCGCTGCCGCGCTGGCGCTGGCCGGCGCCCCGGCCCATGCCGACACGCTGTGGCATTTCACGTATGCCGGCTCCGGGGTCTCCGCCAGCGGATCCTTCGAGACGGCCGGCGACGGCTCGACGCCGTCGCTCGTGGAATGGATCACCGGCAGCTATTCGGACGGCACCACCGTCGGCGGCGCCCTGAGCCTGGTCCCGACGACCGTGCCGGGCGAGAATACCAGCACCGACGGGTTCTATTTCTACGACAACCTGTTCGGCGGCAGCTCGCAGCTCAGCGGGGCCGGGTTGCTGTTCCTGGCGGGGTCGCAGGAGGTCAATCTCTACCGCGACGCGGCGCGCGGCATCACCAGCGTCACGAGCTACGATCAGGGCAACAGTTTCATCTACACCCCGGTGACCTTCAGCGCCATCGCGGCGGTTCCCGAACCGGGCGTGCTGGCGATGATGCTGGCGGGCCTGGGCGTGTTCGGCGCCGTCGGCCGCCGCGCCCGCAAGCATTGACGCGCACGGCCCCGCTTGGCGGGGCCTTTTCGTTGGCGCGACGGGCGCTGCCGACGAGCGGCCCGGAAAGAACAATGGCGCCTGCGGCAGGTGGCCGGCAGGCGCCATGGCGGCGATCGGGCGGGTCGCGCGGGCGACCGCGGGGCCCTTAGACGCGCTTGCGGTAGATGTGCTCGCGGGTGTCGATTTCGATCTTGTCGCCGGATTCGACGAACAGCGGCACGGCGATCTCGAAGCCGGTGGAGATCTTGGCGGGCTTCATGACCTTGCCCGAGGTGTCGCCCTTGACGGCCGGCTCGGTGGTGACTTCGCGCACGACGCTGGTGGGCAGTTCGACCGAGATGGCCTTGCCGTCGTAGAACACCACTTCGACGGGCATGTTGTCCTCGAGGTAGTTGATGGCGTCGCCCATGTTCTCGGCTTCCACCTCGAACTGGTTGTACTCGGTGTCCATGAACACGTACATCGGGTCGGCGAAGTACGTGTATGTGCATTCCTTCTTGTCGAGGATGATCTGGTCCATCTTGTCGTCGGCCTTGAAGACGACTTCGGCGCCCGAACCGTTGAGCAGGTTCTTCATCTTCATGCGCACGGTGGCGGCGTTGCGGCCACCGCGGCTGTATTCGGTCTTCAGCACGACCATCGGGTCCTTGCCCTGCATGATGACGTTGCCGGCGCGGATTTCCTGAGCGATTTTCATGGGTCGATTCCAGAGCTAGTCGAAACTAGAGAGCGCGTTACTGTTGGGTCGAGGATGGGGTGCCGGACGCGGGCACCTGGGGCGGTTCCGCGGAGGGCGTTCGCTCGCGCAGCCGGACTTCCTGCCGCTGACGTAACGCAAAGCCCTTTATTCTAGCGCTTTTCGGCAACGAAGGCGAGCAGGCGGGCGACGAGGTCGGGCGACGCCAGCAGCCGCCCGCGCCAGGCGCGCGCGGCGCCGCCGGCGGCGTCCAGGGCCTGCGGCGTCCAGGCGGGCAGCGGGGCGGCGGGGTCGTCGAGGCCGTTCCACGCGGCGGTCCAGGCGCGGACGGTCCGTGCGGCGTCGGGCGCGGCGCCGGCCAGGGACAGGTCGAGGAAGGCCGCGATCTTGGCGCCGTGCGCGCCGTCGTCCTGCGGATAGGCCTGCCAGACAAAGGGCCGGCCGGCCCAGTGGGCGCGCACCCAGGAGTCCTCGCCGCGCACGAAGTTCAGGTCCGCGGCCCACAGCAGCCGGTCGTAGTCCGGCTGCGCGAGCCAGGGCAGGGCGTGCTGGCGCAGCGCGGCGCCGGTGTCGCCCAGGGCCGCGAGGGCCTGTCGCGTGGCGTCGGTGGCCGCGCCCGGCGCGGTGGCGATCAAGGCGGGACGGCCGTCCGCGGCCAGCGAGGCGACGAGGCGGGCCAGCGGCGCGCCGGGGTAGCAGAACACGCCGACCAGGCGCTCGCCGGGCGCGCGGACGATGCCTTGCGACGCGAGCCAGCCGGCGCGGTCGAACAGCGCCTGCTCGGCGGCGAGCGCGCGCTCGCGCAGCAGGCCGCCGGTGCGCGCGCTGAAGCCGGGGTAGAAGAACCATTTCGTCAGCCCGCGCGCCGGGCCGCTCATCTGCGGCGAGGCCAGACCGTGGCTGCGCTCGACGTACGCCTCGGCGCTGAGGTATTCGAGGTTGATCCACACCGGCGGATGCGCGTCCCGCGCACGCGCCGCCATCGCGGCCAGGAAGGCGGGCGCGGGATCGCAGCCGAAGGCCTCGACGACGACGTCGCCCGGCGGCGGGAACGCGGTCGATGCCGTCCAGGTCGCCACCTCGACGTCGGCGTGCCCGGCCGGCGCCATCCAGCGCAGCGCGCTCGCGTCGTCCACCCACAGCCGCACGCGCTGGCCGCGTTCGGCCAGGTTGCAGGCGAGGCGCCAGCAGACGCCGATGTCGCCGAAGTTGTCGACGACGCGGCAGAACACGTCCCACAGCGGCGGCGGCGGATCGGCGGTCGGGGCGGGAGCGGGCGAAGACATCGCGGGGATGATACGCAGCGCGGCGCGGCACAATGACGAGTCCATGCCTCGTTCCAAGTCCACGCAGTCCGCGCCCGCCGACGCCGGCGCGACCATCCCGGCCGCCGTCGCGAAGAAGGGCGGCCCGACGGCCTTCCCCGTCTCGTCGTCGCAGCTCGGCAGCGTCGAGGACGTCGAGGCCTGGATCGAGAACCCTGCGCACGAGGACAGCCGCGCCAGCCGCGCCGAGGCGGCCGACCGGGCGGCGGTCGACGCGGCGCAGGCCGCGCGCGAGCGCCTGCTGGCCGAGGTCGCGGCGCTGCCGGCGATGCCCGGCGTCTACCGCTACTTCGACGTCGCCGGCACCGTGCTGTACGTGGGCAAGGCGCGCAACCTCAAGCGCCGCGTCGCCAGCTACTTCCAGAAGGACCACGGCGGCACGCGCATCGGCCACATGATAGTCCGCATCGCGCGCATGGAGACCACGGTGGTGCGCACCGAGGCCGAGGCGCTGCTGCTCGAGAACAACCTGATCAAGACGTTGAACCCGAAGTTCAACATCCTGTTCCGCGACGACAAGAGCTACCCCTACCTGCGCCTGGTCACGCACGCGTTTCCGCGCGTGGCCTACTACCGCGGCGCGGTCGACCGCCGCCACAAGTACTTCGGGCCGTATCCGGGCGCGTGGGCCGTCAAGGAGACGATCCAGCTGATCCAGAAGGTGTTCCGCCTGCGCACCTGCGAGGACACCGTGTTCGCCAACCGCTCGCGGCCCTGCCTGCTGTACCAGATCCAGCGCTGTTCGGGGCCGTGCGTGGGGCTGGTGTCGCCGGCCGACTATGCGCGCGACGTGAGCGACGCCGAGCGCTTCCTGCTCGGCGACCACGAGACGGTGATGGCCGAGCTGCAGGCCCAGATGCTGCGCCACGCCGAGGTGCTGGAGTTCGAGCGCGCGGCCGAATACCGCAACCGCATCTCGGCGCTGTCGCGCGTGCTGCACCAGCAGGCGATGGACGAGAGCAGCCTGTCGGCGCGCGACAAGGACGTCGACATCCTCGCCGTGAAGGTGCAGGGCGGCCGCGCCTGCGTCAACCTCGCGATGGTGCGCGGCGGCCGCCACCTGGGCGACCGCGCGTACTTCCCGGCGCACGTGGAGGACGCCACCGCGATCGGCGGCCTGGACGCCGAGGCCGGCGACGACGACGCGCCGGGGCAGGCCGTCGAACCGGCGGTGCAGGTTCTCGAGGCCTTCATCGCGCAGCACTACCTCGGCAGCGCGCCGCCGCCGCAATGGGTGACCAGCCATCCCGTGAGCAAGTCGCTCGTCGAGGCGCTGTCGCTGCAGACCGGCCTGAAGATCGCCGTGCAGCACAACCCGCGCGAGCAGCGCCGCATCTGGCTGGAGATGTGCGAGAAGGGCGCCGACCTGGCGCTCGGCCGCCTGCTGGCCGAGGAAGGCTCGCAGCGCGAACGCACGCGCGCGCTGGCCGACGCGATCGACCTCGCGCCGGACGACCTCGACACGCTGCGCATCGAGTGCTTCGACATCAGCCACACCGCCGGCGAGGCGACGCAGGCGTCCTGCGTGGTCTACGAAGGCCACAAGATGCAGGGCTCGCAGTACCGGCGCTTCAACATCACCGGCATCGTCGGCGGCGACGACTACGCCGCGATGCGGCAGGTGCTCACGCGCCGCTACGCGCGCTTCGGCGTGGCGCCGGCGCAGGCGGCGACCGGCGATGGCGAGCAACAGGTGTCGCAGGATGTGGCGGCCGAGGCGCAGTCCGATCCGCTGAGCGGCGCGCCGCTGGCGGCGCAGTCGGCCGGCAGCGAGGAGCCGCTGGTCGACGCGGCGCTCGCCGACGCGTCGGACGCCAAGCCGGAGAAGAAGTCCTCCGGCGCCCGCCTGCCCGACCTCGTGCTGGTCGACGGCGGCCGCGGCCAGGTGGCGATGGCGCGCGAGGTGTTCCAGTCGCTGGGGCTCGACATCTCGCGCATCGTCGGCGTGGAGAAGGGCGAAGGCCGCAAGGTCGGCCTGGAGGAACTGGTGTTCGCCGACGGCCGCGACAAGCTCGCGCTCCCGCCCGATTCCGCGGCGCTGATGCTGGTGGCGCAGATCCGCGACGAGGCGCATCGCTTCGCCATCACGGGCATGCGCGCCAAGCGCGCGAGCGTGCGCACCGGCGGCAGCAAGCTGGAGGAGATCCCCGGCATCGGCGCGAAGAAGCGCGCAAAGTTGTTACAACGTTTCGGCGGCGTGCGCGGCGTCGGCGCCGCCAGCGTTGAAGAATTGATGGCCGTCGACGGCATTTCGCGAACCCTGGCCGAGGAGATCTACCGTGCCCTGCATTGAACAACGAGAGGACGGCGCGCCGCACGCGTCCGCACGGCTGCGCAACGTCGCCGCCTTGCTGGGGCTTTGCGTCGTGTCGGCCTGTCAGACGCCGCCCGCGCCCGCGCCGGCGCCCGCCCCCGCGCCGCGCGTGACGCCCGCGCCCGCGCCCGCCCCAGCGCCCACGCCGTACGCGCGCGCGGCGCGCAGCGCCGACGAATACAAGCGCCAGATGGCCCTGCGCCTGGTCGCCGCCAACCCGAAGACCTACACCACGCGTGCGCCCGACGTCCTGCTGGCGATCCCCATCCTCGAGGTGGAGGTCAACGCCGACGGCAGCGTGCGCCACATCACCGTCGTGCGGGTGCCGACGCAGGCCACAGACACCGTGCAGCTCGCCATCGACGCCGTCAAGCGCGCGGCGCCGTTCGGCGACGCCTCGCAGGTGCCCAAGCCGTGGAAGTTCATGCAGGTGTTCCTGTTCGACGACGACCGCCGCTTCAAGCCCAAGGTGCTCGATTGAGGGCCTGAGGAGCCGTGAGCGCGCCGCCGCGGGCACCCACATCCGCGTGTCACGCATTGCAAGGCAGAATGGCCCGATGTTCTTCACGATCCCGACCCTGCTGACCTGGGCGCGCATCGTCGCGATCCCGCTGATCGTCGGCGTGTTCTACCTGCCGATCGCGGACCCGATGCGCAACCTGATCGCCACGGTGCTGTTCGTGGCGACCGCGCTGACGGACTGGCTCGACGGCTTCCTCGCGCGCAAGCTCAACCAGACCTCGGCCTTCGGCGCCTTCCTCGATCCGGTGGCCGACAAGTTCCTGGTCTGCGCCTCGCTGCTGGTGCTGGTGCACCTGGGGCGCTGCAACGCGCTGCTGGCGCTGATCATCATCGGCCGCGAGATCGCGATCTCGTCGCTGCGCGAGTGGATGGCCCAGATCGGTGCATCGCGCAGCGTCGCCGTCCACATGCTCGGCAAGTGGAAGACGACGATGCAGATGGTCGCGATCCCGTTCCTGCTGTACGACGGCGTCGGCGAGCACCGCCTGTTCGGCCTGGTCGACACGCACTGGTGGGGCACCTGGCTGCTCGTCGTCGCCGCGGTGCTGACGATCTGGTCGATGGTCTACTACCTGCAGAAGGCGATCCCCGAGATCCGCGCGAAAACCAAGTAGGGACGGCGCGCGATCAGGGTTTGCGCTGATCGCGGCCGCCGCTGCAGCGCAAGGTTGTGTAACGAATCGCCATACAATCCGCCACTCGCTTGACACTGTCAGGCCGCAGGGTCTGTAATCATCCGTCGCCAGCCAGGCACGGGTTTTTCAAGGCGGGTCGCCGTGCAGACGGCGGCGCGCCGCGGTCGGTCAGGACCGCTCCATCAAACAATCGCCAGCGAATTTTCCAGAGGGGGTTCCTTCGTGAACAAGTCTGAATTGATCGAACACATCGCCCGCCAGGCCGACATCTCCAAGGCCGCGGCGACCCGCGCGCTGGAGGCGGTCATCGGCGGCGTGAAGACCACCTTGAAGAAGGGTGGCAGCGTGTCGATCGTCGGTTTCGGCACCTTCGCCGTGACCAAGCGCGCCGCGCGCGTGGGCCGCAATCCGCGCACCAAGGAACCCATCAAGATCAAGTCGGCCAAGGTGCCGAAGTTCCGTCCGGGCAAGGGCCTGAAGGACGCAGTCAACTGATGGCCGGGTGCCGCGCCGCCCGCAGCGGGTCGGCGCACGGCACCCCGGCAGCAGCGGGTGCTTAGCTCAGTTGGTAGAGCAGCGCCCTTACACGGCGTAGGTCGGCGGTTCGAGCCCGTCAGCACCCACCACCCCTCGATCGATCCCTCGTATCGATCGAACCAGGCGAACTCCGGCACCCGAGTTCGCCTTTGTCGTTTCAGCCATAGCGACCCTCGTCCTGTTCCAAGAGGCTTTCCATGTTTGATTTCGTCCGGTCGCACAACCGACTCCTGCAGGTCGCACTCGGCCTTCTGATCATCCCCTCGTTCGCGATCTTCGGCGTGTCGAGCTACACGTCGTTCAACAACGACCAGTCGCAGGCCGTGGCCAGCGTCGACGGCCACGACATCTCGCGCGCCGAATGGGACGCCCAGCATCGCAAGGACGTCGACCAGATCCGCCAGCGCGCGCCGCAGGTCGATCTCAAGCTGCTGGACACGCCCGAGGCGCAGCGCCGTTCGCTGGACTCCATCGTGCGCGACCGCGTGCTGCAGGCCGCCGTCGCCCACGAGGGCCTGGCGGTGAGCGACGAGCGCGCGCTGCACGAGTACCAGACCAATCCGGAATTCGCCGAACCGCGCGCGATGACCAAGCCGCAGCGCGACGCGTGGCTGGCGGCGCGCGGCCTCAGCGGCAACCAGCTGCTGCAGGTCATCAGCCAGAACCTGGGGCGCAACCAGGCGCAGCAGGGCGTGGCGGCCAGCGGCTTCCTGTCGGCTGCCGCGCTCAAGGCCGGCACCGACGCCTGGTTCGACCAGCGCGACATCCAGTGGCAGCGCTTCGACGCCAAGGACTACGCCGCCAGGATCGTGCCCACCGACGCGCAGGTCGAGGCCTACTACAAGGCGCACTCGGCCGAGTACTTCGCGCCCGAGCAGGCGAAGATCGACTACCTGGTGCTGGATCCGGCGGCGCTGACGGCGCAGGTCAAGGCCGACCCGACGCTGGTGCAGGAGTACTACAAGAACAACGCGTCGCGCTACACGACGCCCGAGGAGCGCAGCGCCAGCTACATCCTGGCCAAGCTCGCGCCCAACGCGTCGCCCGCCGACGTCGCCAAGGCCAGGGCGCTGGCCGAAGCGCAGCTCGCCGAGGTGCGCAAGAACCCGGCCGGCTTCTCCGACTTCGCCAAGAAGATCCCGCAGGACGGCGGCCCGCTCGAAGGCGGCGACCTCGACTTCATGCGCAAGGGCGCGCTCGGCATGCCGGCGCTGGACGACGCGCTGTTCAAGATGAAGCAGGGCGACATCAGCGACATCATCCGCATCGACGGCGGCTTCCAGATCGTCAAGGTCACCGGCGTGCGCGGCGGTGCCGTCAAGTCCTTCGACGAGGTCAAGGGCCAGATCGAGGACCTGCTCAAGCAGCAGGAGGCGCAGAAGCTGTTCGCCAGCGACGCCGACAAGTTCACCAACACGGTCTACGAGCAGCCCGACAGCCTCGACCCGGCCGCCAAGGCGTTCCAGCTGACCAAGCAGACCGCCACCGTGACGCGCACGGCCGCGCCCGGCGCGCAGGGCCCGCTCGCGTCGGCCAAGCTGCTGGCGGCCGTGTTCGCCAGCGACTCGATCAAGGGCAAGCACAACACCGAGGCCATCGAGTCGGGCACCAGCCAGCTCGTGTCGGCGCACGTCGTCGAGTACCTGCCGCAGCGCACGCGCCCGCTGGCCGAGGTGCGCGACCAGGTCGTCGACGCGGTGCGCAAGGCCGAGGCCGCGGCCGCCGCGAAGAAGGACGGCGAGGCGCGCGTCGCCGACGCGAAGAAGGACGCGTCGCTGGCGCTGCCGCAGGCCGCCACCGTCAGCCGCCTCGACCGCAGCGGCGCCGTGCCGCAGCAGGTGACGCAGGCCGCGCTGAAGGCCGATATCGCCAAGGGCCCGGCCGTCGTCGGCGTCGCGCTGCCCGACGGCAGCTATGCCGCGGTCCGCGTCCTCAAGTCGACGCCGCACGTGCCCGACGCCAACGAATCGGCGCAGTGGAAGAGCGTCGCCACGGATGCCTACGAGGAGGCCGAGGGGCAGGCGGTCTACGACTCGCTGAAGGCGCGCTACAAGGTCAAGTACGACGACGAACGTATCGCCAAAGTGACGTCGCAACCGGCTTCTGCCCCGAACTGAAAAAGCACGCTATAATCATCGGCTCCGGTGGTGGCTATAGCTCAGTTGGTAGAGTCCCAGATTGTGATTCTGGTTGTCGTGGGTTCGAGTCCCATTAGCCACCCCACCCGAATACGCTGAAAAAAGCTCCTGAGTCGTCAGGAGCTTTTTTTTCGTCCGTGCGCGCCGCGTCAGAACGCGTAGCCCACCCCCGCCGACGCCGTCCAGCGCGGCGCGAGCTGGTAGCCCGCCAGGCGGCTCGCCACCGGCAGCTGGACGAACCCGAACGCCTGCCAGTGGTCGCCGAGCGCGCCGGTCACGCCGGGGCTGAGGTAGACGACGGTGCCAGCGCTGTCGGCGTTGTCGGCGAGCGCGCCCTGGTCGGCGCTCTTGTGCGCGAGGTTGACCTGCAGCTGCGGCACGACCGTCGGCGTCGCCTGCCAGCGCGCGCCGACGCTCGCGAGGGTAGTGTTGCCGACGCGGAAGTCCTGGCGCGCGCCGCGCAGCCGACTGGCGACGGCGGCCTGGAACTGCGCGTTGGCGAAGACCTCGACGTCCGCGCCCGCCGGCTGGTGCCAGTACGCGCCGAGGATGACGTCCGTGCTGCCGGTGCCGGCCTGCAGGCTGGTGTCGACGAGGTTGTCGGGCGACGCGTTCGTCGACAGCGGGCCGTGCCGGAAGGCCGCCGGGTCGCGGCCGACGATGCCGCTGCCTTCGGCGTTCGGGCCGCCGTAGTGGCCGGTGGGCAGCTTCAGGCCCAGTTGCAGTCCGACGTCGTGTTCCTCGCGCAGGCCTTGCCAGGTGACGAGGAAGCGGACGTCGCCCAGGCCCTGGATGCGCGCGGTGCTGAGCTGGTCCGGCGTGACCGGGTTGGTGGCCGACGCGTAGGTCGAGTGGCCGCGATCCACCCAGGGCACGAGCAGGCGCAGGCCCCAGTCCTCGTCCGGCGCCCAGGCGATTCCGAGCGTGGCGATGCGGGTGACCGTGTCGTGCTCGACTTCCTGGTCGCCGCCGGCGTCGTTGATCGCGGCGACGTCGGCGGTCGACACCGCCTTGCCGCCGTGGCGCAGCTGGCCCTGGTCGATGTCGTCGAACTGCAGGCCCAGGTTCCAGCCGGGCCGCGTCGGATAGCCGGTGGCGGCGTCGGTGGACAGCGAGCAGCCGCAGGTGGCGCAGGCCGAGGCGTCGCCGGCGGCGAGCGCGAGCAGGGCCGCGGGAACGAAGGCGAGAGAGCGGGCGGACGCGAGCGCGGCCGCGACGGGGGTCTTGGTCATGACGATTCTTCGGGTTCGAGCGACCGACGCGTCCGCGGCGGAGGGCGGGTGCGCGTCGGCGCGAGATCGGTGGACGCCCGCGCGCCGGCGGGCGGGTTCAGTCGGCGGTCGGCATGGCCGTCGGGCCGATGCCGGTGCCGGATCTCAGGCGAAGAACGGCGGCGCGCGCGGCTGCGCGGTCGTCCAGACGGCATTGGCCCGCGGCGCGCGCACGAACGCGGCCGGCCGGGCGCGGAAGGCGATGGCCGAGCCCGGGCTGGCTTGCCGCGCATCGGGCGGTGGCGCGAGATCGGCGTGCAGCGCGCAGTACGGGCAGTGCTCGAAGGCGTGCGGCGTGGCGGGCGAGCCGTCGTCGGTGGTGGCCGGCCTCGATAGCGCGGGCGACGTCGCCGAGCAGACCTGGTCCCACAGCTGCCCGCGCGAGGCCGACAGCAGGCCCGTGATCGACGGCGCGAAGGTCACCGCCAGGATCGCGAACAAGGCGATCCAGCGGGAGACGGTGCGGCGGCCGCGGCGGGTGGGCATGGCACGATTCTAGGCGCGCGTGCCGGGTGCCGTCACCTCCCGGCCCGCCGCTTGCCACGGCCGGGTCGGCCTTCACCACGCCCGGGAATCCGCATGAGTCGCCCCATCGAAGACTACGCGCTGATCGGCAACCAGGAGACCGTCGCCCTCGTCGCGCGCGATGGCTCGATCGACTGGATGGGCATGCCGCGCTTCGACAGCCCGCCGTGCTTCGCCGCCCTGCTGGGCACGCCGGATCACGGGCGCTGGCTGATCGCGCCGGTGGCCGACGCGGTCGGCGTGACGCGCGCGTACCGCGACGGCTCCACGGTGCTCGAGACGCGCTTCGGGACGCCGGAGGGCGAGGTCGTCGTCATCGACTTCATGGGCCGCCGCGACGGCGTCTGCGACCTGGTGCGCATCGTGCGCGGCGTGCGCGGGCGCGTCGCGCTGCGCACCGAACTCGTCGTGCGCTTCGACTACGGCGCCGTCGTGCCCTGGGTCTCGCGCCAGGACGACGGCCGCCTGCACTTCACCGCCGGCCCGGACCGCCTCACGCTGGCGACGCCGCTGGAGCTGCGCGGCGAGGGCCTGCGCACCGTCGGCGAGTTCGAGCTCGCGCCGGGCGAGCAGCTCGCGTTCACGCTGACGTGGCAGCCGTCGTGGCGCGACGACCTGCCCGCGCCCGACGCGGCCGAGGCGCTCGCGCGGGTGCAGTCGCAATGGGAGGCGTGGTCGTCGCGGCTGCCGCAGGGCGACGCGGTGTCGGAGGCGGTGCGGCGCTCGCTGGTCACGCTCAAGGCGCTGGCGCACTGGCAGACGGGCGGCATCGTGGCCGCGGCCACGACCTCGTTGCCCGAGAAGATCGGCGGCGTGCGCAACTGGGACTACCGCTACTGCTGGCTGCGCGACGCCACCTTCACGCTGTATGCGTTGCTGGGCTCGGGCTTCATCGACGAGGCCGAGGCCTGGCGCGCGTGGCTGGTGCGCGCGGTGGCGGGCAGTCCCGACGACCTGCAGATCATGTACGGCGTGGCCGGCGAGCGCCGGCTGGTCGAATACGAGGTGCCGTGGCTGCCCGGCTACGCGTATTCGGCGCCGGTGCGCGTGGGCAACGCCGCCGCGGGCCAGGTGCAGCTGGACGTCTATGGCGAGGTGCTGGACGCGATGTACGTCGCGCGCCGCGCCGGCCTGGCGTACGACGCCACGAGCTGGTCGCTGGAGCGCGCGCTGGTGCGGCATCTCGAGACGATCTGGGACCAGCCCGACGACGGCATCTGGGAGGTGCGCGGCGGCCGCCGCCACTTCACGCACTCGAAGGTGATGGCCTGGGTCGCGTTCGACCGCGCCGTGCGCTCGGCCACCGAGTTCGGCCTCGAGGGCCCGGTCGACCACTGGCGCGCGATCCGCGACGCGATCCACGAGCAGGTGTGCGAGCGCGGCTTCGATCCGGCGCAGGGCGCGTTCGTGCAGTCGTACGGATCGGGCGCGCTCGACGCGAGCCTGCTGCTCGCGCCGCTGGTCGGCTTCCTGCCGCCCGACGATGCGCGCATGCGCGGCACGGTCGCGGCGATCGAGCGCCGCCTGCTGCGCGACGGCCTGGTGCTGCGCTACGACACCGGCGACGGCAAGGACGGCCTGCCGCCCGGCGAAGGCGCGTTCCTCGCGTGCAGCTTCTGGCTGGCCGACAACTACCTGCTGCAGGACCGCATCGACGAGGCGCAGGCGCTGTTCGACCGCCTGCTGGGCTTTCGCAACGACGTCGGCCTGCTGGCCGAGGAGTACGACCCCGTCGCGCGGCGCCAGCTCGGCAACTTCCCGCAGGCGTTCTCGCACCTGGCGCTGATCAACACGGCCACGGGCCTCGCGGGGCGCCGCGGCACGGCGCACCAGCGCGCGTCGGGCAGCAGCCGCACCGAGGACGCGCCGGTGTCCCGTGCGGGACGGCCCGACGGCGCGACCGGTGTTTGAATGACGGCACCGCGATCGCATCGACGATCGCCAACGTGGAGCCACCCCATGACCGCCGACTACTCGACGAAGACGCGCGACCTGCTGCAACGCCTGGGCGAATTCTTCGACCAGCACATCTACCCGAACGAGGAGCGCTACGTGCGCGAGGTCGACGCCAACCGGCGCGCCGGCGACGCGTGGATTCCCTCGAAGGTCATCGACGAGCTCAAGCCGATCGCGCGCCGCGCGGGCCTGTGGAACCTGTTCCTGCCGCATCCGTACGAAGGGCAGGGCGGCATCTCCAACCTCGACTACGCGCCGCTGTGCGAGCAGATGGGCCGCGTGATGTGGTCGGCCGAGGTGTTCAACTGCTCGGCGCCCGACACCGGCAACATGGAGACGCTGGAGCGCTACGGCACCGAGCAGCAGAAGGCGCGCTGGCTGCGGCCGCTGCTGGACGGCGAGATCCGCTCGGCCTTCCTGATGACGGAGCCCGCGGTGGCGTCGTCGGACGCCACCAACATCCAGTGCTCGATCCGGCGCGAGGGCGACGAGTACGTCATCAACGGCCGCAAGTGGTTCAGCTCCGGCGCGGGCAACCCGCGCTGCGCGATCTTCATCGTGATGGGCAAGACCGACCCCGACGGCCCGCGCCACGCGCAGCAGTCGATGGTGCTGGTGCCGCGCGACGCGCCGGGCGTCACCGTCGTGCGTCCGCTGACGGTGTTCGGCTACGACGACGCGCCGCACGGCCACATGGAGGTGACGCTGGAGAACGTGCGCGTGCCGGTGTCCAGCATCCTGCTGGGCGAGGGCCGCGGGTTCGAGATCGCGCAGGGCCGGCTCGGGCCGGGCCGCATCCACCATTGCATGCGCTCGATCGGCACGGCCGAACGCGCGCTCGAATCCATGGTCGACCGCTTGTCCGAGCGCATCGCGTTCGGCCGGCCGCTGTCCGAGCAGTCGATCTGGCACGAGCGCATCGCCGAGTCGCGCTGCCTGATCGACCAGGCGCGGCTGCTCACGCTCAACGCCGCGCACCGGATGGACACGGTGGGCAACAAGGAAGCCCGCGCCGAGATCGCGATGATCAAGGTGGTGGCGCCCAACATGTCGTGCAAGGTGGTCGATTGGGCGATCCAGGCGCACGGCGCCGCGGGCGTCAGCGGCGACTTCTGGCTCGCCGACGCCTATGCGCAGCAGCGCACCGTGCGCATCGTCGACGGGCCCGACGAGGTGCACCGCAACGCGATCGCCAAGCTGGAGATCGCCAGGCGCGCGGCGCTGCGGCGCGCGGGCTGATCAGCGCTGGCCGTTGTCGGGGCGGCGTTCGCCGCCGCCTTGCCGCTGGCCCGGATTGCCGCGCTGCTCGCCGCCTTGCGGGCGCATCTGCGGCTGCGCGCGCATCTCCTGCGCGGGCCGCGCGCGTTCGACCTGCGGCTCGCCGAAGCCGCCCGGGCGCGGCGTGGCCGCGGTCGGCGGCATGCCGTGGTTGCTGCCCATGCGCTGTTCGGGGATGCCGATCGCGCGCTGCTCGTGGTTCATCTGCGCGGGCGTCGGGTTCGGGTGCTGCGCGCCCTCGAAGCGCCGCTCGCTCGCGGTGGGGCGTGCGTGCCACGGGGAGTTGCCGCCGTTGAAGCTCTCGGCGTGGACGGGGCGCTGCGGCACCGGCGCGCGGTAGACGTTGTTCACGCGGCCCGCGGGGATGTTGTTGACGGCCGAGTTGTAGCGGAAATGCCCGCGGTCCCAGCGTCCGCCGTCGTAGCCGTGGCCGATGTAGCCGTAGCCGTAGTTGATGCCGCCGTAGTAGCCCACGTGCGGGCCCCAGTAGCCGCGGTGCCAGACGTAGCCGCCGTCGAGGAACAGCCAGTAGCCCGGCGTCCAGAGCAGGCCGACGGCGGGCGGCAGCACCCAGGTGCCGGGCACCCAGAGGTAGTCGCCGCTGGCCGGATCCCAGGCCCAGTAGCCCGGCGTCCAGATGTAGCCGTCGCCGGGGATCGGCGGCTGCGCGTAGAGCGGCAGCGCCGGCGGCGCGATGGTCACGGAGACGGAGACCGCCGACCAGGCGGCCAGCGGCGCCGCCAGGGCGAGGACGAGCGCGAGCGTCGCGCGTCGGACGGGATTCTTGGTCATGGATGAAGCCCTCTCGTGATGTCGTGCGGCATGCCATGCGGCCGTGCCCGGCAGTCTACGCGGCAATCGGCGGACCTGCCGAGCTGGCGCCGTTCCTCAGCGCACCGCCTCGATCGGGTTGCCGTACAGCGGCTTCGCGCCGAACTGCGTGCTGATCGCGTACGAGACCGCGCAGGCGAGCATCACCGGCACGGTCAACTGGAACTCGTTGGTCATCTCCAGCACCATCGTGATGGCCATCAGCGGCGCGTGCGTCGCGGCGGTGAGCACCGCGGCCATGCCGATCACGACCAGCGAGCGCGGGTCGCCCACCCACGCGGTGGGCAGCCACAGCGCGGCGACCTGCGCCAGCACGCCGCCGGCCGCCGCGCCGACGAACAGCGAGGGCGTGAACATGCCGCCGATCGCGCCGCTGCCCGAGCTCCACGACGTCGCGACCGCCTTGGTGACCAGGATCAGCGCCAGCCACTGCCAAGTGTCGGTGCCCGCCAGCGCGCGCGACACCACGCTGTAGCCGTTGCCCCAGACCTCTGGCACGAAGGCCGACAGCCCGCCCACCAGCAGCCCGCCCAGCCCCAGCCGCAGCGCGGGCGAGCGGATGCGGCCGAACAGCGCGCGGCTGCGCTCGACCAGCAGCAGGAAGCCCCAGCCCAGCCCGCCGAACGCGAGGCTGGCCACCAGCGTGAACACGATGCTGGACGGCAGCATCGCGATCGGCGCGGTGGCGTACAGCGGCTTCGGGTCGACCATCACGTAGACCAGCGCGCTGGCCGTGCCCGACGCGATCAGCACCGGCGCGACCGTGTGGCGCGCGAAGAAGCCGAGCGCGAGCTCCAGCACGAACACCACGCCGGCCACCGGCGCGTGGTACGCCGCGGCGATGCCCGCGGCGATGCCGCACACCATGATCGCGCTGCGCTGCTCGGGCCGGATCGGCACGATGCGCGCGAGCCAGGCCGAGGCCCAGGCCGCGAGCTGCACCATCGGGCCCTCGCGGCCGATCGACGCGCCGGTGCCGATCGACAGCGCGGCCGACACGGTGCGCACGAGGTTCGCGCGGTCGTTCAGGTCGACCCTGCCCTGCCGCGCGGCGTCGATGTAATCGAGGTAGTGGTCGCCCTGCCTGCCGCGCGCCACCCAGCGCGCGCCGTGCTGCAGGACCAGCCCCGACAGCACGCCGCCGATGGCGCACACCAGCGGCCGCTGCCACGCGGGAATCGCGCGCGCCGCCTCGACGAGCCCGCTGCTCTGGCGCGTGGCGACCCACTCGATCTGCAGCGTCAGCCAGCGGAACGCCAGCGTCGCCGCCGCGGCGGCCGCGCCGGCCGCGGCGGCCCACAGCCACAGCCGCAGCGTGGCCGCGGTCGACGCGAGCAGCCGGAAGTGCCAGCGGTGGCGCGCGGGCGCGGGAGCGTTGGCGGCGTCGTCGGCGGCGGACATGGCCCCATTGTCGGGCCATCCGGATTCAGGCCGCGGGTGTCCTCGGTCCGGCGCCGGCGTCGTCCTGCGGCCGGCGCGCGGCCGTCGCCAGCAGCACCGCCGCGGCCGCGCCCAGCGTCGATACCCCCCAGGGGTTCTCGGCGATGCTGCCGGCCGCCTGCTGCAAGGCCTCGGGGCTGACCTGCTCGACGAAGCGCGCGAGCTCGAACACCTGGTCGCGCGTGAAGCCGGCGAGCTCGTCGATCTGCAGCGTCGAGCCGAGCGCGCTCGCGCGATCGAGCAGGCCCGCGAACGCGCCCGACGCGACCGCGACGAGCGCGAGCGGGCCCAGCGGCCGGCACAGCGTCGCGACGATGCGCGATCGCTGCACGGCGGTGGCGCCGGCGTAGAGGCGCGCGGCCAGTCGCGCGGCGCGCGAGCGCTCGCCCGGCAGCCGCGTCTCGATGCCGAGCGCGATCGCCCGGCGCGTGACCTCGGCCTCCAGGGCCGTGTCGATGTCGTTGCGCATTGTTGCTGGCTCCATGAGGGTGTCTGCAGCGATGGAGCGTCTCGGACGGGCGGGGGTTCCGCGTCCTTGCGTATGCCAATGTAAAACGCGGCGCGCTTTCAGGATCGTGAAATCGGGAGGTCACGACGCGGTCACGGAGCGGTCACACCTCGTCTAGATGATTGCCCCGGCGCGCAGCCTTGCGCGCCCTGGAGCCCGCCCATGGACGACCTCGCGATCGACGTACGCCAGCTGCACAAGACCTTCGGCGCCGCGCCCGCGCTGCGCGACGTGTCGCTGCAGGTGCGCCGCGGCGAGATGGTCGCGCTGCTCGGGGCTTCCGGCTCGGGCAAGTCGACGCTGCTGCGGCATCTGAACGGCCTGCATCGCGCGGACGCGGGCACCGAGTCCAGCGTCGCCGTGCTCGGGCGCTGCGTGCAGCAGGGCGGCCGCATCGCGCGCGACATCCGCGCCACCCGCTCGCGCGTGGCGGTGGTGTTCCAGCAGTTCAACCTCGTCGAGCGCCTGCCGGTGATGGTCAACGTGCTGGCCGGCGCGCTGCACCGGCTGCCGCTGTGGCGCGGCCTGCTGCGGCGCTTCCCGGCGGCGGAGGTCGCGCGGGCGCACGAGGCCATGACGCGCGTGGGCATCGCGCGGCTCGCGTGGCAGCGCGCGGCGACGCTGTCCGGCGGCCAGCAGCAGCGCGCGGCGATCTCGCGCGCGCTGGTGCAGGGCGCCGAGCTGATCCTGGCCGACGAGCCGATCGCATCGCTCGACCCGGAGGCCAGCCGCAAGGTGATGCAGTCGCTGGCCGACGTCAACCGCGACGTCGGCGTCACGGTGCTGGTGTCGCTGCACCAGGTCGAGTTCGCCTTCGCGTTCTGCCCGCGCACGATCGCGCTGCACGAGGGCCGCGTCGTGTTCGACGGCCCGACGCGCGCGCTGACGCCCGCGCGCCTGCGCGAGCTGTACGGCGCGCAGGTCGGCGAGCTGCTGCCTTCGCCGGCCGCGCCCGCGCCCGAGCAGATACCTGCACCCGTATTCGCCGACGTCGCGCTGCGCGTCGCCTGACCTTCCCGTCTTCCCCAACCCGAGGAGCCTGTCCATGATCCGTCGCAACGCCCTGGCCGTCTTCGCCGCCACCTCCGCGCTGTGGTTCTCCGCCGCGCACGCGCAGACCAGGGAGGTCAACTTCGGCCTCATCTCGACCGAGTCGTCGGCCAACCTCAAGAGCGCCTGGCAGCCGCTGCTGGACGACATGGGCAAGCAGACGGGCCTGAAGATCAACGCGTTCTTCGCCACCGACTACGCCGGCGTCATCGAGGCGATGCGCTTCAACAAGGTGCAGGTCGCGTGGATGGGCAACAAGTCGGCGATGGAGGCGGTCGATCGCTCGGGCGGCGAGATCTTCGCCAAGATCGTGGCCAAGGACGGCAGCGAGGGCTACTACGGCCTGATGATCGTCAACAAGGACAGCCCCATCAAGACGCTGGACGACGTGTGGAAGAACCACGCCAGCCTGACGCTGGGCTTCGGCGACCCGAACTCCACCAGCGGCACCGCGGTGCCTTCGTTCTACGCCTTCGGCCCGGCCAAGGTCGACCCGCTCAAGGACTTCAAGCGCACCGTGCGCGCCAGCCACGAGACCAACCTGCTGGCCGTCGTCAACAGGCAGGTCGACGTCGCCACCAACAACACCGAGAACATGCAGCGCTTCGAGCAGACGCATCCGGAGCAGGCCAGGCAGGTGCGCGAGATCTGGCGCTCGCCGCTGATCGCCAGCGACCCGCTGGTGTGGCGCAAGGACCTCGACGACGGCACCAAGAAGCAGATCCGCGACTTCCTGCTGTCGTACGGCAAGGACGCGCGCGAGAAGGCCATCCTCGCCAACATCGAGTACAGCGGCTTCCGCGCGTCGTCCAACGCGCAGCTGATCCCGATCCGCCAGATCGAGCTGGCGCGCGCCCGCGCCGCCGTCGAGGCCGACACCACGCTCAGCGCCGCCGACAAGGCCAGGAAGCTGGCCGACATCGACGCGCGCCTGGCCGAGCTGGGCCGCCAGGTCGCCAGCGCGAAGTGACGCGGCGCTGACGACGTGGCCGCGAGCAGTCCGACCCTTCCCGCGGCCGCGCCCGTCGCGCCGCCGCGCGCATCGCTGCGCAAGCTGCTGGCCTGGGGCCTGCTGCTCGCGCTGCTGGCGGGCAGTTGGAAGGGCGCGGACATGCGGCCGCTGGAGCTGATCCGCTCGAGCGGCAACATCGCGCAGTTCGTCGACGGCTTCTTCCCGCCGCAGGCCACCGACTGGGGCGACGACCTGAAGGAGCTGCTGGTCACCTTCGAGATCGCGCTGTGGGGCACGGCGCTCGCGGTCGCTTGCGCGATCCCGCTCGGCCTGCTCGCGTCGTCCAACATCGCGCCCTGGTGGATACGGCAGCCGGTACGCCGCGTGCTGGACTGCTGCCGCGCGATCAACGAGATGGTGTTCGCGCTGCTGTTCGTGTCGGCGGTCGGCCTGGGGCCGTTCTCCGGCGTGCTGGCGCTGTGGGTGCACACGACCGGCGTGCTGGCCAAGCTGTTCTCGGAGGCGGTGGAGGCAATCGACCCGCGCCCGGTCGAAGGCATCCGCGCAACCGGCGCGCACCCGCTCAACGTCGTGCTGTACGGCGTGATCCCGCAGGTGGTGCCGCTGTGGGTGTCCTACGCGCTGTACCGCTTCGAGTCCAACGTGCGCTCGGCGTCGGTGCTGGGCATCGTCGGCGCGGGCGGCATCGGCGCGGTGCTGTGGGACGTCATCCGCGCCTTCGAGTACGGCAAGACGGCCTTCGTGCTGATCCTCCTGGTCGTGTCGGTGACGCTGATCGACATGGCCTCCGCCCAGGTGCGCAAGCGCCTGATCTGAAACCGACACCTCATCCATGCCCTCCGACATCCTCGAACGGATCGAGCACTGGTTCGCGCTGCACGGCGCGACCTCCTACGAAGGCAAGCGCCACGAGTCCGTCAGCGCGCTGGCCCATGCGCTGCAGTGCGCGCAGCTGGCCGAGGACGCGCGCGCCGACTCGCAGCTCGTCGCCGCCGCGCTGTTGCATGACGTCGGCCATTTCGTCGCGATCAACGAGGTCGGCGCGATGGCGGACGTCGACGACGCGCACGAGCTGCGCGGCGTCGCCGTCCTGGTGCGCGACTTCCCGCCCGCCGTCGTCGAGCCGATCCGCCTGCACGTGGCCGCCAAGCGCTACCTCACTGCGACCGAGCCCGCCTACCTGCGCGGCCTGTCGCCGGCCTCCGTGCATTCGCTCGCGCAGCAGGGCGGCCCGCTGCGCGGCGGCGAGATCGCCCGCTTCGAGGCGCAGCCCTTCGCCGAGGACGCCGTGCGCCTGCGGCGCTGGGACGACCTGGCGAAGACGCCCGGCCGCGCGACGCCCGGGCTGGACTACTACCTCGCGGTGCTCGACGAGGTGCGCGTGCCGGCCCGGCCGCTGGCCGAACACTGAGCGGCGCGGGGCCCGCGACCCGCGGGTCAGAACGTGTAGGAGGCCCCGATGGTGAACATCGGCCCGACCGCGCCGTCCTGGTGGTAGGACGGGTTGTACGGCGCGCCGCCCTGTTCCGCGCCGTTGCCCGGGGCGCCGAAGGTCTGCAGGTCGTACGGCGCCTTCCGGTTGAGGAGGTTGGTGACGCTGGCGTGCAGCTGCAGGTGGCTGTCCCAGCTGTAGCGCGCCACCACGTTGAGCTCGGTGAACGAGGGCACGTGGCAGAACTTCGAGGGCACGTTGCCGTCGGGGAACACGCTGGACAGCGCGGAGGCGCAGTCCGGGATGCCCTCGCTGGGGTCGGTGACGCTGAAGTGCGAGATGTAGTTGAGCGTGCCCGCGATCTCGAACGGCCCCTTGCCCCAGGTCAGCGTGAACGCGCCGCGCGTGCGCGGCGTGCCGGTGTCCTCCGAGACGAAGGCCGGGCCGTGCGTGCCGGCCAGGTGGTAGCGCACGCCCTGCGCGGTCAGGTCGTACTGCAGCATGTAGCTCACCTGCAGCTCGGCCTTCAGGTTGCCGGCCTCGTGCAGGTCGTACTTGCCGACCACGTCGAGGTCGAGGCCGGACGTCGTCGTCGTGTTGGCGTTGATGAACGGGTAGGTGTCGTAGAGGATGTTCTGGTTCGCGTCGCGGTAGATGATGGTGCCCAGGCTCGCGGCGTCGTCCAGCCCGATCTGGCCGAGCTGGCCCACCGAGATGATCTGGTCGCGGATCGTGATGTGGTAGTAGTCCAGCGTCGCGGAGTAGGTCTTGTTCGGCTCGAAGATCGTGCCCAGCGTGAACGAGGTCGACTTCTCGGGCTTGAGGTGCGGCGAGGACAGCTGCAGCTCCTGCAGCGCGATGTTGCAGGGGTCGAGCATGCCCGGCGGCAGGTTGGGCTGCACGACGCCGTTGGGGCAGTACACCGGGTCGTGCAGGTTGCCGACGAAGCCGGACGTCGAGCCGGCGTCGCCGGTCTCGGCCGGGTTCGGCGCGCGGAAGCCCTTGGAGAACGTGCCGCGCATCGTGAACTCGCGCACTGGCGTGTACTTGAAGCCGGCCTTGGGCGTCGCGGACGTGCCGGTCAGGTTGTAGTGGTCGACGCGGCCGGCGACGTCCAGCTCGAGTTGCTTGGTCACCGGCGCCACGAGTTCAGCGTAGGCCGCGCTGACCGTCTGCGAGCCCTCGGCGAACGAGTAGATGCCGATCGCCTGCGAGCCGTTGACGAACGACGGCGGGAACAGTTCCTTGAGCCGGCGATGCGTGAAGTCGGCGCCGACGCTCAGGCCCAGCGGGCCGCCGTCGAGATCGGCCAGCGTGTGGCCGGCGCGCACGCTCAGGAAGGTCAGCTCGTTGGTGGATGTCGACGAGGCGCCCGGCGCCACCGCCGCGAGCGTCGCCGCGGAGTTCGCGCCGCCCACCAGGTAGGTGCCGTTGTTCAGCGCGTCCTGCAGCGCCGGGAAGTCGATGTAGTGGTAGAAGCTCGCCTTCGTGCCGACGCGCGTGTAGCCGATCGCGCCGTTGAGGTCCCAGTCGGCGATCGAGCCGGCGAGTTCCGCGACCGCGCGGTAGGAGGTCGACACGGTCGTCTGTTCGAGCGGGCCGATGTCCGGGAAGTCGTAGACGAGGTTGGCGGTATCGCCCGAGGTGTTGCCCGGGTAGGTGGCCGGCACGGTCAGCACGAACGGGAAGCTGTCCGGGAAGGCGGGCGTGGGGGCGGCGCCGGGGCCGAAGTGGAACAGGTTGACGCCGCCGCCGTTGCCGCCGGAGCCCACGCCGGTGGCCGCCGCGTTGTTGTACAGGCCGACCTGGTGCGCCTCGCTGCGCAGGATCGAGCCCGAGAAGTTCGTCTGCCAGCCGCCGCCCAGGTCCTTGGTGTAGCGGCCGAGGAAGTCCAGGTTGCTCGTCTGCGGCGACAGCGTCATGTAGGGATTGCTGTAGCCGCACTGGTCGGCCGCGGCCTGGGTCGCGGTGCATCCGGGGTAGTAGTCGACCGGCACGCCGTTGGCGTCGGTCAGGAAGCCGGTGCCGCTGCCCGCGCCGCTGGACGCGCCCGAGACGACGCCGCCGCTGGTGTACGGATAGGGGCCGGTGCCCTGCGTGAGGTTGGCGCCGCCGTAGGGCGTCCAGTCGGTGCGGGCGAGGTAGGGGCGGTTCTTCAGCAGGATCGAGTTGGCGTGGCGCGCCTCGATCGCGATGTAGCCGTTCTGGCCGTTGCGGGCCAGGTCGCCCCAGCCGGTCGAGATGCTGGCGTGCTGGGTCGCGCCGTCGCCGTGGCTGGTGATGCCGGTCTCGGCGCTCAGCGTCGTGCCGGTCAGGCTCTTCTTCAGGATCACGTTGACGACGCCGGCGATGGCGTCGGAGCCGTAGACGGCCGAGGCGCCGTCCTTGAGCACCTCGATGCGCTCGATCGCATCCATGGGGATCGACGAGATGTCGACGAAGTCGCGCTCGCCGTCGTCGGGCATCGGGTACGAGGCCATGCGGTGGCCGTCGATCAGCACGAGGGTCGCGCCGACCGTCAGGCCGCGCAACGCGACGCCGCTGCCGCCGGCGGCGAACGCGCTGGGCGCGGCCTGCGACAGCGAGCCCATGTTGTTGGCCGTGATGCCGTGCAGGACGTCGCCGATGTTGGTGTAGCCCGAGTTCTTGATGTCCTGCGCCGTCATCACCTGCACCGGGCTGGGCGTCTCGGTGTCGGTGCGGCGCACGTTCGAGCCGGTGACGATGACCTGCTGCGCCGCCGGCGCCGGGGCCGCGTCCTGCGCGTGGACGCCCTGGGCCAGCCAGACCGGCAACCCGGCGACGAGCAGCGCCGGCCGCCAGCGCGGCCGCTGCCGGACGGGGCTGGACGGGCCGTGCGCTGCGACGGCCTGGCGACGGGCGGACGATCGGACTCGACGGGTCATGGGCATTCCTTGTGGTTGTGGATCTTCAGGGTCTCTTCGAAGGGGAAAGGGTCAGCGTTCCGTCTTGAACGACGTGAACGTGCGGGTGCGCATCCGCCGGACGTCCGGGCTCAGGGCGTCGGCGACGCCCACCATCGCGCCGATCTCGGCTGCCGACGGGAAGACGGTGTGATCGCCGGCGATGGCGGGCGCGATGAACTTCCGCGATGCGAGGTTCGGGTTGGCGTAGAACACCTTGTTGGTCAACGCGGCATCGACTTCCGGGCGCAGGATGTAGTTGATCCACTTGAGCGCGTTGGCCTTGTGCGGCGCGTCCGCCGGGATCGCCATCACGTCGAAGAACAGCAGGCCGCCGGTGGCCGGCATCAGCGCGCGGACGTCCTGCCCGGTCTTGTTGTCGAGCGCGCGCCGGCGGGCGATGTTGATGTCGCCGGACCAGCCGAGGGCGACGCAGACGTGGCCGTCGGCCATGTCGTTGATGTAGCCCGAGGAGCTGAACAGCGTCACCGATGGCCGCACGGCGCGCAGCAGCGCCAGCGCCTTCGCGTAGTCGGCGGGGTCCTTGCTGTCGATCGGGCGCCCCAGGTAGTGCAGCGCCGCGGGCAGCACCTCGTCGCCGGAGTCGAGGAAGGAGACGCCGCAGGACTTCAGCTTCGAGACGTACTCGGGCTTGAACAGCAGGTCCCACGCGTTGGCGGGCATGGGCAGCGCGCCGAGCGCCGCGCGCACCTTGCCGACGTTGATGCCGACGGTGGTGAAGCCCCACAGCCAGTCGACCACGTGCGCGTTGCCCGGGTCGATGCGCGCCAGCTGCGCCGAGATCGCCGGGTCGACGTACTTCAGGTTCGGCAGCTGCGACTTGTCCAGGGGCGCGTAGAGATTGTTCTGGATCTGCGCGCGGGCCCAGCTCGACGACGGCACGACGATGTCGTAGCCCGTCTTGCCCGCCACCAGCTTGGAATGCAGGATCTCGTTGCTGTCGAAGTTGTCGTAGTGGACGTGGATCCCGGTTTCCTTCTCGAAGTTCTTCACCGTGTCGTCGGCGATGTAGTCGGACCAGTTGTAGATGTTGAGGACCTTGTCCTCGTCGCCCGCGCGCGCGGCGGCGCCGGCCAGCATGGCCGCGGACGCAACGGCGAGCAGGATGGCGACATGCAGTCGCGGCTTCATCGGACGACCTCCTTAGGTTTGCGGCGACTCGCTCGCGCCGCGGCCGCAGGCCGGGGCGACGACGCCATCGCTTGAACTTTCCGTCGCGAGCTCGCAAGTTGCGGTCCCGCAAAGTTCGGAAAATACCCTTGAAGAAGTGTTCAGTGGCGCAGGTTCATGTTCGCGACAGCTTGTCGCGGCGCGCCGACCAGGCGCCGCGCCATGGCGTCCGCTGCCCGCGTCGCCGAGGCGGGCCGATGATCGTCGCGGTGTTGGATCCGCGCCGCGCGCTGCTAACTACACGATGGAGCGGACAATCCTGTCCGCCACGGTTTTGCGGGGACCTGGGCCGTTCGCTCGATGCGGTCGCGCATGCACCACTTCGTGCCGGCGGAACGATCGTGCGACGTGCCGCCGGGCGCTGCGCATGCGCGCCTGTCCAGGATCAATGTAGCGAAAGCGACGCGCAATGTGCGCGCTGACCCGCGCAGGGTTAGCCCGCGAATACGCAACAAAATTGCGCTGGATGTGTTTCGACCGGCGTGGGATGCGAAATTGTCAGCGATTGGCGCAATTTGAAGCGGAGCGGACGCGACATCCGCCGCGCCACGCCATGGGGCGCCGCGTGCACCGCGAGTGGGCGTCGCCGTCGAGCGCGCGCGACAAGCGTCAGGCGACGCGCCGTCCCTGCGCCCAGACCTCGCGCACCACCGGCTGCCCGTCGACCTCGCGCACCCGCACGAGGTCGGCGCGCAGGCCGTTGGCGATCTCGCCGCGGTCGTCGAAGCCACAGGCGCGCGCCGGCGTGCGGCTGACGACGTTGACGGCCTCGCTGGCGGAGAAGCCGGCCTCGCGCTTCAGGATCCACGCGGCCAGCAGCAGGCTGGCGGGCACGTAGTCGGAGGACAGCGCGTCCAGCACGCCTTCGCGCGCCAGTTCCAGCGCAGCCACGTTGCCCGAGTGCGAGCCGCCGCGCACGACGTTGGGCGCGCCGGCGATGGTCGCGAGCCCGCTCGCGCGCGCGTGGCGCGCGGCCGCGAGGCTGGTGGGGAACTCGCTCATCGCCGCGCCGAGCGCGAGCGCCTCGTCGACGTGCGCCACGGTGGTGTCGTCGTGCGTGGCCAGCGCGACGCGGTGCGCGCGCGCGAAGTCGGCGAACCAGCGCCGATTCGGTTCCGCGTGCCTGGCCTGGCGCTCGGGCGCGGCCTGCATCTCGGCGGCGAACTTCTCGTTGCTCCAGCCCTTCTTGCCGGTGTAGTAGACGCGGGCGTGCTCGACGTCCGTCCACTGGCGCTGGCCGGGCGTGTGGTCCATCAGCGAGATCAGTCGCAGCCGGCGATGCTGGCGGAACGGCTCGAACAGCTCCAGCGCGTTCGGCGCGGGCAGCTCGGCGCGCACGTGGATGTGGTGGTCGACGCGCAGCGAGCCGGCCTCGTCGAGACGGTCGAGCGCGCGCAGCAGCTCGCTCTGGTCGCGCGAGCGGAAGCCCTCGTCGTACGGGTCGCCGACGCCGATCGCGTCCAGCACGGTGGTGATGCCCGCGGCCGCGACCTCGCCGTCGTGCGCCTGCACGGCGGCCTGCATCGGGAACGTCACCTTGGGGCGCGGCATCACGTGGCGCTCGAGGTTGTCGGTGTGCACCTCCACCAGGCCGGGCAGCAGGAAGTCGCCCTGCAGGTCCTGCGCGGACGGCAGCCCGGTCGGGCCGCTGGCGACCGCGGCGATGCGGCCGTCGCGCACCACGACGTGGCCGTGGATCGTCTCGTGGCCGAGCACGACGCGGGCGTTGCTGAGGACGACATCGTTCATGGCGTTTTCCGTTCAACCGAGTTCGACGCAGCGGTCCGCGACGGCGTCGCGCACCTCCTCGTCATGGAAGATGCCCACGACGGCCGCGCCCTGCGCCTTGGCCTCGTGGACGAGGTCGACGACGACGCGCCGGTTGGCCGCGTCCAGCGAGGCGGTGGGTTCGTCCAGCAGCAGCAGGCGCGCCGGCTGCACGAAGCCGCGCGCGATGTTGACGCGCTGCTGCTCGCCGCCGGAGAACGTGGCCGGCGGCAGGTCCCACAACGCCGGCGGCAGGTTCAGGCGCGCGAACAGGCCGCGGGCGACCTCGCGCGCCGCGTCCAGGCGCGCCTCGTGCGCGGCGTCGTCGAGGTCGTCCGACGCGGGTGCGGGATCGGCGTCGACCAGGCGTTGCGCGACGACGTCCAGCGCCGGCACGCGCGGCGCGGCGCGCAGGAACTGGCTCACGTAGGCGATGTCGCGGCGGCGCAGGGCCAGCATGCGCTGCGGCGTGGCGGCGGCGATGTCGACGAGGCCGTCGGACGATTCGAAGCGCAGCGCGCCGGCGTCGGCGCCGTAGCTGCCGAACAGGCACTTCATCAGCGTCGACTTGCCGCGGCCCGATGCGCCGACCAGCGCGACGCATTCGCCGGCGTGGACGTCCAGCGCGGTGTCCTGCAGCACCTGCAGGCGCGCGCCGCCGCGCAGGTGCAAGGTGAAGTGCTTGGCGAGGCCGCGCACGGACAGTCGCGGCGTGGAGGCGTCGTTCATGGCATCACCACCGAGGAGACCAGCAGTTGCGTGTAGGGATGTTGCGGGTCGTCGAACACGCGGTCGGTGAGGCCCTGCTCGACGATCCGGCCGTGGCGCATCACCAGCGTGCGCTGCGCGAGCAGGCGCGCGACGCCGAGGTCGTGCGTGACGATCAGCGCGCACAGGTGCATGCGCGTCGTCAGCGTGCGGATCAGGTCCAGCAGGCGCGCCTGCACGGAGACGTCCAGGCCCGAGGTCGGCTCGTCCAGCAGCACCAGCCGCGGCCGCGTGACCAGGTTGCGCGCGATCTGCAGGCGCTGGCGCATGCCGCCGGAGAACGCTCGCGGCGAGTCGTCGATGCGCGCGGTGTCGAGCTCCACGCGCTCCATCCAGCGCTGCGCGTCGGCGCGCAGCCGGCCGTAGTGACGCTCGCCCTGGCCCATGAGGCGCTCGCCGATGTTGGCGCCGGCGCTGACGTCCAGCCGCAGGCCGTCGCTCGCGTTCTGCTCGACGAAGCCCCACTCGGTGCGCGCGAGCACGCGCTGCTGGCGCTCGGTGAGCGCGTGCACGTCGAGCCAGCGGTCGCCGGCGTCGCGGTAGTGCACCTGGCCGCGCGTCGGCGCGATGCGGCCGGCGATGCAGTTGAGCAGCGTCGACTTGCCCGAGCCCGATTCGCCGACGATGGCGACGACCTCGCCGGGCCAGAGATCGAGCTCGGCGTCGCGTACGGCATGGCGCTCGTCGCGCGCGGCGGCGAAGCGATGCGAGAGGCCGCGCACGCGCAGCAGCGGTTCCATGGCCTCAGTCATGGCGATGTCCCTGGTCGACGCGATCGGCGCACCAGTCGGTGTCCGAGCAGCTCCAGCGCACGCGGCCGTCGGCGTCGGCGATCTCGTCGAGGAAGCTCGCCGTGTCGCCGCAGCGCTCGCAGGCGTGGCCGTGCGGCTCGATGCGGAACGGGTGATCCTCGAAGTCCAGGCTGCGCACGTCGGTGTACGGCGGGATCGCGTACAGCCGCTTCTCGCGGCCGGCGCCGAACAGCTGCAGCGCGGGATTCATGTGCATCTTCGGGTTGTCGAACGCGGGGATGGGCGAGGGCGACATCACGTAGCGGCCGTCCACCTTCACCGGGTAGTCGTAGCTCGTCTCGACGCGGCCCCACTGCGCGAGGTCCTCGTACAGCTTGACGTTCATCAGCCCGTATTCCTCCGCTGCGTGCAGCCGGGCCGTCTCGGCACGGCGCGGCTCCAGCCGGTACAGCGGCTCGGGCTGCGGCACCTGGTAGACCAGCACCTGGCCCGCGGCCAGCGGCGTCTCCGGGATGCGGTGGCGCGTCTGGATCAGCGTCGCCTCGCGGGTGCGCGTGGTCGTGCGCACGCCGGTCGTGCGGGCGAAGAACTGGCGGATGTTGACGGCGTTGGTGGTGTCGTCGCTGCCCTGGTCGATCACCTTGAGCACGTCGTCGCGGCCGATCACCGCGGCCGTCACCTGGATACCGCCGGTGCCCCAACCGTAGGCCAGCGGCATCTCGCGCGAGCCGAACGGCACCTGGTGGCCCGGGATCGCCACGGCCTTGAGCAGCGCGCGGCGGATCATCTTCTTCGTGCGCTCGTCCAGATACGCGAAGTTGTAGCCCTGCGCGATGTCGCTCATCCGGCGTCTCCTTCGCGAGCGACTTCCACGGCCCGCGCATGCACGTCCTCGCGCAGCTTGCGAATGAGCTGCAGCTCCGACTCGAAGGTCACGTAATGCGGCAGCTTCAGGTGCTGCACGAAGCCCGAGGCCTCGACGCTGTCGCCCTGCGGCAGCGCGAACTCCTGCTGCTGCGCGGGGCTGGACGCGTCCTCGCCGAACTCCGCGGCGCGCAGCGCGCGGTCGACCAGCGACATCGCGATCGCCTTGCGCTCGCCGCGCCCGAACACCAGGCCCTGGCCGCGCGTGAACACCGGCGGCACCTGCGCGCTGCCGACGAACTGGTTGATCATCTGGCACTCGGTGAGCTCGACCTCGCCGATCTCGATCGCGAAGTCCAGCTCGTCGGGCACCAGCTCGACCGCGACCTTGCCGCTGCGCAGGTCGCCCGCGAACGGGTGCGTGTGCGCGTAGCCGCGCTGCGTCGAGTAGCCCATGCCCAGCACCCAGCCCTCGTCGGCGCGCGCCAGCATCTGCAGCCAGCCGGTGCGCGGCAGCGGGTAGGCGGGCGGGTCGCGGGTGATGTCCGGCGGCTCGGGGTCGCCGTCCGACGGCTCGCACGGTTCGACCAGGCCCTCGCGCGCGAGCTGCGACAGCGCGTTGGGTATCGGCTCGGGTATCGCATTCGAAGCGGGCGCCGCGTCGACCGGCGCGCCGGCCGGCGCCGCGAAGTCGAGCAGGCGCTGCGTGTAGTCGAAGGTCGGGCCCAGCAGCTGTCCGCCGGGCAGGTCCTTGAAGATCGCGCAGACGCGGCGCGCCACGTGCATGCGATCGGTGTCGACCGGCTCGCTGTACGCGAAGCGCGGCAGCGTCGTGCGGTAAGCGCGCAGCAGGAACGCGGCCTCGATGGCGTCGCCGCAGGCCTGGCGCAGCGCCAGCGCGGCCAGCGGCGGGTCGTACAGCGAGGCCTCGGCCATCACGCGGCCCACCAGCAGGCCCAGCTGCTGCTCGATCTGTTCGACCGCCAGTTCGGACACGGCGGCGTCGCCGCGGCGCGCGGCCGCGAGCAGGCGGCGCGAGGCCTCGATGGCGCGTTCGCCGCCCTTGACCGCGATGTACATGTCAGCCCTCGCTTTCGATGCGGGTGCTGCGCGGGATCGCGGCCAGGCGCGTGCCGCACGCGAGCACGAGGTCGACGCCGCGTGGCAGCTCGACGCGCAGCGCGGCGCGCCATCGCCAGAATGCGGCGGGCAAGCCGACGACCGCGAGGTCGCGCGTGGTCTCGATGCCGGCGCCGCGCAGCTTGAGCGCGACGGCGCCGGGCAGCGGCTGCTCGGACAGCGCGTCGACCTCGACGAACAGCGTCGCGCCGGACTGCGGGGCGTCGTCGGTGCCGAGATCCAGCGCGCTCCACAGCGCGGCGTCGACGTCGCGCGCCAGCGCCGCGGTCATCGAGGCGGCCTGCGGGACGGCGCGCGCGCCGGTGTGGAAGCGCAGCCAGGCACGCGCGTCGTCGGTGCCGAGCGCGCCGGCGAGGTGGACGGGGGTATCGGCGTCGAGCAGCGTCAGCAGCGTCGCGGCGAGCGCGACGTCCATGGGCGGACGCGGATCGGCGTCCCGCGGCGCAAGGCCGTCGATGGCTGCGTCGGGCAGTGCGTGCACGCGTCCGGGCTCGGACATCGCGCCCAGCAGCGCGCGGAACGTCTGCTGCGCGCCGTGCACCGGCTCCGCAAAGCCGCTGGCCATGCGGGCGAGGAGGGCGCTCATCGGGAAGCCTCCGGCCTGCGGCCTGCGGCGCGAGCGCGCTTCGGAGCGGCCGGGCACGCGCTCATGCTGCGATCTCCGAGGCGAGCGTGTCGAACGAGACGCGCGAGCTCGCGATGCGCGCGGCGTCCGCGGCGCGGCGGCGCGCGGTCGCGGCGGCCAGCGGGGCGACGACGTCGCGCATCAGCGCGTCGTGGTGCTCGGGCTGCTGCAGCAGCGCGTCGAAGCGGGCGACCCACTCGGCGCGCGCCTCGTCGCGCCCCAGCACGTAGCCGACGCCCGCGGCGACGTTGCCGCCGATACCCTGGTGGCGTACCACGCAGCGCGTGACGGTGGCGTCGCCGACGTTGAAGCGGTCGCCGCGGTTGCCGATGCGGGCGCGTACCATCGTCAGGCCGGTCTCGGGGGCGCGCAGGCGGGTGAACGCGGCGTCCTGCAGCGCGGCGGCGTGGCGCTCGAGCAGCTCGCGCGGCGCCTGCGCCAGCACCGCCAGCCAGCGTTGGCGCGCCTGGATGGCGGCGGTGTCCCGGGTGGTGTCGGTCATGCGGACGTCATCTAGATGACTGAAGATGCAGGCCAGTATCGACAGACCCGATGACAGTTTCTTGACCCTCCGGTGACGACATGCTCAAGGACGGCAGCGCCTCAGCTTCCGCGGTTCTCGACGCGAACGACGCCGGCGTCGCGCGCTGGCAGGCGATCGCCGCGCGGCTGCGCGACGACATCCTCGCCGGCCGCGTCGCGCCCGGCGAACGCCTGCCCAACGAGACGGCGCTGGCCGGGCGCTTCGGCGTCAACCGCCACACGCTGCGCCAGGCCGTGCAGGCGCTGGTGCGCGAGGGGCACCTGAACGTGCGCCAGGGCAGCGGCACCTTCGTGCGCGAGCTGGTGCTGGACTACGCGCTGCAGCGCCGCACGCGGCTCAGCGAGAACCTTGCGCGCATGGGCGAGACGGCGGGGCGCGAGCTGCTGTCGCACGCCGTCGCGCCCGCGGGCGAGTGGGCCGAGGCGCTGAAGGTGTCCGCGCGTTCCCGGGTCGTCGTGCTCGAGACGCGCTCGTCGGTGCGCGGCCGCCGCGTCGGGCTGTCGACCGCGGCGTTCCCGTGCCCGCGCCTGGCCGGCATCGCCGCGCCCGTCGCGCGCCACGGCAGCGTCACGCGCGCGCTGGCGGAGCTGGGCGTGGCCGACTACACGCGCTCGCGCAGCGTCGTGTCCACGCGCCTGCCCACGCAGGCCGAGGCCGACACGCTGGCGCGGCCGATGTCGCAGCCGGTGCTGGTCGTGCACTACGTCAACGTCGACCGCGACGGCGTGCCGGTGGAGGCCGGCAGCACGCTGTTCGCGGCCGACGCGGTGCAGCTGGTGGTCGAGCCGGACGCGCTCGCATGAGCGTGCGCTACGCGCTTTATTTCGCGCCCGCCGCGCGGCACCCGCTGTGGAGGGCGGGCTGCCGCTGGCTTGGCCGCGATCCCGAATCGGGCGCGCGGGGCGAGGGCGGTCCGCATCGCGGCGACCCGCGCCGCTACGGCTTCCACGCGACGCTGAAGCCGCCGTTCGCGTTGCGCGAGGGGATGTCGCGGTCGCAGTTGCTGGCCGCGCTGTCACGCTTCGCCGACGAGCGCGCGCCGTTCGCGATGCCCGCGCTGGCGGTCGCCACGCTGGGCGGCTTCGTCGCGCTGCGGCCGGTCGACGCCGACGCGACCGCGCCCGGCCGGCCGCTGCGCCAGCTGGCCGACGACTGCGTGCGCCTGTTCGACGAGTTCCGGCAGCCCGCGTCGCCCGAGGAGACGGCACGGCGACTCGGCGCCGATCTCGATCCGCAGCAGCGGGCGAATGTCGCGCGCTGGGGCTATCCGCACGTCTTCGAGCACTGGCGCTTCCACATGACCCTGGGCGATGCGCTGCCGCGCGACGCCGAGGGCGATCGCGCGCGCGACGAACTGCTGCACGCGGCGCGTCGCGACTTCGCCGCCGCGCTGGCCGCGCCGCTGCGCTGCGACGGCGTCGCGCTGTTCGTCGAGGACGCGCCCGGGGCCGACTTCCGGCTGCTGCGGCGCTTCGATTTCGCGCGATGAGCGACGCCGCGCTGCCACCGATCGCCGATGCGCATCGGCTGATCGTCGTCGTCGGGCCGTCCGGCGCCGGCAAGGACAGCGTGCTGCGCGGCTGGCGCGCGTCGCTGGGCGCGGACGCGCCAGCGGTCGCGCGCCGCGTGATCACGCGGGCGCCCGACGCCACCGAGCCACACGAGGCCGTCACGCCCGCCGACTTCGCCGGGCTGCGCGAGCGCGGCCTGCTCGCGACCTGGTGGCAGGCGCACGGGCTGGACTACGGCGTGCGCCGCAGCGAGCTCGAGCCGCTGGCCGGCGGCCGCTGGGTCGTGCTCAACGGCTCGCGCGCGCACCTGCCCGCGCTGCGCGCGCAGGCGCCGGGGCTGCGCGTCGTGTGCGTGAGCGCGTCCGCGCACGTGCGCGCGTCACGCCTGGCCACGCGCGGGCGCGAGGGCGCGGACGCGCGCGACGCCCGCCTGGCGCGGACGATCGCGACGCCCGTCGAGGCCGACCTGCACCTGGTCAACGACGGCGACCTGGGCGAGTGCGTGGCCGCGCTGTCGCGCTGGTGCGCCGCCCTGCGGTCCGGCGCTGCGGGCGATCGTTAGGCGCGACCCGCCGCGGCTCGCCCTGGGGCCGGAATGTGCGGGATGCACGGTTCGCCGACTTGCGGGCCCCGAGGCGCGGCGCGCACCGCACTTGGGCACGCCCCACCCGCCGGCAGGCACTGGAAACCTGCTGTTCGTCGCAATGACGACACGGACGGCGGGCCGTGTTGCTAGATTGGTTCGGTCGGCATCCGTCGCGCGGTTCTCGTTTTGTGAATGGTCGAGCAGATGCATTTGCAACTAGACAACAAGGGTCCCAAGCACGAACAACTTGCGCGCTCCCTGCGGCAGGCGATTCGCAGCGGCCAGCTCCGGTCGGGCAGCAAGCTCCCGTCGACGCGGATGCTGTCCGAGAACCTCGGGCTGTCGCGCAACACGGTCCTGCGCGCGTACGAGCAGCTTCGCATCGAGCGGCTCGGGGTCATGCGCGAGGGCTCGGGCACCTACGTCAGCGACGTGCCGGCCACGCACGTGCCGGTGGCGGTGCCCAGGCATGTCGAGGCGCAGTCGGCCTACGCCGCGCGGATGCGCGGCCTGCCGCCCTTGACGCTCGCCGGCAGCGCGCCCGAGCTGCGCTACGACCTCCAGTACGGCGCGCCGCTGGTCAACACGAAGCTGGTCAGCGCGTGGGGCACGGCGCTCGCGACCGCGGCGGCGACCACGAGCCCGGGGTATCCGCCCGCGCAAGGCCTGCCGGAGCTGCGCGAGGCCATCGCCCGGTTCCTCGCGACCTGGCGCGGCGTCGTCGCGGACCCGCGCGACATCGTCGTCGTCAGCGGAACGCAGCAGGCCCTGTCGCTGGTGGCGCGGATCCTGCTCGACGTGGGCGCGACGGCGGCCATGGAGGACCCGCACTACGAACTGGCGTCGCACGGCCTGCGCGCCCATGGCGCCGACGTCGTGGGCGTGCGCACCGACGACGAGGGCCTGGTCGTCGACGAGCTGCCGCGGGCCGCCCGGCTGGTGCACGTGACGCCGTCGCACCAGTTCCCGTCCGGCAGGACGATGTCGCTGCGGCGCCGGCGGCAGCTCCTGGCGTTCGCCGAGGAGCACGCGAGCTGGATCTTCGAGGACGACTACGACGGCGAGCTGAGCTACAGCGCGACGCCGATCCCGGCGCTGCGGTCCCTGGACACCGGCGACCGCGTGATCTACGTCGGCAGCTTCTCGAAGATGATGTTTCCCTCGCTGCGCCTGGCCTACGTCGTCTGCCCGGCGGGCCTGCGCAAGGATCTCGTCCGCGCCAAGATGCTGGAGGACCTGGGCTGTCCCGCCATCGAGCAGGCGGCGATGAACCTGCTGTTCCGGCGCGGCGTCTTCGACCGGCATCTCGGCGCCACCGTGCTCGAGCTGCGGCGGCGGCGCTCGGCCCTGTTCGCCGGGCTGGCGCGCCACGCCGCGGGACTCATCCAGGCCGACGATTCGCAACTGGGCATGCACGTCGTCGGCTGGCTCCCGGAGTCGTTCGACCCGCCGCGACTGGATCGCCTGATCGCGTCGGCGCGCCTGCGCGGCCTGGGGCTCCATCCCGTCCATCCCTATTACCGGGTGCCGCCGCCGCGGCTGGGCCTGCTGCTCGGGTTCGCCGGCCTGTTCCCGAGCCAGATCGAGGAAGCGACGACGATCCTGGCCGATTGCCTGCGCGCCCTGCCGTGAGGCCGACGGCTCGAGGACAGGAAGTGATACCTTGGATTCGGACAAATGCGGTTCCTTTCGGCTGCGAGCGGCGCTCTAAAGTGACCGCCATGTCGCCGTTCGGGACCCGCGGCACTGCGCCTGGAGCCACCCACGATGTTCGCCAACGCCCTTGAGCATGACGCCCCTCTCGCGCGCCGGATGGTCGCCCGCGAGGCGCCTGCAGGCATGCCGATCCGCGTGCTGTCGGTCGGGGACGATCCCCTGGTCCACGAAGGCATCCGCGCGCTGCTCGGCGGCGAGCACGACATGGCGCTGGTCGGCGAAGTCGGCAGCGACGAATTCGAATCCATCCACTTCACGAGCCTGCTGCCCGCGGTGGTGCTGATGGGCACCGAGCTGTCGGGGCACGGCAGCGTCCGGGCGATCGCGCGGCTGCAGGCGTTCGATCCGTCCGCGCGCGTCATCGTCATCGCCGCGCGGAGCGGGGACGTGCGCACCCGCCGGGCGATCGACGCCGGCGCGCACGGCTGCCTCCTGGCTTCCAACGTGCGCGCGGCGCTGGCCCAGGCCATCCGCGCGGTGGCGTCCGGCCGCCGCTACATCGACGGCGAGTCCGCCCTCGAGCTGATGCAGAGCCGGGCCGAGGAGGAGCTGAGGGCGCGCGAGATCCAGGTGCTCGAGCTGGTGGCCGCCGGCAAGGCCAACAAGGAGATCGCGTTCGAGCTGTCGACGACCGAGGGCACCGTGAAGAACTACATCAAGCGCATCCTCGGCAAGCTGCACGCGTCCGACCGGACGCACGCCGTCGTCATCGGCATCGCGCGCGGGATCATCGAGGTCGGCGCGATCGCGAACTGAGCGGTCCGTGTTCACGGCCGCGGATCGGGGCTGGCGGCGGACCCTCCAAAAAAGGGTTCATCGCAGATCTCGGGGGACGACGGGTTGATGCTGAATCGCGGCGCCGGGCTCGCGTGCCGGCGGCGCGGGCGCTTCGCCGGCGGCGCGGCGAAGCGCTTGGCGAGGGTGGCGCTCGGAGATCGCGCGTCGCGGGGCGGCGGGGGTTGCCGTCTCGCTCATGCGTCCGCGGTCGGCTACGGCCTGCGGCCTTCGCGCGACTGCGCTGCGGTGCTCGGCGCCCAGGGCTTCGTCG